>Ga0268261_10002784_pt1 | contig 12620 bp, 7 predicted proteins | sample TergutNc150P1_FD_190353 | JGI IMG/M metagenome (GOLD analysis project Ga0268261, IMG submission 190353) | Nasutitermes corniger P1 segment gut microbial community from laboratory colony in Florida, USA - Nc150 P1 (SPAdes) (version 2) | ecosystem: Host-associated > Arthropoda: Insects > Digestive... | reverse complement strand
CTCAGACCTCCTGGCAACAGACGTGAAGGAAAAGATCCGATCCAAGCGGAAGACAGGTGGAAAGCGGGTAGCCTTACTTCAAGACAATGCACGCCCCCATACGGCCAAAACAACAATGGAAACCCTGTGGAAATTGAAATGGAACCTTCTGACACATCCGCCGTACAGTCCCGATTTGGCCCCAAGTGATTTCTACCTGTTCGGAAGGCTCAAATCAGACTTGCAAGGCATGCGGTTTGCAGACGACGCCGTCATCCAGACTGTTCGGGAGTGGATACGCCGCCAACCACAAGCCTTTTTTGAAAAGGGCATCAGGATGCTTCCAGAACATTGGAAAAAATGTGTTGACTCCGGAGGGGAGTACGTTGAAGACTGACATGTGCAAGTAAGTGTTTGGCAATTACGGTTTTAAAAAAAAATCCATCCCAGTCATATTTGAACCACCTAGTATCAGTGGCTCTCTTATATGATGGGCATGTGAACATAATGCTCACGTGCCCATCTACCTAATTTTCCATCAGGCTCTTCTGCAACCTGTAAAACCCAAGTTGTGCCACTCACAAACCATGCTGCTGTAACCAAATGAACCCATTCCCCAATCAAATGCAAGTTGAGGTATCACCCAAAACCAAGCTCTATAATCATGGCAACCCGGTACCCGTTGAAAGACCCGTGTGGCATCATGCACAAATCACGCTGTATGATGGCAACCATGACGTGTACCTGCTGATCACTCACAACAAGGTTACTACATAATGCATTTATCTCAAAACCTAATTTTCTGCAGATGTTACATGTCCCTGGCTTTCATGTGTCACTACACTCGCTGTTCACTTTCCTCTGTTATACCCATACTGTTCGTTATGAAAATACTGCTATAAAAACTTCGATAATATATTAATGAAAATCGTTCACTGGAAGGAAATTACAGACAGTGAAGTAAACTGAAAATTTATTGTGTCATTTTTTAAAGCCAAACGTCAGTACAACCATGTTTGAATACGCCCAGAACACAAATACGGTACATGGAACCATGACATCTGCCTTTGGCACATGCATTTATTTGAGGTTCCATAACATGCATAGTACAGACACTCCCCAAACGATGCAATTTCAAATTATACCAGTTTTTAAAAAATTAAATAAAAATGAGAACAGCTTTTTTGAACTGCATGCCAAATTCTCCCTTGCAGGAATGAAAGCGCAATGACATGAATGTGGCAGCAGACATTGCTGAGTGACAACACAGGTGGTGAAGCCTCATGCTGTGACTGATCAGATTCCAGTGTGCTGGAGTTTGGATTTCAAATGGACTCCCTTATATATATAACATGTATCGTTGACCATATGAATACTCAATTATGACTTGTGCAAAACTCAGCTTGTGTTGAACCATCCAGAACATAACTTTCATGTGAGTCAGGGAGTGTCTGTAATATAAAATGAAAAATACAATATATGAAAACTATACCTGTTGAATAAGTTTTTCATTCCATTTACCAGAACCTAAGACATCTCAACATGAATATGACTTATAAAGTACACACATTATCATCACTCCTGAGTGTGCTCTCCTCTGGTCAATTTCATCTTTTATTTTTTCTTCTGACAGTTATAATGGGCATCATGAATGGCTAGGATATTAATAACTTTCTTTATCCACAGCTATATGTAACTATGAGAATAAAAACCTTTACCATTAATAAAGCTGAATCTACAGTGTAGTAAATATTACCCAACTTTAGCATCTTGTAAGACTGCAATAAACATGCGAGAAAATAGAAATGACATACATAACAAACCCAAGACACAATCAGATCTCATTACACAGTTAACAACGTACATGTGCATATGAGCTAAATAAATATGAAGAAATGTGTTACTACACTAAAAGCTGTGAAATCCAGCCCTGGATATTCCAGAACACTATTAACTTGCAAGTGGCTAAGAAGCCCATTACATTTCACTGCTCGATTAATCAAAACTACCTAGCACCAATTCCACAAGCTCAGCTATTATCAGTTTCTTTGTTGGTTTCTTTTTGGATTATGTATATAACGTATTACATAGGCAGTCACGAAAAGGGCACAGAAAGTGCAGCAGGGGAAATAGAACAGGATATCACATGATTAACAGGTCTGTGCATGTGGTTGCTGTGTACACTAAAATACACATTAGGCATTAGTGATCAAATATCCAGAGAAACTATCATATCCAGCAACTCTCTGATCCTACAGCTGCTGGATTTTACAGCTTTTATGGTATATGTTAAGAAAATCTCAAGTCACTATAATAATAATAATAATAATAATAATAATAATAATAATAATAATAATAATAATAATAATTCATTAACAGGCCTATTCAAATTCCAACTGTACTCAGTTCTGACCATTTTCTGCACTGCAACACCAAAAGTTTAAAGAACTGCCTCAGGAAAGGCTCGTACTTTTCTCGGACCGTCTACATAACTGCGACATGATCCAGGTAACATACTAAGCCTCAGTGTGTAATATGAATGTTATAATCATTCATTCTGTTGCCTGGAACATTTTTCTTGCAAGATGCTGACCTCAGAGACAGTACAATTTTTTTAAACATTCATATTTGTTGAACAAAACTAGCCACGCTTATGGTAAGAACCAGTTCAAAGGAATACAGTAATAAATTCCTGTAATTAATTCTGCAGCCTCTGATTTCTCTGATCTTCAACGGTGTTTATCTTTCTCTACATAAATGCAACAGACACCATTCAGTCCTGTAAATATATCTATTTTCCTTCTCTGAAATGGAACAATATTTCAAAGTAAAACATTTTCACATTGGAGGAGGAGTCAAAGCTGGTAATTTACTGTATTTAAGACAATGAGTTAACATAATTTTCCATTCCAAAGAAGTTTCTCATATCTGCAATTTAGTAACATAGAACTTCAGGGGCCAAACTTTTCATCTGCCAAAGTTCATGTTGAAAATTATAATTATTATTGAACCCTGACGCATTAATCTAGTTGTTTTGTCCTGGGGGTTTTGACCAATCAACATTCAAGATCAAATGATCGTATCCATGACCATTGAGAGATGCAATAGCGTTAGCTGCATCTTGTTTATACTTGAAGTGAATATAAGCAAATCCCTTGCACTGGCCTGTGACTTTATCCTTTGCCAAATACAGCTTGTGAATTGGACCAAAATGTTTCACCAAATCTTCCAGATCAGCTTCTGTAGTGCTTTCTGATAGATTGGAAACACGTATTGCTATAGTGTCATCTCTACTTCTTGCATTTGACATGCTGTCACCTCTTTTATTGCTGCCATCACGCAGACTTGGAGGGACATATTTACTGTTCTGTGGTTTACTTTTATCATCTCCAGGTGCCATTCCAGTTCCTGCACCTACTGGTCCCCCTGAAGACTCAGCCTTCTTCTCATCCATTATTTTTCCACCTGGCAAAACTGTGTCCTTGAAGGGGCATTTTGTTGTCCAGTGGTCTCCACAGCACTTCCGGCATTTCACAACTCCCTTCTCACCCATGCCCTTAAGTTTTTCTAAAGCATCTTCCTCAGGTTTATTATCCTCTTCCTTATTTGATATAAACTGCATGTAAACATCTTCAGCAACAACTGTGGTAGCTGGATTTGGACCAGGTTTGTCATTCTTTGACTGACCAAATTTTTTCCAAGTTTTCCGTAAAGCAATGGTCTTTGATACAATCATGCGTTCTATCTTGAATGTTCTAACCACTTTGATCTTTTTATCATCATCATTATATTTATATTCTGTTATGATCTTGAAGCCATTTTGAATTTCTTCTGTTGGTGGTGGTAAAGCTCCTACTGTTCCTTCTTCTTCCACTTCATCAGCCCAACTTGATTTCACTTCATCTACTGCACGCATATTCGTTTCCTGTTCTGGACAATGATAAGCATGAACTCATTATTAAACACTACATACGTTAATTCAATCAAACTTAACCTTGCACACAGAATGTAACTAATAAAGCAATCCATAACATAGCAAAGATTACTGAAACGAAAGCGGCAATAAAACTGAACAAATTTAAAGATCGAATAAAAATAATGCATTCTGCTGTGACTGTAACAAACGTAAATGCGTGAGTTCGTTCCTTACGGGACTGGAAAACCGATATCAAAAAAATTTACCAAATACCGAAATTAGTAACAAATATTCACATTCTATCCCAAACTAATGAAGTATGAGGGTACTTGTCAAAAGTTGGGTTACACAGTAAGCAAAAAGGTAAGGTTTTTACTGGCTACGCCATGAAGGCATCAAACGGGAAGCAGTTATAGTTCCACTCGGCACTAGAGGTAATTTTTCAGCTTGACGCCCCTACCGCTTTACCCCCGGCAGAGTACTTCTGCAACCATCGAAAAGGGAGCTCGGTTGACTTCAGAGACGATCCAGACGTCTAGGAGAAAAAAACATCCGAGATCTGCCAGCAAACATAACGTGATCGAAAACCACGTTTATTACAGTCGAACCACATAATAAAATTCAACACACTTTACTTCTAATCAACACACAACCAACCTTTCTTCGATACACTACAATTAAACCGCTACATATGTTGCAGCAACCACATGTACAGCACAACCACTTTTTACAGACAGATTGCTTGGCAACACACTCAATAGCAGGCACCAGAGATGATCGAAGGCACGATAGCAGACACAGACTATTGTAGCAGGGATCAAAGACTAGAATGACCTGTGTCACAGACAACACTAATCGTGGCACATACCGCAGATCATCTTGTACCACATCAAACACACAAGCGCGCGCGCGGATTAGACGCTTTGAACTATGCAGTACGACAATTCTGTGCATTCGCTGTTAATAATTTTCCATTCGTAACGGAAGAAATCGCTTGAAACCAGTTTTCTTGTTGCATAGCGTATTAAGTCGATTGTTACTATAGATCGTTGGTATAACAGTAAATTACGACTCTTAGACGAGATTAGAATGAAAAATACTTCCCTTAGTTCCACTCCACTACGATAGAGACTGGGTACTATTGTGAATGTAGTACCATATAATACGGTGCAAGAATGTAATATGTGCCATCCACAGCTAATATTAGTCTGTGACCCTTGATTGCAGTCATACGGAGATGTTTTCTAAAATGTGTACAGACTGAATATGACCGCCTGTCGGTTGGAACATGTAGCTGTTTAATGTAAATACATGCTTACCTAACTATAGTTCCCCCAAGTTGTGCAGGTTGTTATATTAATTACTTTAAAAACGTGAACTCGAAACACAACATCAAAGTTTCAGTTGGGCAATTTGTACGAGACGAGTGACTGTCAAACCGGGTCACGTGGAAATAGCCAATGCGGTTTTAACGAGGAAGTGGATAGATGTATTTATACATGGACGCGAATGCAATTCGTTGCGTTCTGCGACGACGGGATCGAGGTAAAATTAATGGGTCGTTGTGCCCAGGTAGTGAGAAAAGAATGATGCTTTAGTGGGTAAATGAACTACATTCAAAGTAGTGATGACTTTGCATTCAGTTTTTTATGACCTAGGAACTCCTGTTGAACAGCTGTTATTCTCTTTCATGGAATGGTTCAGGACTGATGGTAGATGGAAGGGCACTGTGTAACGTCGTCCACATGTAGTGCAGACTTATGTGTTACGCAGGTTAGGATTTGGTATGTGGCGATGTAGTTTATGATTCACATTCATGTATAGTACTTTTTTTGTGATGTGTCCCTGTTTTCTTGGAAATGTAATAGTAAAGGAAATGTGCGTGCAGTGATAAGAGGAATGTATAAATCATTTTTCTACAAGACTTTTTTACTCCTGTCTTTAATTTACCAGCTTGCTATTGGATAGTGAGTTAGAATCACGTGAAGCTTCTTCATGCATTGCGTTTGTTATAAATTATTTAGGTATGAAATTCTTGTCTTACCAGAAAATTGTTCTGATTGTGACTTGTTCTTAATGCAAGGGATTGTTCACTCTTGAATTTACCTTATTGATTTTCTGAATGGACACTATGCTTTTTTATGAATATAGGTTAGGTTGTGTTCACTCATAAGGTTGTTGAGTCTTTTTGTTTTATGACAGTTGTGTTTGACATAAGTTGTCTGGTGTGACTTTGCAGTTGTGTTTGTACATTCTACTGTACTTTAGATTTACTGTTATGACTATGAATATGTGTTGTATCGAAGGTTCTCAGTTCAAGAGTTTGAGGTTTCATTAAAGCGCTGCAGCTCCATGTTGGTATCAGTTTTCATTATCAAAGTTACAAATTCATGGGTTGCTGTATATCATGGTAAAGTTGAAAAGGTAAAGCAATCCCTGTACAGGGCTGGACAAACCCTTAGGGTTCCAGGATTTTGAGGCTTCCAGATTTCAAGACGGTTGACACATGAAGATGGTAAGGTTGTCAGCCCTATGCACATGCCACCTTTATTCCCAAGGAAATGTTGCAGGTACTCATTTGTGTTAGAGACTGAATCGACCTCAGGGTCATAGTGTGGCTCGAAGGATTATGTCAGTGAAAAATTTCAACAACACCTTCAGAAATAGAACCTTCAACCATCTGGCTTGTAACACAGTGCCTCAGTCAACTGTGCCATTGCATGGTGTACGTAATGGGTGCCTGCAATTAAGGAGGCCAAGGTTCAGAGTCCCATAAAGCCAAGGAGTGAGTGAGTAAGCAACGTAAGTATGTAATTATGTAAGTGTTTTTGTAGATATGTTTTACATGCTTATAGTGGTGTTGGTTGGTTGAAATATACCTTTTTGTTTAAATACATTCTTGAATCTATAATTAGTCAGAATGGAGATTATATTTATTCCTTCTTAGTTTAGCACTGTTCTATTGAATTTGCCTGAAACTGTTACATTTTATTTACTATGAAATTCAGTAGTGAAAACATGTATTACAATGGAAGAGATGTGAATAATTGTATTTGGCTTGAAACATAAACTTGCTGCAGTTTATTGTACCTCTTTAGACTTTATATGGAACATCCCTGTTGTGTATCAGTCACAAAGACCTAAAATTCTCCCATCACACCAACACACTTTTATGAATACATTTATTAACCGGTTACTAGTTTCAGCCCCATGCTTGGGCCATGAAAATACAAGAAAATGTATATATATTTAGAAACTATAAATCATTAAGTGGGAGATCTCCCTTTTATAGCAGTTTACATCGTTTGTAAACAAACCAGTAGGAAACACTTATTGGATCCTCTGATAGCCCAAGAACTGCATTAGAAATCTGTTTATGTTCTACCTCTCACTGATTCTCATTAAATCATAAAACTGAAAAGTTGTTAATATATATACGAATCTGCAAGAACTTTATTTGATCTCCAACATAATTCTTCTACTAGTGAATTCACATCATATTTTTATAAAAATAGCAATGAACTTGTACCTATCATAAAAAGCTGGAGGCATTTACTACACAAGGATATTGTTATCTTTTTAATATATTTATTAAGAGTTGATGTACAACATATTTACTTTTAGTTTCTAAAATTCTTGGAATTGGTATTTTAAATAACTATTTTTGCAACTGCTTTATACCAAAATAGTTATTTTTAACACATCTTTTCTGTGTTTGTATTTTTTGTACTATTTTTGTACTGTTTTTACCTTGAATTCTTCGTGTATTTTTTAAATGTATCTTGATGTGAAAGAGGAGATCTCTTGCTTAATGATTTTTAGTTTCTATATGCACTCACTTTCTTGTATTATTATGGCCTGATGAGGGCCCAAGCTTGGGGCCGAAACTAGTCGCCGCTTAATAAACGTATCATTAAAGTGTGTTGGTTGTGACTGGAGATTTTTTAGATCTTTGTACCTCTTTAGTTGTCCTGTATTCAGTTGCATAAAGTGATATGACTGTATTCTGTGATCCCATTCTGAATGATTGTTTACTTTTCCATTATTGTTCCCCTTCAAGAATTTTGTGCAGTAGAAGACTCAAAGTTATGTTTGTAGTCCACTGTGTAATATTTTCCAAAAATCAGATGTCTGTTTTTTCTGCCACAGAATTTTGTAAGGGAATATACAAGATTTTGACTAGGTGGTTATCTGTTGTTGTACTTCCCATCCCGGATTGTTTGGATTCTTGACTTCATTGCACGTCCTAATGCTTTGTATTGGTTTTAGTGATTGAACTATATGCATAGGTTATTTTTGGTGTTGGGGAAGATGTGAACATGGATCTTGCTTATAATAAGGAATGGAAAATTTTTGCTTTAGGAGCACTTTGCCACAGCATATTGTGTTTAAATTGCTACACTGATTCTTCCATCTGAATGGCAGACACTGTGTTTCTTATATCTCTGTTATCCTTGTATTTTGCCCAGGAGTTGTGGTGTTGACATCATTGACTCTTGCTGTCAGTGCAAGTGATTGTAATAAAGTAGAAACAGTTTGTTTTATGGGAATCTGTATTACATTATTTGATTTATAATAATGTTCTTACCATTACAAGATTTTTTTTGAAATGAAATGCATATAGGTACCACAAATGCTTTACCATTACCCCAATTAATGATACTTCCAGCCTTGATTTTGGAATGAGAAATTATGTTCATTTCATGTGTGAACAGTTTTTAATGTAAGAAATTTCATAGTGTGTTATGTTCTGATTCATCAATGGGATTTCAACAATGTTATGTGTATGTTAAAATGTAAGTGGTGATTAAAATGCAAAGGAGGCTGAATACAAATATTTGTGAAGAAGAATGATCTTACTTTCTTTTTTCCCCAACCTCATGGGTCTCAGTATTTTGAACATGGAACTTGTCTGTTATTTTATCTGGTGATTTACATCACTCTAAGGGCTAGTACACATGTATAGACACTATTGTTTACAGACAGTTTGCTGACTATGTTTACAGAGTCTCTGCATTCAACAGACACTTTTTAACATTCCTACATCCCACTGATCAGCCAGTCCAAACCATTACGTGTTACAGAAAATGTGTGGCTGAAATTTGTGCTGTATCTTTATGTCTGTTAAATGAAAGGGAGTAAAGAAAAAATTGGAGATGTTGGTGGACTAGACTTTGTATTAGTGAAGAAACATGTTGTGGTACATATCTGCTGGCAGGTTTGGAATTTGAAGATGTTGCTGTTGTTGGACATTGTGGCAGTGACACCGATTTTGAAGTGTTGCTACAAATGATTGTCCTACTGTTCACAAGTTAAGGTATTTGGAAGTGTTAGGGTTGACAGCTGAGGGCAAACAATTGTTAACATTGTGGGAACTGTGGAGGCCACACAGTCTGCAAAAAGTAGGCAGTGTGTATGATATTGATGTTGGTATGTTAGTGAATATAAAGAGTGCAGCCTGTCAGACTGTGATGCTCTGCAGTATGGCAGTTAGTTACCAACGTTTTAGGGGAACTTGTTGAAGCCATTTTCATGTTATTTCAAACCCGGATGTATGTGTCGCGAAATGTGGTAGCCATTGACTAGATGACTGCGCAACACAGCAAGGTGGCAATAGTTGTACGTAATAGGTTACATTAATAACGACTATTGAATCGATACACGTCTTGTTGTTTTTCCTCCTATCAAAAGATGGCAGTACATTACATGTGTGCCCGTGATGCATGATTATGGGGTGAGTTGTGTGGCATAGTGTGAACAATCCGTATTATGCTCTGTGACTTGTATGTAGCTCTGATCTACAGATCGCTCTGATCCATGCATGTGTGTATGCTCGTGGAGCTCCGGCAGGTCGGGTTTTGCGGATCGCGGTATCTCAACGGTGTGGTTGCTGCGTACGTGTGCGTAGTAGTGTAAAGAAAAAAGTCGCAGTATTTGAAGTGTACTGTAGTGCAAGTAATGAGTGAAATTAAGAATCGGGATAGAATATTGGAGGCAATTGATCAGTTGCGTCGTCGAAAAGCACGTCCAGACGCTGAAAGAATATGTAACTTTCTATTGCGGCGTTTTGGCGTTGATGGTCAAGATACTATAGCGGACTTGGAACGCCTCGTCGAAGAAGACACTGTAATTAAAGTTGAGTATAAAGGAAATATAAGTTACAGAAACGCAGCCAAGTGGTCTAGGTTTGCTATGTATAATAAAAACAAGGAGGAGGGATGTACTGGAAGTATTTATGGGTCATTGAATTCGGAAGGAACCAGTAGCCTTCTAAGTAGTGCTGTCGCTGAATTAATAATACATGAGCCAGACTATCTGGATTTTGGTGTACCAGGTCATGAATTGGAAAAGTATATGCAAGAAAAAGATAGCATTCGCTTTAGTAAGAGAAATTTAGACGTTATATTGCAGCGTGAACTAAATTCTGGCAACATAGTAAAACTCGAAAATGGAAACTATTCATTGGCTGATCACCCTGTACCGTCTAATCCAAACGTAAACAACAGTAGTTCTAATAACGAAAGCGTTAAAATGTTGAAAATAGATTCGCCTAATTTGCCTGAAGAAGTTTCGGACGAGGCACAAAGCCTAACAAGCAGTCAGACGGATGATAACGTAAATCCAGCTTCTCCAAAGGCGGCAGATGTCAACAGTAAGAATGACGATAGTGTACATGACGCAAAGGAAGATGCTTTGGAGACAAATATGACCGCATCCGTTTCTACAGAAGGATTTAGAGACGGAGCCAAACGTAAGGTAGTATTTTAATTTAGTTACATTGTGTAGCCGTATGAGTAACTCGATAACCAACTTAGAAGACTGGAAGTTTTTCAGTAAATGTCGGACAGTTCGTTCACACTGATAAACGTTTGTTTGTGTTTTCAGCGTTCGAAGAAAGTTTTCTTTGATCCATCAGATATTCATATTCCAACACGTAAACGTGGACGACCCGTTGGTGCGACAAATAAAAATAAAGATAAAGATGTCAGCAAGAGCAGTAGCACTGCAACCAAATTGGAAGCTGATAGAAGTACATGTTATATTTGCATGAATCAAGGTCAGGATCGCCGCGGCCAGTGTGAAAAATTAATTTCATGCAAAGATTGCACCAATAAAGGTAACAGAAACTATACCCTAAATGAATGTTAAATTTATACCCTAAATGTTTAATCAGCTTGTTTTTTTATGTTGTTTTGATATGTACATGTTTAATCTGTTGCTATCTTTATTAATTTTTTTTTTTCACACTTTAACAGTTCATGCAAGCTGTATAGATATGGGGAAAGAAGGACCTTGCTCATCCGATTGGCAGTGTGCCCACTGCAAAACATGTGTTGTCTGTAATGAAACCATAGACAAGGTACTGCTTCACTAATCTTTAAGAGTTAAGTATTTGAAGGGATGACCACTGTCTGAGCAATGATTTATTTCCATTTATATTATTTTGGGAGGAGAGTGTTTTTCTTTGCAGTGTTTTGTGAGTGTGTTATTTAATTATGCTGTCATTTGCTAATATTAGGTAGCATTGAGATGAATGAGTATGGGGCATTGGTGGAATAATACTGATGGGGGAAACCAAGTACTTACAGGAAAACCTGTCCATTTGCCACTTTGTCCATCTCAAATCCCACATCAGTTGGTCTGGCACTGAACCTGGACTCCAGCAGGGACTTGATGGGTCCATTGGAAAGAGATAAGGCTCCATGACATGCAGTGTCTGAGAGCAGCTCATTCCATTTGGCAGTATTTTTAAATAAACTGAAAAGAAATAAATGAATTAATAAATATTGAGCATTATGCTGTAGATATATATATATCTTGAAGCTTTCATGGGATCAAAATTCACAGAAGTTCTGTTGGGCTGATTGCCACATCAAGTTGATCAAGTTCTATTTAAGCAATGTGACAGGGCTGTTAGCCTGAGAGGGTTTTTATTTGACAGCAATTCTAAAAATTTACATGATGTTACAAGTAACAAGTTGTGAAGCAGAAAGAAACTAGCTATAATTAAAAAAAAAGAGATTAATTAGCCATGCTAGAGGTAAGACTGAATTATCTTTCTGTTCTCTCTGTAAAAAATGATTACAAAATTTTTGTCATGTGAAGAGGCGATCAAAGAGTATGCAGCCAAAAAATGTAGCAAAAGAGTATTACAGACATGTCCTAGGCAATTAATTAATAAAAATATTTTTATTTTTATGGATTTTGTGATGTTTATAGTATTTGTCACCTTTTTTAAATTTACAATTTGTTGTGATTTCTTTTGTCATTCTAAATAAATACTCACTTTCATGCCAAATTTTGTATTCTTTTTCATAAAGAGGGCCATGAAAATTGTGTAAGATTTAGGCCCCACAAAACCTGGGTCTGCCCCTGGGTTTTATTAAATGTTTCTGTTGAGTTTGAACACTTCTCTCTCTCAAATAAGCTGTCACATCTTCAATAATTGGCTCTCCTAATTAATAAGCTTCCTAAGTCAGTAGCAGCAATACTAAGTTAAAAAGGTTTGAAAAGTCCAGCCCAAGTATTTCTCAGAGACTCAGAGACTTTTTGTTGTTGTTGTTGTATTTTATTTTTAAAAAAATTTATTGCTACCACCACCACCAGCAATGAATTATTATTATTATTATTATTATTATTATTATTATTATTATTATTATTATTATTATTATTATTATTATTATTATTATTGTTATTATGTCTCTTGTCACAGGCCTATTCTTCC
>Ga0268261_10002783_pt1 | contig 12621 bp, 6 predicted proteins | sample TergutNc150P1_FD_190353 | JGI IMG/M metagenome (GOLD analysis project Ga0268261, IMG submission 190353) | Nasutitermes corniger P1 segment gut microbial community from laboratory colony in Florida, USA - Nc150 P1 (SPAdes) (version 2) | ecosystem: Host-associated > Arthropoda: Insects > Digestive... | reverse complement strand
GCTACTACTATTACTACTACTACTACTACTACTACTATTGCTACTACTACTACTACTACTACTACTACTACTGCTGCTGCTACTACTACTACTACTACTACTACTGCTGCTGCTACTACTACTACTACTACTACTACTACTACTACTACTACTACTACTACTACTGCTGCTGCTGTAATAGCATGAAGAAGAAGGTATTTTGCATGCCTAGCAGAAATTGCATGTCTAGTGACTGGGAGACAGGAAGCAGGCAGATGTAGCAGTGCACTGAAACATTTTTAGCAACATTGTTCATACCATGCATGCACTTATGCGGTGTAACCAGTGCAGCAGTATGATAATCTTAATTACATGGCAGAGACAGACAATAGAAGAAAACTCTGTCTTGTATATGCATACTACCACCACACTCCTACTACTACTGATACTGATACTAATAATAATACTAATACTAATACTTTTACAACTACCACCACTGCAGTTTAGTGAAGGATGTTGGCAGACTTGTCCTAACCTCAAACTTCACCATGTTCATATTCTGCAATAATTTATTCCATATATTTTACCTGATGAATTGGTATTTATGCATCCATCTGTGTAGTGGTTCATTTGCTTTATTTCAAAGTATTCGTATGAAAATTTAGCATTGTATATATTGCTTTTGGAAATACATTAGGTATAATGGTTTACAGCAATACAGGGCCCTGACATTCTCTCTGCTTATATTAGAATTACAATATCTCTGAGGTAGGATGGGCTCATGCTGAAGAAGTGTCTGAATATATTTGATGGGAAAGTGTTGAAATTCTGACAATACTATAGGGTTAAATAAGTTTTACATTCTTACTGGTAACAAATTGTTCATTCTTTTAGTAAGTGTATCATATCATAACGTAAGAGTATGTAATTTTTTTGCACACTTTTAATGGTTTTTACAAAAGAAACCAGTGCTGTTGATTGTTATTGTATTGTATTGTATTTTTATTTAGTCCACATATACATATGATAATAGACTTGTCAGTTTGTAATATATTTTAAACATATGAATTACTTTATAAAACCTCTTAAATAGTATACAACAAATAAATTCACATAAAACTGACTATTTATATTTAAATACCGGATAATAATTTTAATTGTTAAACAGCATCAAAGGAATCCACAAAGAAGAATGTAAGCATGGCTGCTTATTTGGATATGGACATGAAGCACAAAGTTATCACACAGGTTACTTTACCTCAACTTGATGACAGTTACAGTCTGAAGACTTATAAGGTGGGTTAATGTTGTGATAGAATTTAAAAATAAAGTAACATATATAATATCTTGTTGTGAGGTATTGCATTAGGTGCATACAGTGATTTGTAGTGATGTTTTTTTAATTACCCAGGCCAGTAATTTGGTGTTGAGAGTGACAACATATTCTTTACAGCTTTCTGTAAGTGCTGTGGATTTAGTAAACAGTTAATACTGATCTGTGATTAAATTTTTCATGAAGTAATGTGAAACATGTTATTTTATGTGTTGTATTCCTTGGTACTAAACAAAATTAAGTATTAAGTATCCCAAAAGGAGAAGGGACTCAACTGGATATGACCCCAGATCTGGGTGTGCAGTTGAATTTTCTGACAAGAAAACTGATGACCTTGTGGAAATTATGACAATGGAAGGCAAGTAGCATGAATATTGAGAGTTTTACACAGAGTTTGTAGAAAATCTCAAGAATCTTTGGTACTTTTTCTGTGATGAAAGTGATCACAACTTTAATTCAGCCTGTGACCAAAAAAAAGTATTATGGGAAAGAAGCTATATATATAGAGACTAAACCCATTTGACCAAAGCTTGTCTGGATTAAATGATGGTTTTGCACAGGCATTAGAAATGTGGATAGATAAGCTTTGTTCTCTGTAACTTATAATTGATTGTTTTGTGCACTTTTAAATATTGAATTCAGAAAAAAATAAGTGTATCCACAGTCCTACCATCATGTATATAGATTATGCACAAAATGCTTTCATGTGCCATTAACATTATTTTTTTCCTGATGCTATTACTTCAGTTAATCTAAATGTGATTTAAGCACCGTATTTCACTACAGTATGTGTAATAATGGAATATTTTGAGTTTTCTATGTTCTTTTGACAGAATGTTGCTGGAACACTTAAGCAATGATTGTGTGAAGCAGTTTTCCGTAATTTACTTGCATAGATAAATATGAATGTTAGCATTGCAGGAAGATTGTACCAGGGAATGGTGATAAAATGAAGCTCATGTTTTGGTACAAGTACTTTGAGCCAGTATTTAACATGTACCATACTCTTGTAACTCCTTGAAAGAAGAAATTGAAAATGATGCCCTGCATACTACCTTCACCAACCCACATGTGTTGTATTTTATCTTTTAATTAAAAATATATCCTCAGTTTGTGATTAAACTGAAAAAGTTTGAATGACCTACATTACAACATTTTTCAGAAGTACAGTATAAAGTCTTGTTTGTGAACATTTCATTTAAGAGATCAGAAAATTGTGTGAATGAATTAATACTATTTGTGTTCCACGTAACTTCTTATACTTTCCACTTTTTAAGATTGAAAAGCCATTCCTTGTGCACTCCAGAGAATGTAAATTACAACCTGAATATATAAGATATGCATTCTTTTTATTTTTACAGCTACACATGTTACACATTAAGCAAGTGTCCATAATTTTAACTTTGATTATTCCTAGCAAGGAGAGAATTTGTATTATAGAGTTACTGACTGCATTACAGTGTGTATGATGATGATTCATGTTTTTCATGACACAGTTTTTACACTTTCAGATTATGCCAAGGGCTCAGAATGCTCATGCATATGTGAATGCAGGATTTTTATTTCAACTACAGAAAGGCAGCAAAGGCAGAGTGCTAAAGAAGCCAACCATAGTGTATGGTGGAATCAATCCTTACTTTGTAAGCATTCCAAAAAAAATCCTTTAGAATGTAATTATGGGCCTGACGTCTCAGTAATAATTATAGCAGTGCTTTGTTATTGGTGTCTGAGGTAATTGCATTGCATTATGTGTGAATATGCATCATGAATTTTTCTAGTTAACTTTATTTATCTTCAATTAGATACTCATTTTGTGTCGAAGTTGTAAAATATAACTATGTGTAACAGCTGGTACAATAATGATCTACATGATAGCCCTATGTCAGAACACTGTTTAATTTTATACTTTGAAATGGTCACATTCATTATGATTGTGTCATAATGGGTAAATTTTATGATGCTAACAGGTTACAAATATTTCATTCTCAGGTGCATGCTGTTAATACAGAGAATTATTTGGATGGCAAGGATCTCTTTGATGTTACGACCTTGCAGACAGCATTGACAATACTAGATGCAGAAGTGAAACCAAATCAAGTTCTACCTGATGCTTCTGCCATATTCAGGAAGAAATTAGCCTCAGCCCTCTTTTACAAAGTATTGCAGGAAGCTACAATATAAACTGACTCATATGAGATACTTGTATTTTCACATACAAAAACCCAAGACATTTCATTCGTAACATTTTAATATCATCTAACCATAAAAAAATTACATGAGTAGTGGATTTTATTAAAATCTCTTATTAACCCTTATCCTGCTAATGTAGAGAATAGGGTGAGCTCCTAATAATACCAACAAATGACAAATGGGATTTAACTCGGTGTTTAAAGGGTTAAATAGACAACTGCATAATGGTGTTAAACCTAATGTAAAACATGGATTTCTTTTGTATAGGGAAAACTTACTTTTACCTTACTTTGTTGGAGCTTTATAATTGGTAGACTTAGAATATGGGATTGCCCTAGCACGTGACTTACAAAATGTATTTTAACAGTTGATTCCCTGTTTTGTCTGGTTGCTTGAACTTACACATTACAATATCCAAGTTAAATATATAAGACATTAGAATCAGGTTTGTGATGTTGAACTGTCCTGCAAAAACCTGAGAAGGTGCAAAGAGAGTACATTCATTCATTCATTCATTCATGCATTCATGTACTTACTTCCATATATCTGTAACTGACAATAACAATTTGCCTACTGACATTCATTTTAAGTTACTGGTGCCAGGAAGCTGTCACCAGTTCAGCTGTGGAGTATTGCTCCCAAGTAGGGATTTTTCTGTAGTTACAAAATATACCAATAATTCGGTGCTGTCCTGTGAAACTACATTGTGAGATGTAAGGTTCTCAGGGCACTGAAAACAAGTTTATGGTCTTTGGGGATGCAATGCCTTCACATTTAATTTCAAGATGAAGGAAGCAGGTTTCTCAAGAACACTGCCATCTATCTACCAGAGTAAATGACATAACATAACAAAAGACAGTTATCTTGACAGCAATCCTCTGTTTATACACTGGGTCACATAACCTTCAAATGCAGTCATCTTGCTAATGACAATTAAGTAAACAGAGTTTTGCATTAAGTAACTAGAGTCAGGTTGCAATATATTCTTTACCCAAGAGAATGTTAACTGGTTCAACAACATCTGAGATTCATAATCACTGTATTGTGTAGTGTGGGAGGTTTGAAATTATAAGTTACAAGCCTGCATCTTTCACACGTTCTACTTCAAAACTTTGCATATTCAAGAAACACGCTTTGTGAAACGCAGGGATCCAGTGCATTAGGCACTAATGTGTAAAGTGTTAATTTTACAGAGGCATCTCTTAACCCTTTATGGTTCCAAGCCACTTTGACACACACGTGTAGAACACGTTATTTCTGAGGTTTTTTGGTTATATATTGTTAAGTTTGACATTCAGAGGACAGTGCATTGTGAAGTATTCTTATAATGAAAGCCAACGAGATGTGCTGTTTCTCAGATTTATTTTATGAAGTACTCCACATATTTCAGACAAGTCCACTGTCCATCATCAGGAGTATCTCAACACTGTATACATGCAACAGGGTGAGATACTCCTGATGATGGACAGTGGACTTGTCTGAAACATGTAGAGTACTTTATCAAATAAATCTGAGAAATAGAGCATCTTGTTGGCTTTCATTATAAGAATATATTGTTAAGTGTAATGTCCTTCCTTGACTGTGAAAAAAGAATCAAAGCAGTAAGTTTCTTCTCCTTCTCCTCCTGCTCCTCCTCCTCCTCCACTGCTACCACCTCATCCTATCTTCCCCCCCACCTCCTCATTATTATTTTACTTTCTTCTTCAACACTTTGACCATGGGCTTCCCAATCTTCTTGCCCAACCTTGTCTCCTTTGTGCAGTCACCTTCCGGTTCCATATCTAGAGCAATTCTTTGGCATCCCACCAAACAGGATGCTTCCATTTGTGTCTAGGATTTCTCATGGGCCTTCTTCCTCCAAAACATCCTCTAATTACTTTTTTTTTTAATAAGAAAACCAGAAGAAGTTTCTAAACTCTACTTTTTCAGTTTGTTTTGAGTCTATCTCCACGTGGACTGCCAGCACGTCTTTTAAGTGGAGGTAATAATTTAGTTCGACCACTATCTTCAGGGAAGCAGAAATTTGAAACTGACAAGACCTTGTGGCCTCTGACTGAACCAGTGCCTAAGTTGGAGGCTATTGCTCAGTGTTCTGGTAAGCAGCATTCTCCTTTTGTGTGACCAGATGATTTTATTTCTTTTTTTAAAATGTAATATGTTATTTTTATTGCAGGAGAAGCACAATACATAAATGACTTGCCACCATTGCCTAGGGAGACTTATGCTGCCTTTGTTCTCACCAGTGTAGGTCAAGGATATATCTCAAATATTGATCCTAGAGAAGCTCTGGTAAGCAGATTTTATGTAGTTGATGAGTTTGTGCTACACAACTTTTCAAGTGATTGCAGAAATGTTTAAGACGGCAGTGTTTACCACCATTATGAATGTGGCTGCAACTACTGCAACTACTGTAACTACTGTGACTACAACGAACCCAATTATAAATTTCAGGCTTTTGTGTGTTGCTGTAGAGCAGCAGTTCTTGCATGACTGGTCTTCACAGAATTTATTGCAAGTGGGATGGGAGTAGACAGTATAAAATGCTTCATGCTAGTTAACCTTTATTTGTAAAGACAACTAAAGAAAACATTTCCAAAAATATTATCTGATAGCTTAAGTAAGAGGGATTAATTTATGTTTGTGACACAGAAATTTGCAACTTATCTTTTGTTTTTCACATCAGTCATCTTTTAAATCTTGAAAGATTGTGGCACTCTATAAACTGGCATAAATTAACTGATCTTTCAGAGGAATCATATGTCTCCTCTTCAGGGCTCTTTACCCTGGAGATGGAATCAGCAGATTTCTATGAGAACCTCAAATTTCAATTGTTAAAATTTAGTAATTATTTTCTATCTAAGAAACAACAGTTTGTCAAAAAGATGTGTATTATACTTCTAAGTAGATTATTATAGCAGAGTGTTTTTAAAGTTGTTTGGAGTAAAAGCTTTACTAATTATCTTGAAGTTCTAAATCTTAATTTAAGAACAATGTGTATGTAAATGGAAGAAACTTTGAACTTCTGGGAATGCAGTGATATAGAAATGTTATGAACATGTAATTTAAAAACTGTAGCTGTTGTTAAGAAAACCTGTTGCAAATTATCTCCACCCACCCAATATAATAGACATTAGTCATGAACACATTTTCACATATTTCATTATGGTGTATCAGTAACAGTTAATATTAATGCCAAATGAAGAAAAATTGGTAATGTTTGTTGAATTTAAAGTTTCTCTGTCAAACTCACTCTGGCATTTTAGAAAGTCCTTCTGGCCCAATGATATATTTAGTCAGATGATCTGGGTATCTTAATGTATTTTTAAAAATAAATTTAAAAATGTTATGTTGGTTTGTCTTATTTTTAAATGAATGCATCTCAGATTTTAAACTGTTCCATGTGGAAAATAACCTTCCAGTCCTATGCCGAACTGAGTTTAACTGTTTTGAAACATATAAATATTCTGCACAGTTTGTTGATGTGATATGTGTCAAAATATTAAAATATGTGGACCTAAAAGAGTCAAAATAATTAATGATAGAATATGTATTAAAAGATACATGGGCAATGCCAACATATTTTGCAGTCAGGTACATGTTTACAAAGTTACATTTAAGTCATTTAAAAATATTTTTACTGAGTGCTATAGAGTTGCAAGTCCATGCTGTGAAACAAAATTTCATTAGATTAGTTTTAATGGGAATAATATTTTGTAAGTTTGTTTATTTCCTACAATTTTGTTTTCCCAAAAAATCCCAGGGACAGAAGCATTGTTGGCTACTCCCCCTGACTGCCATGAAAATGTAATGACTATTGTGGTGGCTTATGTCTAGCAATGTAAAAAGAAACTTCTTGCAATGATAGTTTACATACAACAGTGAACGTTTATTATCCTTCACAATTTCAGAAAATTCCTGGTGTTGTGAAGTTCTTGTGTGCCAAAGACATCCCAGGACTTAACACTTTCACACCGGTTTTCTTTGAAGAATATGAAGAGGTACAATTTTAAAGTTGTTATGTCTAATGCATGAGATATAACATTCTGTTTCGCTAATAATCAATTAGATATCCGTGATTTCTAGTTAAATATAGCCTAACCACTCTTGCAGTTGGGTTTAAATGTTCAGCACTTCTGACAAAAAGACTGTCATAGGTTGTGCACCTAAGGACTTTTAAATCCACCTTGTATCCTCAAAGTTTTCATCTTCTATGATACAGATGTTATACTCTTATAATCCTTTTGGTTTTCAAAATGGCCATGATCCAAGTGGTTTTACTACAATAATTGTATATGCAATCCTTGTCTCCTGGTCCCAGATACGTGTCCAGTTTTTGTATGCTTTCTTCTGGGTAATTCCCCGGCATCTGAATTATATATGCCGATGTTTTAAACACTCTGTCCCATCTTTATAGGCTGGTAGGCATGAAGAATGACTAGGTTTTCTTCATACCTACCCACCTGTGAAGATGGAACAGACAGAGTGTTCCAAAACGTTGGCATATAAAATTCAGACGCCGGGGAATTACCCAGAAGAAAGCATACAACATTCAGAACACGGCGAATGTTTGAAATCAGGAAAACGTGCCCAGTCCCTGCATTCTACCCTAACAGCAATATGCAGCACAAGGTTTCTTATTACACAGTATCCTAAATTACTTACTGTATCCCTTCTAAATCCCAGTACCATTCTGTACACTCAGCTTTCAACATTTATTATATGTGTGTGTGTGTGTGTTTATGAGATCTGAGCGTCTCATCTCGGAATATGAAGGTTGAGATCGTCTACGATTTGATGATTTGTAGTTTGGCACTTGTCTACTGTAGTATTTGTACATTGTATTGCATTCCACCATGCCAAAATATTTACATCTAGAATTAAAGTTCTTTACACAAAGTAAGACATTACATTTTGCATCCATGTAAAACTAGCCAAATTGTTTTTTTATGTATATAATGTAATTTTTTTCATGCATTTTTCACAATAACAATGTTTGATTATGTTTAATAACAGCCATTTCCAACAGTTATTCATGAGATTTTATTATGGATCTCTTTTCTGTATGGTAATGTTATTCCTAGACACATTTTGAAAGATTTGGCAATCAAAATTCTGGTGCACGGTCAGAAAAATATAAAATTTGGCAATCACAGTTACAGTAGGATTCTGTTCCCCATTTTTGTTTTGTGTAATATACATATATTTAGTTTTTTTTAATGTACTTTCTGATAAATTTTAATTTAGTGGTTAATAATCCATGCTAAACATTTTGCAGATTTCAGAGTAATGTTTAATGCACAACTTTCAGGTGTTTTGCAGTGGAAAAGTAAAGTATGCTGGTCAACCACTTGGATTGATTGTGGCTGAGACACAAGCTTCAGCCTTAAAAGCAGTTCCAAAAGTCAAAGTGGATTACAGTAATGTATCCAGTCCATGGCTCAACATGAGACATATAATTGCATCTGGTGATAAGACTCGGATCAGGGTGGATATAGAAGCAGATACAGTCAAAAAAGATGGTAAACATAAATTTTGAAAAACAAAATAATTCTGGCATATCACCTCTTAATCACACCTTTCTTTACTGTATAATGTTGTAGCTGCTTTACAGCTTCAGAAATAGACTCCTTAACCCTTGGATAACATGAGTTCATTACCCAGCCTAGTAAAAATTTTTCACTGTCTGCAGAAGACACATTTTCGTATAAAGAGTTAAACTACTTACCATAAGTAACTATATAACTTTTGACAGTGGAGTATGGCATTTAGAAACACGTTTTATTTGAACTTTATCCATCATCTAATACACAATTGAAGCACGATGTTTTGGAAGTTGTCTTGGCTTCCATCCTCAGGTGGTGGGGGATGGGAAATGCACACTCTCAGGTGGAACTCTTTTTTTGTTTATGCAACTACATACCGCAGCCTTTAAGGCTTATTGTGCGATCTTGGTTAGACGTTCCAACTTTCGCTACCACACGAGAGCACCCAGCGGCAGAAGGTGGAACTGTGGGCAAGAAACGTCAGGTAATTTTGCTGAAATGATGACTTCCACGTCATTTAGAGATCTTTTCATGCCATAAAGCTACGACATGGGACCGACAACTTTACTTCCCCTCCAAAGGAAGGCGTTTTGAGGATTTTTTCGCCCTAAAAATCCGATGGCTTCGGCCGGGTGTGAACCAGCAAACTGGGGTATCAAAGGCCAGCACGCTACCTCTAAACCACCGAAGCCGCTAAGGTTGAACCCTTAGAAGGAGTCCATTGACTCAGTAGTTCATTCTAAGGTGTCTGACAGAGTGGATGCATTTGTCATTCCCTGTCTGCTATGGATGGGAGCAGCAGATCCACCTTTGGAAATGGTGTGCTTCAGTTGTACATTAGACAGTGGTAAAAGTGGAAAAGAAGAGTGTTTCTGGAAATCATACCATAAGATTTTCAAAGCCCTGTTCTTTAAGACTTCACCTTTCAACTCAGACTGATGAAAAACAGAATTTGACCTTCTCAATTATTTTTCGGTATTTTTAGTGCCACTGTTTTTGCACAGTGATATTTGAAGCCTGCATTATTCATAAAAAATCCTAATTTAATATAAATGAATGTGTGATTGCAATATAAGGTAGTAATAGCAGCATTAATTATGATGACTTCAGTGTTGGGGATGTGTCATGCCATGACACCTCATCAGTAGTTACTTACATTTTAAAGAACTGTAATGCTTGTATCTTCAGGGTTAAGCAGTCACAGCACTTGTGGTGTTGACCCTGAAAATATGGGATGTAAACTGGAGGTACCAACCCTCTGCTTTTATTGACATGTATATGTCTTAGGCGTCGTATTCCGTGTGACCTTGTAACCGTAACAGCAGTTTCGTGACGTGACCTTGTAACCGTAACAGCAGTTTCGTGACATGACCTTGTAACCGTAACAGCAGTTTCGTGACATGACCTTGTAACCGTAACAGCACTTTCATGACGTCATCGCATCCCGTATCCATACGTGTATGATGCAACATGAAGCCTGCGCAGCACCAAGCGATAACGTTGGCACCCGCTACTGATACACGTGTGTGGGCGCGTTGAGGCGATAAATACTTCCAAAAATATAAGTCTAGCCTAAGATATATACATGATCCGGTACTTCTACTGTTAAAGGTAGAAGTTTCTGAGACGTCATATTATCGTGTCCCTTAGCAGGGCGGCTGTGTTTTTTTTTTTTTTTTTGTATTTTCTTTGGTTCTGGCTAACAATATATATTTTATGTCTGTAGTTCCAGGTCGCAATGAAGTGACTCATGTGATTCATGGAAATTTTGATGTAGGAACTCAGTACCACTTCACAATGGAAACACAGCAGTGTGTGTGTGTTCCAACAGAAGATGGAATGGATGTCTACCCATCCACTCAGTGGATGGATCTCACACAAATTGGCATTGCAAAAGCTCTAGGGATACCTGAAAATAGGTAACAGTAACAGTAACAATGACAGTAACAGTAGTAACAGTAACTGTAACAATGGAGGTAATGGTAACAGAGAAGCAAGACCAGAAATCTATTCAATAGGAAAGTAAACATGATCATTGTTCAGCATTCTTCCATATTGTGTTTAATTCATATCTAAGTATACTCCTTACCCAATATTGTGCGGGTGGTAAAATCAAGACGAATGAGATGGGCAGGGCATGTAGCACGTATGGGGGAGGATAGAGGTGTGCACAGGGTGTTGGTGGGGAAGCCTGAGGGAAAAAGGCCATTGGGGAGACCAAGACGTAAATGGGAGGATAATATTAAGATGGATCTTCAGGAGGTTGGAGGGGGTCATGGGGACTGGATGGAGTTGGCTCAGGAGAGGGACAGGTGGCGGGCACTTGTGGGTACGGTGAGGGACTTTCGGGTTCCACAAATGCGGGGAATTTCTTGACTAGCTGCAAAGTTTACTGGTTAGCTTCTCAAGAAGGACTCTGCTCCATGGAGTAAGTAAGTAAGGATAGAAAATGGAATGTTCCACATAAGATATACCAAACTTCAGGATGTTATTTTAAGAGTCATTCTTAGTTTAAAAAAAAAAAAATTATGTCCAATTATAAATCATTAACTTTGTTATGATCATTTTAATGTTACATGGCATAGCTTAAAATGGTAAAATTCACATATTTTATCTTACTCTACATACAGAGTAATGTTACGTATCAGATAACACCATGATAGAAAGGTGTCCATTAAGTCTTTACCTTCTGTACTGCGTTTTCACTTATACCACAAAACAAAGGCAGCAATAATGCCTCACCTCACATGAAAAGAAACTTGTGTCAGGTAATATCGCAACAGAAAAACAATGTTCTATTACATTTGTGAGTTTTATTAGTTTATGTAGTTACATTACAACATGAAAAAATTCAGGTGTGTGAAGATAATTCCAAAGAAAGTCAATTTTCAGTTATGTTAGACTGATTACTGTTCACAATAACATCCACTCTTCTGTATGCACAATTCTGCATGTCTCCAAGTGTATTTGTTGCCTTTCTGATAATGTAATTATTCCCACCTATGCTGTCAGTGGATTTGATGATTTGCTGCAATAGTTCTCTTGCCTGTGATTTTTGCCAGTAAACCACTTCCTACATGTGCCTCCACAAGTAGTAGTCTAGTGGCAGGAGATCTTGGGACCTTGTCAATATTTAAACTAACATAAGCTATGATTGATGTCTTTCTTGTATGGTATTATCTGACACTGAATTTTCTTCTGATGTGCATACAGTAGGGTAAGACTTATTGTCACCTTTGTTTTGTTATTGGACACACATTGTGCAGTAGGTTAAGAATTAGTGGATGCCTTTATATCATGGTGTTATCTGACACAACTTCATGTTTATATTTATAGTATAAAATGTGTTTTACTGTTTTTAGTTACAGCTATGTAAATACATTCAAATCCTATTATCAACATAAGGTAACTCATTAACCCTTTAAAACCCGAATTAAATCCCATCTTCTATTTGCTGGCATTATTAGGAGCTCACCATTTTCTCCACGTTAGCAGGATAAGGGTTAAATTATTAACCTTTAGGCGACTAATGTCATATATATATGGAGCACCCATTCTTGATGTTTCTAGATCACA
>Ga0268261_10002782_pt1 | contig 12622 bp, 13 predicted proteins | sample TergutNc150P1_FD_190353 | JGI IMG/M metagenome (GOLD analysis project Ga0268261, IMG submission 190353) | Nasutitermes corniger P1 segment gut microbial community from laboratory colony in Florida, USA - Nc150 P1 (SPAdes) (version 2) | ecosystem: Host-associated > Arthropoda: Insects >... | reverse complement strand
TGCGGTTAGCCCCTGGATATCGCAAACCTCATGGAAAATTCATTTAGGGTCGCCACAGCCACGCGGCCCTAATCCACCGCACAATGGTGTAATAACTACCATGCCTGACAAGAGCGTTAACACATGGTATCATAGCTGCTATTGTTAAATGTCCCTTCTGTATCTAAGAAAACATCCAAGGCTGTCTTGCTGGTCAAGGCGCCTTCTCAGCCCGTACAGCGAACTGATTAAGTGCCATTTCCACCGACTGCCGAGCCTGTTAAGAATGTTGGTTACGATGCAGTGGCATTAGTGCCAGTGCTTCGTCTCTTAGTTGCCTATCCACTAGTTTGTCGATGGTTATAAGAAGAAAGGATGTGAGACTGATAGGTCTATAGTTTCTAGGTCCTCTGTGGGAATTCCTACCGGGCATAGATACAAACACTACCTTAACCTATCGCCATATGTCTGAGACATAGACAATAGACATGCAGGCACGAAATATTTTGTCCAGATATGGGATGACAGCCTCCCGTCTCTCTTGCAACAAGGCCTTGATTATGCCATCCACCCCTGGACTACGATATGGGGAAGAGAATCTATAGCCCATTCTACCCTTCTGTAGGTGACCACTCTTGCAGTCAACCTCCAGCCGGAACGTCTAGCCAGGAGGGCGGCTGCAGGGGCCGCTAACTCCTGTGTAATCTCCGTATTGGGAAGATGTGTGTTTATCAAGAGCTCTAAGGTTTCCCCTTGGGACTGTGTACACCTACCCGAAGGAGCCACAAAAGATCCTACCTTAACCCTTATCCTGCTAACGTGGAGAATATGGTTAACTCCTAATAATGCCAGCAGATGGCAGATCGGATTTAACTCGGCGTTTAAAGGGTTACTCTTAGGGTCCCTAGAAAGAGCCCTGTGTAACCTAGCTGACCTAGGTAGGTCGTTAATGGAACTCTACAGAAGGTCCTCCAAGCATTCTTAGAAACCTTCCTGTATTTCCGCTGAGCCTTTCTATAGAGTTCCCAGTTATGCGGATCCTTATCTGATCGGCACTTATTACAGAGCCGTCTCACTCATCTGAGGGATTCCAACCTCATAGTCCACTTCACAGATTTCCTACCCGTTTTAACAGGTCTAAGAGGACAGGTATCCTCAGGCTGAGATTAGGGCTTGCTGAACCCAGTGAATTGCAAGCCCCAGTCCAGCTTCATTTTTGATGTTCATCTCGGGGTTCTTCTCCAGTATATCCTTCAGGTGCCCTTTAAAGGAACACCATTTGGGGCCCTTAAGGTTCCTGATTAGGTACACCGGTACGGAGCCCCGTAAAATGAACAGAATATGTCTATGATCGGACAGGGAGGGCTCTGATGAAATCTCCCAGTCTGTAATGCTTTCTAGGAGCCCAAGGGACCCTAGGGTAATATCATTCACCTCTAACTTTCCGCCACTGCAGAAGGTGCGCTTATTTCCCTGATTTAGAATCTCCCAATTAGAAGAATTTAGAAATTCACCAGGGCCTCCCCTCTACTGTTGCAGTTAGTGATGCCCCATACAATTTGGTGTGCATTGGAGTCGCACCCCACAACTAGGTAGAGGTTTTCATTTTCACAATAGCGCACAAGTTCTTCAAGTTCTATTGGTGGGGGAGGATTCTCGGAATTGTAGGGCAGATATGTGGAGCGTACAACCAATCGTCGCTCTGCCCCATTCTCATTATACTTTATTAGGACTGCTACTAAGTCCCTGGTAGGGAATCCTGGCAGCATCCAAGCAGTCTCGTTCCTCGTAATGATACAAGCCCCAGGTCTATCCCACTCGCGGAGAACAGAGTATATCTTGGAATATTCAAGCCTCTAATACGACCCTCGCGGTACCATGGTTCCTGTATTAGTGCCTTGTCTATTCCTTTAACACTCACTGCCCTAGAGAGAATCCTTAGATGCAGCAATGCCGTGTTGCAGGTTGGCTTGAACAAATGATATGGAACGTACCATGTCCAATTCAGTCTACCGTGAAGACCAAGGGTGCCGACCTTCTCTGCCAGCACCTCAAGATTCTCTTAGCTTAAAGAGCTGGGAGATAGATGTTACTCCCAGGAAATGGGAGCCTCACCCGCCCCCTGCAGACATGGATCCTCTCCGGTTGGCCCTTGCAGAGCCTCCAGGCACCGGAGTTTCCCCTGACTGGAGCCCTCCGTAGAATCCTTGCTGGAATTCCCCTATTAAGGAGCTGTCCGTAAACTGTAATTTTGCTACAATACTCTCAATCTCGATCCCACGATATCAAGGGAAATAGAAGGTCCAGCTAGCAGAGCCCCTGTACTTGGTAAGGCTAGATATATCAGGGAGGTCGCCTGGTATTCCAGAGGGTGCCGTTAGTGACAGACTGACCCACTGCCCTTTACTTCATAGCCTCGGCACTCACACCTTAGGATTGGGGATTGTTTTTCAAGGTTTACTCCTTTAGATCCGCTGTGTTCTGCCCGACAGGTGGGATGTGGCTCTGCACCACGCACGGACGGTCTTGGGTGGAGAGAGGCTATAATCGGCGTCTACCACACCTGGAGAACGGCTAGAGCCCTCCTCGGGCCACCAGCGTCGCCTCTCGGTAACATCATGACACCCGTACGGCTCAGCCAACTCCCCTTGACCCCAAGTAGGCGTTTTACGTTGAAAGTAGATACCTGTGTTCGTGATCGTTTTATCGGCCCAAGTTAATCAGGAACATCAAGTCTCAGCCATTTGTGGTAATCTGTATAAGGTTAGTCACAGCTGAACCATGCGAGGTTGGACTGGTGTGAAGTGGTGATTGCTGCCAGGTGATTGCTGTTTAGCGCAGTGCATATGCGGCAACTTGTCCGGCACGCTTGTTATGTGTGTGGCCAGATACCAATTCTACAGGCGAATACAAAATGGTAGTGAGGGACCTTGGCGCTGGGCTTGTAGGAAGGTGAGCGGCAATGAAGAGAAATGTACTGTAAAAGGGAACAGCTACCAGAGTAATTTTTCCTTACAAAACGTTGTTCCACATAGCCTGTCACTGCTGTTTGCTGCTGTAAGCAGTGTAGATGAAAAGGGAAACGCGACTGTCTACAGATCAACCTTTTAAGAGTAAATGGAAGTGCTTTGCTGTCAAACGTTCTCCGATTTCCGAAAGAGAACTGCTTTTTTAGCAGGTTCCCATGCTTAGCTCATTTGTCCTTCCGGTAATAACAACGTGCAGATGAAGATGAGCGTGGAGCGTAGGTGGAATGGTACTGATAAGGGAGACAGAAGTGCTGGGAGAAAAGCCTGTCCCCGTGCCACTTGTACACTGCAGTTCCCATGTGGACTGGAGTGGCTTCGAACCCGAGCCTTATCGGAGAGAGGACGGGGCCTTTCTTTGCCATGGCACAGGGCCAAAGGACTGACATTAACCTGAAGTATTATGTAAAGATTAAGCTCGCACATCGCATTAAACCTTCACTGTCTCGGCTATAAAAACCAATCAGTTAATGCTGTAGAGATCCCTACCAGAAGGACGAGCGGGCGAAGCCTGATAATTTTCTAATTAACTGTTGCTCTTCCCCCCTCCCCGGACGGAAACTCATTTACATTTTAAGAGCGGCTTTGCAAATGCTCGGACGTCGGGGTTTGCCTAAAATGGTTGTTAGACCAATTTCTTTTTAGATTCCGTGTTCCGTTGACCCCGTACGTAGCACCCAGTTGGTCTCCAAAGGTATCTGTTTCAAGAGAAACACACAGTGTTGCATGAACAGCCTGCTTGCTGGAGACAGTGAACTAACTAACGCAAGGCTCCAGGGATGTAAGGAGCCATACCTAACATGGCACCAGAGCCACTGAGAGCGGAAAGTGCGGCTACGTTGCTCGACAGTAAGTCCGTATAGACCTTTTTGCAAGAAACTTCTCCTGTTGGTAGCAAAACTATAAATGGATATTTATGTTTAGATTAGCCCGCCAGGGACTACGTGGGTGGTCTGAAAAGTTCTCGGCCTCGAAAATATCGGCAAGATTTTTTTTCGTAACTTGCTACATCTGTCATAAGCATCCACGTGAGATTGCAAGTCATTCTATCAAGTAGTTTGTTTTATTGAGCTGTCTGAAGCCAGAGTGTTGTATGTATCCCTTAAAATGGATTAAATTGAGTATCGTGCGGTTATAAATTTCTTTGTAAAAGAAGGTTTAACGCCAAATGAAATTCATTCGAAGTTCATAAGAGTTTATGGGGACTCTTCTCCTTCGTTTTCAACAATTAAGAAATGGGCTGCCGAGTTTAAACGTGGCCGTACGAGCCTTGAAGATGATCCACGTGAAGGACGTTCAAAAAGTCCAACACCACCAGAAATCTTTGAAAAAGTGCACGATATGGTATTGGATGACCGGCGGACGAAAGTGCGTGAAATTGCTGAGACAATAGGCATTTCAAAAGAACGTGTAGGATATATTTTGCATGAAGAATTGGATATGAAAAAGCTTTGCGCAAGATGGGTGCCGCGCTTGCTCACAGCAGATTAAAAAAGCACTCGCATGAAAATCTCTGAACAGTGCTTGGAGCGTTTTAACAAAAATAAAACTGATTTTATGCGTCGATTTATTACTGTGCATGTGACTAAGATTTACCATTACACACCAGAATCCAAACAGCAGTCAAAATACTGGACATAAACCGGTTGTTCAGCGCCAAAGAAGACAAGGTCTGTTCAATCAGCAGGAAAGGTCATGGGATCGGTGTTCAGGATGCTGAAGGCATTTTGTTTATTGATTATCTTGAAAAGGGTAAAACAATAACCGGGGAATATTTTTTCCAGTCTTTTAACCAGACTAGACGAAAAAATTCGTGAGAAAAGACCCGGTCTGCAAAAGAAAAAAATCATCTTTCATCGGGACAATGCACCTGTCCACAAAAGTGTTTTGGCAATGGGAAAATTAAGGGATCTGCACTATGAATAATTAGAACATCCACCCTGTTCCCCAGATTTGGCTCCCTCTGACTTCTTTCTCTTCCCAAAACTCAAACTCTTCCTCGCTGGTGAGCGTTTTTTTTCTAATCAAGAGGTGATTGCAGCTGTAGAGGGGTATTTTGCACATCTGACGAAGAACCACTACAGGGACGGGATAATGGCGCTGAAGCATCGCTGGAATAAATGTATTAGTCTTAAGGGAGATTATTTTGAAAAATAAAAATAATTTTGAAATTATAAATTCATTTTTTCATTGTTAGGCCGAGAACTTTTCAGACAATCGTCGTAATGTAGCATCCACATAACTTTGGTGGCATTCCACTTGTCCGCATTTTTACGGCGAAATGTGAAACCACTCGAACGTTCGGCGCGAATTGTGGCTATTATTATACATATACACTTCCGTAGATCCTAAAGGAATCTGGTATTGACTGGCGTGAAGGAAGATTGATTAGCAACTTGTACTTCGCTCAGAGTGTTAGAGTACGACTGAACCGAGGGCAGACAGAAGAATGAAGACTGGAAGAGGAGTTAGACAAGGATGCTGCTTGTCACCAATTCTGTTCAACTTGTACAACGAATGCCTTACCAAGGACGCTCTGGAAGGGTTTGGAGACTTCAAAATAGGCGGGCAAATCAATCACACTGTGAAATATGCAGATGACCTTGTGTTACTGGCTAAGGAAGAAAAGGTGCTACATGGCATGATTGATAAACCAATTGAAATTGGAAGATGCTATGGAATGGAAATGAATGTGGGAAAAAAGTATTGAGAATTTCAGGACAACCATTTCCAGTAAAAATTAAGTTATACCAAAAAGAACTTGAAAATGTGGAATCTCTTAAATATTTGGGTAGCATGTTAACAAATGATGGAAGATGTATTTGTGAAATTAAATGTAGGATTGCTATGGCTGAAGCTGCATTCATCAAGAAGAGGGCTCTTTTTTACTAGCACATTGGACATGGGATTGAGGAAGAAGCTAGTGAAGTGCTGCATTTGGAGCATAGCTTTATATGGTGCTGAAACTTGGACGCTTCGGGCAGTAGATCAGAAACACCTGGAAAGTTTTGAAATGTGGTGCTTGAGAAGGATGGAAAAGATCATTTGGACTGATCATGTGAGAAATGAAGAAGTATTACTTAAGATTTAGGGAGCATATTAATATCCTACACGAAATACGTAAACGGAAGGCGAACTTGATCGGTCACATTTTGCGTAGAAACTGCCTTCTACAACGGGTTATTGAAGGAAAGATAAAAGGGGGATATACGTGACAGGAAGATGAGGAAGAAAGCGTAGGATGGTACTGGATGACCTTATGGAAAGGAGAGGATACTCTCATTTGAAGGAGGAAGCTGTAGATCGCACTGTATGGAGAGCTTGGTTTGGAAGATGCTTTGGACCTGTCGTAAGACAGACTACTAAATGAATCAATACACTTCCGTATCTTTTTGTCCTTTCTTATTCTGTCCAGTTTTCATTACCGTCGCTTCTATTTGCTCGCCCAAAATTCCCCAGTGTTTATGTTACAACAGTCGATCTAAACTAGTGACGTGGCCGTTTAGAATTCAACATTAGCATTTGAGAATCCCCGTCTCTTCAAATACAACGCCACAGCAAGCAGAATTCCCACTGAACTCTACTGTGAACATTTTCTGAATGCCGCTCGCTGCAGTTCGCTTCGTTTGCGTGTGCTGTTATCCAGATAACACGTCTCGTGACGCTGTCAGATCAGATCTGCCGTCACAAAATTGTACGATCCATTGCGCAGTTTTTCCTCTTGCGTTCTGAGGAGATCTCTCGGCGAAACAGCACCGCTTTTGATAGAAACTTGGAGATACCATCAACAAAGTATCAGTAATTATCAGACCACTGACACTCTGGAAGCATGGAACACGGCCTCCTTACAACACAAAACATTGCGATAGAACGAGCGAAGCTGCAGTTTGGTCTTGAGCGGTTTGACTAAGCAGTTGGCCACAATGTAGTACCATCTGTCGGCGCCGTTTTTTGATTCTGTCGTAATTTCGTTTAGTCTCGGTGAATCGAACGGTCAACCGCGGAATATGCACTGCACGATACTGACATAAAGACACTTACGTTTCACCAGATCAGTCAGTCGGACTTCGTATTCCGTTATTTCAGCATTTCCGCCAAGTTTGCGCAAAGCGAAATGGCCTGCAACGTACCGACCTTTCCATAATGGCGGGTATTCCACGATCCTACCGCAAATGCTCGGTCGGTACTCATAATCCATGTTGAACTGCATGCTGCTCACAGTTAACCTCAAATTTTTCGCGAAGAAGCGTTCGTCCCAACGTTATCAAAATTTGGCTCAGAAGCTCAGTTTGTTCCCTCTGCTGCATACTCCAGCAGGCACTTCCATCACCCGGCCCTCCACACCTCCCAGCCTCTACAACAACAACAACAACAACAACAACAACAACAACAACACACACACACACACACACAGACAGACAGACAGACAGACAGACAGACAGACAGAGCAACGTTGACGCTCCTAGTCTCGGCCGGTATACCAGAGGCACATTCGGGAAAAGTAACACGACTGGGGCTCCACAGCTTTCTTCCACACAGTTCCCAGTTCAACACTCCTCAGTGACTCGATCTGTGACTCAGTTTTCTTGAGACACTGGCAGCGTCCACAGAATGAAAACAGGGGTTTCAGTCTCTGCATGTGATGATGTACTGTGACCGACGTACTTGACCGCTGGTGGATGCTGTCGAATAGTTCTGGGTTTCTTGTAGCATAAGCCCTTCAATACCCAGTCGTCACTATATGTACCGCCAATTCAACATTCAACAATTCTACGTTCTGCCCACACAGTGTATCTGTGTGTTTTGTGTGGATCGGAGGAAAAAACAGCGTTTATTTCCCTATACAACATTAACTGACTGGTTTTTATAACCGAGACGGAGAGTGTTTACTGCGCGGTAGGACTGAATTTACGTGTAATGTATATTAACCCTTCAAAGCCAGTTTAACATACAACAATTCTACGTTCTGTCTACCCAGTGTATGTATGTGTTTTGTGTGGATCTGAGAACAAACAGCGATTTTTTCCCCATACAGCGTTGACTGGTTTTTATAACCGATACAGAGAGGATTTTCTGCGCGGTACGGACTGAATTTAAGTGTAATGTATATTAACCCTTCAAAGTCCAGTGGTCACTATATGTACCACCAGTTTAACATTAAACAATTCTACGTTCTGTCCACACAGAGTATTTATGTGTTTTTGTGTGGATCCGAGAACAAACAACGATTATTTCCCTATACAGCATTAACCGACTGGTTGTTATAACCGAGACGGAGTGTTTTACTGCGCGGTACGATCAGAGCCTTTAAACACAAACCGAATTCAGGTGCATCTTTGTGTTTTAAAGCAAGTTTCAAATTGCTACTACATGCTTTCCATGCAGCCTCCCCGATTTATAGTCATCACTTTTTGTCAGCTTCATGTAAAGTCAGTCTAATTCCCCTTATTATGCGCTTTAACATTAACAATACATCGAAATTTCGCGGCTCTTGTGTCACCATTCCCACGTCCTCATTTTCATTTTTATACTACTACTATCCAGAAGGACGAGCGGGCGGAGCGTGGGAATTTTCCTGCAAAGTGATGCTTTTCCTCCAAACCTCCCCACCTCCCCAACGCAAGCAGAAGTGTCTCTGATCTCTCCCTTTACCTTTCCTTTCCTTCACGATACCAGTGGCTTAGTTGTAGGCGTGAGTCTGAGGACCATTTCCACAGCCTGTTCCTGGCCTGACGTCTGTTCTCGGACAACGTTTTAACGTTTTCGGGATAGCTGAAGTGCTGCTTCTGCCACCGCCATATACAGTGCATGGCTCTTCCTGCCTGCAGCAACCGTCTCCGTGTTCGCGCCGTGTTCAGTCTCCCTGCAGTCCCGTACGTTGCCGTAACGAACGTTTGTTGCGGCTCCGCTAACACGTGAAATGTACGAATTGAACTGCTGTGTCAGAAATTGTATTCATTTAGTCTTGTTTTAATTTTGAATGCCTGGATGTTCGCCAGATGCGCGCTGTTTGTCCATTGCGTCGCAGTGCGCAGTACTGTTGGTCAGCAGGGCGATATCCGCAGCTGTTAAAGGGATTGCGTGTTGCATGCAATTTGGATTGATTCCCGCCATTTTTTGAAATTAATTACATGACGCAACTTTATAATGTCTGCATTTGAGTGTAGCACTTTGGGCTGGGCTGCGGCAAGCAAGCAGGTAGCAGTGTCCACAGGCTGCAGCGCCAGCAGGTGCTACACACGGACAGACAGACAGACAGACACTTGCTAACCGCTCTGTCAGGATGGACGAAATGTAATCATATTTTGTGCTGTCCGTAGTGGGCGTATATGTAAAAAGTTTGTGGTGTGAATTTATGTAGTTTTCATTTTTTATTTTTGCAGCAGACGTGACAGTTCCGTGGCTCCGCCTCGCTGATTCTACAACAAAAAGCTAATCTCCGTACAAATTTTCCATGCGAGAGAAACAAAAGGCATAAACATTGCTTGATATAATTAGTGGCCATGTTGTGCAGGCGTGCTGGGATATGAGTGTGTGTGTGTGTGTGTGTGTGTGTGTGTGTGTGTGTGTGTGTGTGTGTGTGTGTGTGTGTGTGTGTGTGTGTGAGTGAGTGAGTGTTTGTGAGGAGCACGTTACAGCAAACCGTCGTTTTGTTTCTTGCCGTCTGCTTGCCGCAATAGTGGCTGAGATTTATCCTTTCAAAGCGTGGAAGTCATGTAAATAACATTTAATAATTCAAATCCTACCTCACAGAAAACACGCTGTGTCTTCATTACAGAGACCAAGCGTTTAATGCAGTTGATTATGAGAACCATGTGAAACACACAACGGCTGATTGCTGTACCGAGTGTGTCTTACTGTGGCTCAACGGGATGTACCAGCGGTCACTATAAGTATCGCCAGGTTTAACTCAGCAATTCTACGTTCTTTCCACACAGTGTATTTATGCGTTATTTGTGGATCTGAGAACAAACGGCCATTATTTCCCTATACAGCATTAACTGACTTTTTATAACCGAGATGTGGTGTTTACTGCGCGGTACGGACTGAATTTACATGTAATGTATATTCAAAGCCCAGTGGTCACTATATGTACAGCCAGGTTTAACTCAGCAATTCAACGTTCTGCCCACACATTGTATTTATGTTTTTTGTGTGGATCTGAGAACAAACAGCGATTATTTCCCTATACAACATTTACTGACTGGTTTTCATAACCGAGACGGAGAGTGTTTACTGCGTGGTACGATGTCGTGCAGACTACTTTAGCCTTTATACTTACAAAGCACAGTGTCACATTTTGTAGGCCCGTCACTTCCCAACCGACCGGCTGGCCACACACTGTAACAGTGATCTGTCTTCGCTTGATTGCAGGCGCGCAGTGAATCAGGCCCAGCAGCAGGGACCGACGTCGGCAGGGACCCTACAGGATGTCGCACCAGACGCTACACCTGCACGCAGTCCTTCCGGTCATCAAAGTAAGGATTTGAATGCTTCTGTTTCAACTGTAGAGGTCAGGCATGGCGTCGAATATTATGGGGCATGTTCTTGGGTTTGTATGAGGATGTGGGGGGCGGGCGGGAGGCAGTACCGACACATTGCAGCATGTAGAGACAAACCATCTTTTGTCCGCTGAACACGGCCACTTACTTTCTTTCGTTTACTTAACATAGCTAAACGTTATGGCCGAATGACGGCCATAATCGGGCTGTAATTAATTGGGTGGCTGTTGAAGTGTGGCGCACTCATGATTCCGAGAGTCCAGAGGCGATACCGATGTGCTGTTCGAAAGCTGATAGTCGCTAAATTGGTCAGGAAGTTGTCCTCTCACCGTGTTGCCCGACCATATCCTGCACTAGCTGACTCAGGCCACCGCCTGTGAGCGCTCTCTTCGTCAGGCCGTGAGACCTAAACCAGTCACGCAGTTGCCATGTGCCTCACACGTCTTTGCCTACTGACTTGGATATCGTCACCCTAACGGTGTTCAGTGAAGGGTGCACTTTCGGGGGCTTCTCATTATATGGTTTTGAAAATTTCGCACGTCTGAAATTGCGCGTCTAAGTATGCGAGTGCCTGCGAAAAGCAACTGAAGTAAGCAAGAGAACAACTGTGTTAACATTAACGGAATTCGCTGTTCCGTGAATATCTGAAAGTAGCCATCATTGCGACTGTTTAAATGCGGCAGGGGGGTTTAATATAAATAGTTTTGTGGAATCCGGAGTGTTACGTCATATTTTACATGTATGTATATATATCGTAATATTTTGTGGCGTTATGTTACTCTGTGTAACAATGTGAGGTCCCATCGTCAAGACAGCTGGCACCTTAAATGTGTACTGATTTACTTACAATTTAGTGGACTGCCTCAAGATGGCTGGGTGTTCACAGCTGAAACATGCGGCCGGGATATTGAAGTAAGTTGTATGGATATGTTCATGGAACATGTGTCTGTATGACGTAGGTGTAGTTGCAGCGCAACGGGGTGCCTCGAGATTTACAGCTCGTCCAATTGTGCCCTGTGATACATGTACGTTTCTGTCACAGGTGTTGGCGTGCCACTGGAGCGGTCCATCTCAGCACCTGCCTGGTCGCAGCACAATGTTGGCACCAGGGCTCAGGAGCAGGGACGCCCCACACTTGGCCGGTCGCTGTCGAAGACGGAGAAGTTCAAGAAGTGAGTAGCTGGCACTGTGGTCGGTATGATGACGGCATTGCTGTGTTGTTTAGAAGAGTTCAGCTGCGTTCTGCACACAGCTGAACCATCCTTATGTCCTGGCATGACATAGCAACTCACAGAGAAGTTACGTACGTGTTTTAGTTCCAGCTTTTGTCCATAGGTGGCCGGTTTTGTTTTTACGCATGTCTTGTGGTTTTCGAGATACTAACGTACGGGAGCGAACCCGTCAGCAGTGTCACAGTATTTTTGTACTTCCTAACTCGTTGGGACCTAAAAATAAGTTTCCAGTCCTGCTTTTGTTAAAGGGCTAAGACAAGATCATACAGGCATTGGTCTGAGTTAGTGTTAATGGGAACCACCTTCATAATTATCCTTCAAAGCCCAGTGGTTACTATATGTACCCTCTGTTCAACAAAAATCAAGCGACCTGAAATATTCTAAGTCCCGAACTGGAAGTCACGTGACGTACAGTTGCCATCATAATTGGAGTCGTTTTACTTTTTCCATATTTGTGCATTCGTGACGTTTCTCTGTCTCCCATTCATTACAATCAATCACGCCGCGTGTATATTAACCAAAGACACCAATACATTCGCTTAATTTGAAGTTATAATATGAATTAAATGTCATTAATTTTCGAGGCGTGTGGCTTGTAGCCTTGCTTCCACGGATGGATGCTACGAAAGGGTAGTTCTTTACCGCACCCGGATGTAGCCGAGCGCGTTATCGCGTACTGTTAATACTTTTCGGAAACAAACTATTTTGGTTCGAGTCCCAGTGTCAGCACATAATTTTTTAAATATGTTTTATACTCACAAACACTCAATTAAATTATGCAGTAACACATCCATTATTTAATTATATGTTTCAAAAATTATCTTTGCTCCATTGGCAGGGTTAGAAATGCGAGTGACGCAGATATTTCTGTTATTTTTCCGTA
>Ga0268261_10002781_pt1 | contig 12622 bp, 14 predicted proteins | sample TergutNc150P1_FD_190353 | JGI IMG/M metagenome (GOLD analysis project Ga0268261, IMG submission 190353) | Nasutitermes corniger P1 segment gut microbial community from laboratory colony in Florida, USA - Nc150 P1 (SPAdes) (version 2) | ecosystem: Host-associated > Arthropoda: Insects >... | reverse complement strand
CTATTCCTCGCAAGGGGACGGAAACTAATCTCCTTATTCATACCACATATCAAATTTATTAAAGTTAAGGAACTCTATTCCTCGCAAGGGGACGGAAACATTGAAAAACATCGTAGATGTTTTTTGTGGCAATTTCTGTTAAGGAACTCTATTCCTCGCAAGGGGACGGAAACGAATGCGAATAATGCGTTTACTACTGTTGTGTTTGTTTTGTTAAGGAACTCTATTCCTCGCAAGGGGACGGAAACGAATATGGAAGAAACATTTAGAAAGTTAAATACTGTTAAGGAACTCTATTCCTCGCAAGGGGACATGAATTAGCTTAGTTGGCAAGAGAGATCACAATGTTTTCGAAATAATAGTTGGCCATATAAAAAAGCTTCCTTAAAATAAAAATTTATTTTTGTTTTAAGGAAGCTTTTTACGAAAAATTCAGAAAGGGGTATTAGATGAAAAGAATAAAGTTATTGTTTTATGATAATGATATTGAGTTAAGTAGTAATGATTTATCAATTGGGTTTCAAGGTTGGTTGATGGAACGTTTGCCTAATGATATAGCAACCACTCTTCATAGCTTAGATGTTAATCCTTATAGTATTTATTCTTTTGTTGGTAAGCATGAGTGTTTTATAGAATTAAATATCTTAAATGATGAATTATTTGAAGTCATAGATTCTGTTATTAAGGATGAAATTGTTTTAACTAAGGGTGTTTTTTCTATAAAAGAAAAGAGTATTAAAGAGATTGATTCTAAGTATCTAGCAAACATCTTCTATAGAGATGATGTGTCTAATCAATTAGAAATACATTTTAATAGTCCATGTAGTTTTAAATCTAATGGTGAGTATGTATTGTTTCCAAGTGTAAGACATATCTTTCAATCGTTAATGAGTAAGTATTCTTCTTTAATGGAGAATGATAAGTCTGTGGATGAAGAGTTACTTGATAGTATTTTAGAGAAAGTTAAGATTACTTCTTATAATCTAAAGAGTGATTATTATCGTATCCATAATGTGATGATTCCTGGATTTAGTGGACGGATACGAATCACGATTAATGGAGCACAAACATTGAAAGCTTATATACTTATGTTGTTAGAGTTTGGACAATATAGTGGTGTAGGGATAAAATCAAGTATGGGTATGGGAAATATAGTCGTACAAGAAAGGAGAAAGAATGGATAGTAATTTAGTAAAAATAGCCTATGGGGCTTTATTGCATGATATTGGTAAAGTTGTGCAAAGAGCTGATCAAACCAAAGAGAAACATGCCAAGATAGGTGGGGATTGGTTTGATGGTATATTCAGTGATCATAAAGATTATGATAAAGAGATAACCGATCAAATTAGATACCATCACGCTAAGGAGTTAAATGCTGCTAATTTAGATAGTAATTCTTTAGCATATATTACTTACTTTGCTGACAACATTGCTTCAGGTGTTGATCGAAGAAGTTTTACCGAAGAAGATTCTAGTTATTTTAATTGGAATAGCTTTACAAATATGGAGGATATATTTAATGTCTTCTTAAAAGAAAGTAGTCGTAGGTATTATGAGCCTATTATGATTGAAGATGATACGAATCCTAATTTTCCTAAAGAAAGTAATAAGGAATATTCAAAAGGAATCTATGCAGGTATAAAAGAGAAAATTAGAAGTAATTTAACAAGCTATGATTTAGATAAAAACTATATTCAAAGTTTAATTAATTTATTAGAAGCTACTTTATCTTATGTACCAAGTTCAACTAATATGGATGAAGTAACTGATATATCATTATTTGATCATAGTAAATTAGTAACAGCTTTTGCATCTTCTTTATATCGTTATTTTGATAGTAAAGGAATAACTGATTATAAAGATCAATTATTTAAAAATGGAGATTTATCTTTTTATGATGAAGAGGCATTTCTATTAGTATCTTTTGATTTATCAGGAATACAGAAATTCATTTATACAATTGTTTCTTCTGGAGCTGCGAAACAATTAAGAGCGAGATCTTTCTATTTAGAAATGATGAGTGAACAAATTGTAGATAGTTTATTAGAAAGACTTCATTTAACAAGAGCGAATCTTATTTACAATGGTGGTGGTCATGCTTATTTAATTTGTGATAATTCAGAAGAAACTAAGACTATCATTGATGAATATGCAAGAGAATACAATGATTATTTAATTGAATATTTTGGTACAGATTTATATGTCGCATTTGCTTATGAGCCATTTTGTGCTAATCAAGTAATGCTTAAGTATAAAGCAAACAACTATGAAGAAGTATCAAAATCATACCAACAAATATATAAGGATTTGTCTAGAAAGTTATCTGCTAAGAAGGTAAATCGTTATGATGCAACTACTTTAATGAAGTTAAATAGTTCTAGTGAGCCTGTATCAAACGAATGTAAGATATGTCATTCTACTAAACATGTTGATGGTGAATTATGTCATGTGTGTGATGCATTAGCTACTGCAGCACCTCAAATAAGAAAAAAAGAATATTTTGTTATTAGTGATGATGTCAATGGCTTACCAGTTGGTCCTAATAAATTCTTAAGTATTATGAATAAAAAGGAAGTAATGCAAGCATTAAAAGAAGAAACAGATAGTCTTAGAGTTTATCGTAAGAATAAATTTATGGGTGGTATTAATCAAAATGTCCATTTATGGGTAGGTGATTATTATGCACAAGATGAATTCTCTAGTTATGTAGATAGAAGTGATAAAGGTAATATAGGTATCAAACGACTAGGTGTTGTAAGACTAGATGTTGATGATTTAGGATATGCCTTCATGGCAGGTTTCTCTACAAGAGAAGATGGAAAGTATAATACCTTTGGTCGAAGTGCAACCTTCTCAAGATCATTATCATTATTCTTTAAGTTTTATATTAATAAATTTGCTGAAGGTAAAGACTTAAGTATTATATATTCAGGTGGAGATGATGTCTTTGCGATTGGATCATGGGATGATATTATTGATTTCACAATAGATTTAAGAGAAAAGTTTATTGATTGGACCAATGGTAAATTAACACTATCAGCTGGTATAGGAATGTATTCTGATAAGACTCCAGTTAATATCATGGCAAGAGATAGTGGTGAATTAGAAAAAGTAGCAAAAGATAATACTAAAGATTCAGTTACTTTGTTTAATTCAGATTATTGTTTCAAATTTGATGAATTTATTAATCATGTATATAAAGATAAATATGAATATATAAATAACTTCTTTGAAAGTCAGGATGAAAGAGGAAAGGCATTTATCTATAAGTTGTTAGAACTATTAAGAGGTGCTAATAATAAAGATAAAATATCTATTGCTAGGCTTGCTTATTTACTAGCAAGATTAGAACCTAAGAAATCTTCACCAAATTATGAAATGTTTAATGAATTTAAAAAGAATGTATATGAGTGGGCTAATGATGAAGAACATCGTAAAGAATTAGAGTTAGCTTTAACCTTATATGTTTATAAAAATAGAAAGGAATAAAAAAGATGCCAATTTTAACAGATACAAATTATGTTGATAATGCAGAAAGTGCAATTAAAAAATTAGATAGAGATTCTAGAAACAGAAATAATCCAAATGCTTTTAAACTTACAACTTCAAAAATAAGAAATTTATTATCTTTAACTTCATCATTATATGATGAGAGTAAAGTAAAAGAATTTGATCAATTAAGTGATAAAATCGCTTATTTAAGAGTTCAATATGTTTATCAAGCAGGTAGAGAACCAGCAGTAAAAGATTTTGTTACAAAAGCTGATATTCTAAACGCATTAAAAGAAGTTAAAGATAGAGAGACATTACAAAGATTTTGTCGTTATATGGAAGCCTTAGTTGCATACTTTAAATTCGAAGGAGGAAGAGATTAATGTCATACTCAAAAATTTCAATAACAGGTTTAATTAAATTAGAAACTGGTTTACACATTGGAGGATCAGATGCTTTTGCTGCGATTGGTGCAGTAGATAGTCCAGTCATTAAAGATCCATTAACGAATCTTCCAATTATTCCAGGTTCATCAATTAAAGGTAAAATGCGTCATTTATTAGCAAAAGCTTATAATGAAGAAAAAGCAGCTAATCCAAATCAAGATAGTGATCGTATTAAGAGATTATTTGGTGATAGTAAAACAGATGAATATAAATTAGGTGCATTATTATTTAGAGATGCATTTTTGACTAATGCTGAAGAATTAGATAAAAAAGGTGCAAAATTATATACAGAAACTAAATTTGAAAACACAATTGATAGAATCACTGCTGAGGCAAATCCAAGACAAATTGAAAGAGCAATTAGAGGTAGTGAATTTAGTTTTGATTTAGTCTATGAAGTAAATGAAAATAGTAATGTAAAAGAAGATATTGAAACGATTATTAGTGGTTTAACGCTTTTAGAATGGGATTATTTAGGTGGTTCTGGCTCTAGAGGATATGGTAGTGTTTCATTTGATAGTTTAGATGCAGAAGTAGTTTATGGTGATTTTAAAGGAATTGATGAAGTAAAAGAATCTTTAAAAGAATTAAACAATTAAGGAAGTGAGTAATATGACATATAAAATTTATAAAATGAATTTTAAGAATGCTCATTTTGGTGATGGACAACTTGATGTTTCAGTTGATACTTTCTCAGCTTCTAGAATGTTTTCGGCTTTGTATTTAGAAGCAATGAAAATGAACAAAGAAAAAGAATTTTTTGATCTTGCTAGTTCTGAAGAATTTGTTTTAAGTGATGCTTTTCCATATTTTCATAGTCCTTTTTTACCAAAACCAATTGGATATCCGACAGTTGATAAAATAAATGCAGAATATTCAAATGTTAAGGAACAATTACAAGAAATAAAAAAAGGTAAAAATCTAAAGTATTTAGATATAGAGATTATTGAAGATTTTCTAGAAGGAGAAATCTTTGAGAATGAATCAATGACTAAGCATGACTATGTTACAAAAAAAGGTGAAGATCCATATTTTGTTGGTGTCACATATTTCAAGGAAGATGCTTCTTTGTATGTGATTAGCATTGATAATTCATTAATTGCAGATTTAATGAGATCTTTATCTTACACTGGAATTGGTGGAAAAATATCATCTGGTTACGGTGGTTTTGAATTAGAAGTTATAGATGCTGATGCATTTGAAGATAAACTTACTACTAATTTAGGTGATAAAGTAATGTTATTAACGAGTGCTTTTCCTATTGATAGCGAAGTAGAAAAAGCATTGGAAGATAGTAAATATCTTTTAAATAAAGATTCAGGCTTTATATTTTCAAAATCTAGTAGCTCAAACTACCGTAAGAATGATTTCTATAAATTTGTTTCTGGTTCTACTTTTAATACTACTTGGCAAGGAAGTATAAAAGATGTGGCTCCTAAAGGATTTGAACATCCTGTATATAATTATGCGAAACCATTATTTTTTAAATTGGAGGTTGAAGATTAATGAAGAAGTTTTTAAAACGTTATAAATTAACTTTAACAACTATTGCTCCAGTTCATATCGGTTCAGGTAAAACGTATAATTCTAAGGAATATATTTATGAAAATGGACAGTTCTATTTTCCAGATATGGGAAAACTTTATTCATATGTAGATAGTAAAGGGAAAAGTGATTCTTTTGAAAAATTCTTAATGAATTCAGGAAATCATAACAATAACGAAAAGCCAAGATTGATTGATTACTTAAAACAACAAGCTATTAATGAGAGAAATTTTGGTGGGTATTATATTTCAGGCACAGGTTTTGAGTCTTCAACGTATAATCAAAGAAAAAGAACATCCTATAAAGATGTAATAGAGAACATGAATTTAAACGCAATTCCAAGTTTTATTAGAGATGGACTTAATTACCCATATATACCTGGTAGTTCTTTAAAGGGAGCCATTAGAACAATTTTATTAAATACTCATTATGAAAAAAATAACTTTGTTTCTAGTTATCAAAAAAATGGAAAACCTGAAGTTAAAGAAAATAAAAATATTATTCCATGGGGAGCGAAAAAAAATAAAGACTTTGATGATATTTTTAATATGATCAGAGTTTCCGATAGTAAACCACTAAGTAATGATGATTTAATTATTGCCCAAAAGTGGGATTTTTCAAGTATTAGTTTTTCGGCAAAACCATTACCATTACAAAGAGAGTGTATTAAACCAAATACAAAGATTGAATTCATTATCACAGTTGAAGGTGATAAAGCTAATGATTTGATAAAATCAGTAAGCGATAATGCTTATGAATTTTATAAAGAGCTAACATATTTTTTTCTTGCAGAACTAGATAACAATGGTGATCATAAATTTAATTCAGACTATATTCAACGAACATATCGTGATCAAAATTATGCACCCTTATATTTAGGTGGTGGTTCTGGTGTATGGACAAAAACAGTATTTAAACAGGCAGAGAAGTATGTTAAAAACAAGTATGGCTGGAGTAAAATAGTAATAGACAAAAGCGGAAAGAAAAAAGAACTAAATCGAACGAAAATGGTCGGCAAAGGCACTTTAAAATTGACTAAAACAAAAGAAGAAGCTTTAGATAACAAAGTTTTAATTGATAATAATGAAAATTTTTATGAAATGGGTAAATGTATATTTAAGATAGAGGAGATTGATTAATGTCAACATTAATAACTTGTGTAGGAAACACTGATCCAATCAGAAATTTTCACGATGGACCGATTTTACATATTGCACGTAAATATAGACCAGAAAAAATTATCTTTATATATTCTGAAGGTGAAAGTCATAAAAAAGAAAGAGTAGAAAAAGCTATCCTTTCAATAGATGGATATCATCCAATTTTTGAATATGCTAACATTGAGTTAAAAGATGATGATGTATGGAAGTTTGACACGATGTTTGAACAAATATCAATGATTTTTAATCAATCATTAAGTACCGAAGAAGATATTATTCTTAACCTTACATCTGGTACTGGTGCAATGAACAGTGCTTTCTTTGCGATTAATAGAATTGATAATTTTAATGTTAAGGCTATTCAAGTTATTACTCCAGAGAGAAAATCTAATGAAGGTATTCAACATGACAATAATGAAAATATTGATATTTTAATTGAAACGAATGAAGATAATGTAGAAAATTTTGAAGATAGATGTCATGAAGATGAATCTAAAAAGTTTACTGAATCATTGGAAAAAATGAATATTGAAACTTTAATTAAAGATTATGACTATCAAGGTTCAATTGACTTAATTAATAGAGGGTCATATAAAAATGATAAATTACTCAAAGAATTAAAGGAAGTTTCAATCGATATTAAACAACAAAGGATTCCAAATGGCATAAGTAAAATGGTATCCAATAAAGATGCATCCAAAGCTTTAGCGGCTTATCTAGTGATTGATTTCAAATATAAACAAGGAAATGTCTCTGATGTTTTAATTAGGCTTACTTCATTAGTAGAATTTTCTATCGAAAGATATTTAAAGAGAAAATATCCTGAAATGTTGATGTTTGAACTAAAGGGTGTCTATTATAATGAAAACTATGATAGAAATTTATATAATCAATTAAAATATGATAACTTTGAAAAAGTAAAGATGAATATTGATGGATATTATAATATCTTAGATTATGAAGGTGAAAGAGAATTAGCTTCGAGTGTTAATGATGTGAATAGTATTAAGAATGCTAGAAATCAAGTAGCACATAATTTAGATACTATTAGGGATACCGCAATGAGCAATCTGAAGTATGCTGTTCCAGCATGTAAAAAAATTATTAAAACAGTTTTTAACTTTGATGATAAAGTATTCAATTACTATGATGACCTTAATAAGAAATTTATTGATATGCTTTAAGGTATGAATATGGAAAAATGCAAGCTAATGTAAGCTTGCATTTTTAGTATGACTATATACTTGTAAATAATAAACAGACTAGGTTAAAAGTGTTTAATAATCCCCTTATTTCTCATCATTTAACTTTGCGAACTGGTCACCTGTTAGTTTTTCAGTAGGTAAATCCATTTGAGCGATTGTTTCGCTTAACTCTTGAGAAGGTGTTTTCTTTTTATTTCTTTTTAGATGAAATAAGGTAGTATGATGAGTATTACGTTTGATAAATTTTAGTTTACGTTTAATTCTAGTCAACATAGTTATACCTCCATTTATTAAATTATAAAAGAAGTTAAGTATTTAAACAATAACTAAAACAACAATAATATCAATGAGAATATAGTTGGGAATAAGAAGATAACTAAGATTAATCTAGCACTATGTAGAATCGCAACTTTAGGTGAATCAATACCTAACTCATCTGCGATCATAGCCATTTCTGCCATACCACTAGGGGTACAAGCTAATAGGGTTTTTCAATCTACTTTAGTTATTTATAGCTACGTTTGCGCTACATAATTTAGACTGAGGGATATACAATTAAAGGGACTCTAACGCAATAGCGTTTTAGTCCCTTTAAATATTTTTTTTGATCAACCAAAATTATATTTGTTTTAATAATAAACCATCTTGAATGTATTGTTTAAATTTTTCATCTCTTGATAAAATAACTAGGTCATTATTAATAGCTTGCCAAATTAACAATCTATCAAAGGGATCTTTATGGTTTTCTTTTGTGGGTAATTCGTAACTTGAACTTGTTATATAGGAATCAATCATTATTTCTTCTAAATCTAAATCATTAAGATAACGAACGATATCTTTAGGTGTATAATTGCCAATATCAAGTTTGCCAAGATTATATTTAATGGCGATTTCCCAAGTAGATGCAGATGAAAAATAAATGTCGTTATCAGGGTTTTCTAATATTTCAAGTTCACTATTTTTTAATGTGTTATCATTTGTTGCAAGCCATATGATATAGTGTGTATCAATTAGAATTTTCATAAACCTAATAACTCCTCCTCACTCATTTGCCAATCATCAGAGAATTTAGCTTTAACATTCAATGTTCCTTTTTTAAAATTACGTTTTTTTCTTCTTTTTATTGGTATCAATTGGGCAATAGGTTCTTGTTGTTTTCCTTTTACAACGATGATACTAATACCATTTGACACATCTCTTAAGTATTTTGACCATTCTTTTTTTATGTCGCTCATTTGCACAGTGATTTCTTTCATTGATAAAACCTCCTTTTTCTCATTTTACTATATTTGACCTATTAAGTCAATTATAGTAATGGTTAGTTGTTAACTTGTTAATTGAGATATTAAAACATGTTATAAGTCATTCTATGATACAAAGTTTAGGTAGTATATCATTTTTAAGAAGAAATACCCAAGTGATAATTTTTCACTTGGGTATTTTTATCATATATAATCCATAACAATTAATAATGTTTAATAATTAATAATGTTTAATAATCCCGATAAGTTTCATCATAAAACTTAATGAATTCTACTCCTGACATTTTTTTCATTGGTACATTCATTTTGGTGACTAAATCGCTTAACTCTTGAGAAGGTGTTTTCTTTTTATTTCTTTTAAAATGAAATGATGTTGGATTAATATTATTACGTTTGATAAATTTTAGTTTACGTTTAATTCTAGTCAACATAGTTATACCTCCATTTATTTAATTATAAAAGAATATAGGTATTTAAACAATCACTAGAACAACAATAATATCAATGAGAATATGGTTGGGAATAAGAAGATGACTGAGATTAATCTAGCGCTATGTAGGATGGCTACTTTAGGTGAATCAATACCTAACTCATCTGCGATCATGGCCATTTCTGCCATACCACCAGGGGTACAAGCTAATAGGGATGTTTGCCAATCTAGTTTGGTTAGTTTTGATACTAAGAAGGCAGTTATAAAGGTCACAACCCATACATAGATAAAGATAATAAGTAATGGGATTAGTATTTCATTTAATGAGAAGATTGCTTCTCTGGTAATGTTCATACCAATAAAGAATCCTGTTATTATTCTTAGAGGTATTCTTAGAATAGGTAGGAAGTAACCTTTGTTTGTTTTAACATTATAGATAATACTAAACAACATTGAACCTAGTATACCACCAGCTGGTACACCTATCGCATTGATTAGAATACCACCGATTGTCGCTACAATTAAGGTCATTAAGAATCGTTGTATAGGATTAATAATGTTTTCTTTGGTAGATTGAGAAGTATTAGAAGATGTAACATCACTTTTAATAAACTTACGATACATAGGAGCAATGAATACCATAACTGAGGTATTTCTAAATAATTGAATCAATGCAACTACTGCTACATTACTTTCATAGTATTCTGAGATAATGGTCATATCTGCCATACCACCTGGAGCACTTGAGAATAAGGCAGTAGGTAAATCTAAATGAGTAAAATGTAGAATGAGTAGTGATACTAAGATGTTTAGTCCTAGAAAGCTTAGGATAATCACAATATATGATTTCCATAGATGTTTTAAAGACGAGAGATCTTCTTTTTTTACATTGGCACCTACTAGTACACCAAGAGGTATTTGCATACCTAATCTAAAATAAGAAGGTAGATTGCCATCAAAGTTAAGTAATAGCTTAACAACAACAGTTAATACCATAGCACCAAGCATGGCTCCTAGAGGTATTTTTAGTTTATAACCGATATAGCCTCCTATAATAGCTGAAACTAGTAATATTATATAACTTAGTATATCCATGTGGCACCTCCTTTAATGACTATTGTCTTATTATACAATGAAGTGTTGAGTTGTAATGGTTGTATTGACTTAGATATCTTCTTATAATAAAGAAAAGTTAAATAGGGGGGATTTATATGGATAATAAAGTTAGACCAGTAGAGAAACAATTAGAAGCGTATAATAAACAAGACATTGATTTGTTTATGAAGAATTATGCTAAGGATGTAGTCGTAGAAGATGGTCAAGGTAATGTTATGATGAGGGGGTGGGATAAGATGTATGAATCTTATCAAAAGATGTTTGAAGCATCTCCTCAATTACATTGTAACTTGGTATCTAGAATAGTATTGAATGATTATATTCTAGATGAAGAAAGAGTAACAGGTCGTATGGGCTCTAGTGAAGAGTCACATGTAGTTGCGGTATACCAAGTTGAAGATGGGTTAATTACTCATGTAAGGTTTTTAAGATAATGGACAAGAAAAATGAAATTATAGATGGTTATTTAATTAAGTATCATGCCAATGGTAAGAGTGTATGGTCTAAGGGTAAAATTAATGATCAAGAACAACCAGAAGGTTATTGGGTATGGTATCGTGTAGATGGAACACCTAAACGATCTGGTTATTTTGAAAATGGAGAACCTGTAGGTGAATGGACAACATATGATGCTAAGGGTGAGGTCTATAAAGTAACGACTAAGAAATAAACAATAGTTAATGGTTAAACTTGAAAATAAAACGAAAAGTCGTTATAATAAATAAAACGAATTTTCGTTTTATTTATATAGGAGGTGTGCTATGTTAATTGATTTTCAAGTGGCGAATTTCAGATCTTTCAAGAATGAAAATGATTTTTCTATGGAGAAGGGAAAGAACGTCCGTAAATATAAAAATAATGTTTTAGAAATAGGAAATATACAGTTGTTGAAAACAGCGGTACTTTTTGGTGGAAATGCAAATGGGAAGACAAACCTGATCAATGCCTTAGCAACTTTACGCTTTCTTGTGCTTCAACCAACTTTTAGTGAGTCACAAAAATTGTCGTCTGATACGTTTGGTTATAATAAAGACAATACCAAGTTTAAGGTTTCATTCATTAAGGATGAAAAGAGATTTGATTATACGCTTGAGTATAATGAATTAGAAATAGTACAAGAAATATTAATTGTAGATGAAGAAGTAATCATTGAACGTCAAAAGCAACAGTTCACAATACTACCAAAACAGCTTCATTCATTAAAAACGAATATCAGGAAAAATCAAAATGTATTATTTTTTGCGCAATCCAATAATGTTGAACTTGCGAAAATCGCTTATTCTTGGTTTTTAGAAGATTTGATTGTTGTTGATACACAACAGGTTCCAAATATATTGTTTAAGGCACTTTCTAAACCTTCTTTTAAGAAGAAATTTTTGAAATTTTTAAGAGCTGCAGATTTTAATATCATAGATGTTGAAGTAAGGGAAAGAAAAGAAACTCATCCTAATATTCAAATTGAGTTTGGTGAAGGAATACCGATACTTCAGACAAACCCAGAGTCACTAATGTCAACAATATATGATGTTTATTGTACTCATCAGTCAGAAGATAATAAATACCAAATCCACTTTAATAACGAAAGTAGTGGTACGAAAGTATTTATATTTCTTGCATTATATATCTTGCACAATGAAAATGCGAGTAAGGTATTATTAATTGATGAGTTTGATCGATCATTCCACATTGAATTGGCACAGGCTTTACTTGATGTGTTCACCAATGAAAAACAAACAAACCAATTTATCTTAACCACTCATGAGCTATCTTTAATGGACTACAATCTACGTCAAGATCAAATTTGGTTTGCGGAAAAAAATGAATATGGGGAAACAGAATTATTTTCAATTTATGATTTTGATGATGATGGCCTTCGTCGTAGTGACTTTGGTTATAAAAAACGTTATCTTGAAGGGAGATTTGGTGGTACTCAAATCATCAATAAATCCGTATTGTTAGAAATAGC
>Ga0268261_10002780_pt1 | contig 12623 bp, 11 predicted proteins | sample TergutNc150P1_FD_190353 | JGI IMG/M metagenome (GOLD analysis project Ga0268261, IMG submission 190353) | Nasutitermes corniger P1 segment gut microbial community from laboratory colony in Florida, USA - Nc150 P1 (SPAdes) (version 2) | ecosystem: Host-associated > Arthropoda: Insects >... | reverse complement strand
TAAAGGTTAATAATTTAACCCTTATCCTGCTAACGTGGAGAAAATGGTGAGCTCCTAATAATGCCAGCAAATAGCAGATGGGATTTAATTCGGGGTTCTTCTAATCAGATAGTTGATCTACACAACGGGGTGACTAACCTCAAAGTCACAGGTTGTAAAACCAAAGGAGCTTGGATTGACTCCTAGAAAGAGAACGAGGGTTTCCTAGTGCACAAAAATACCAATAGAATACGGAACCCATACAGCCTACCTATTCTATGTGTGCCAGGAATAAAGGTCCGGGACTTTAACGGACAAGAAACGTCCTACCTTTAAGATAAAAGTCCTGCGGTATATACGGTCCTTCCCTCTCTACTTTTCGTACAGGGAGAGTTTCACATTCAATTATTGCTTATAAAAAGGTGGCAGGTACGTTAATACGTGGGTACAATAAAGATAGAAATTTGTGTCATACTTGACCTTCAAATCATATTAAATTCTGCACCATCATGGATTTATCAAGTACTTGTCCTATTCATCACCGTGATAAACACTAATCAAGAAAGATAAACAGTTCAGGTAAACACGTGTAGATCTTAATTACCACTTTGTTACAAAGCAAATATCAGACGCAAGTGTCCTCTAAAGTTACAGATTGTCAGGAGATCCATCTTATTTTGAAACACAGATAAAAACTGTTATAAATGTTGTTTTCAAAAATAACTTGTAATGTGAGCTATGGTACCGCAGAGAATCAAAGTTCAAAACGTTTTCCATCCTGTCTAATGCTAGTAATTTGTTATCACCTCAAGAGCTAGTGCAATATTTTGCTGTCATTCATTGCACCTCCTTCATTAGAAATGCCTATCAGGACATTCACTGCTCTACAAAAACCAAAAGTTTGTGCTGTTTTCAAAGGCCAAACACCACGTTTCTTATACACTGAATTCAACATTATCTTCGAAAATATACTATATCTTACTTCCCTTGACGTTTTATCACACAAATGTCCTATGCGAAATACCAAAATTGTAAGCCTCAATTCAGTGCTACTTCTGTGGTTCTGTTCTATGATTTAGTCACCATAAGTGAAATGTGTAATTGTAGCCAGACTTTGTGTACAGGTTGAGCCAAAATCCCTGTGCAGCTGAAGAAAAAGTGTCGAAAATGAGCAATGCCCAAAAACCAAAGTCTTTATTTGGTATACGTGACTTCATTCACGCACTCCGAACCTGCCCTCAGTCAGCTTTCTCGACCAGCTGTGCTGTTCATTCATTCATTCACTGACACTACCACTCGAAGGTGATGTTACTTCGGATCAGTGAACAGAAAATTTTTGTTCAGACTGTATTTTATCAACACATTACCCTAAAACACCCAAAACATTCCAAGCCCCATTATCGTCATTTTAGAACCCTAAAGTCAGTAACGATAGATAGTGCCGCAACATCCTCAAAATCTGAATGTCCGTCATGTTGTTATTGCTGATTGGTGGGGACTAAAACTGACGGTGTAGTGGTGACCTTCAAACGTATGAGATTCTTATAGTGTCACTGGGTTCAACAGGAGAGGCGAGTGGACACACACACACTGCATGAAAATGTAAGGAGCTTGACGCGTGATTTTCTGGAATAAAAATGGCAGCGAAATCTGAAGAAGCAGATGGTTTGATTAGAGGAATACACAAATAACCATCTAATAAAACCGAATACACTATTCATACAGCTATATCTTACAAACCCACTGTATGTTTATTTCTCGTCATGCCAGCTTCATTATGACTACGTGGCGTCGAAACATGTATCTCTATGAATACTTTATAAATTTGTGTTCGATGTTTATTTGTTTATTAATTATTTTATAGTTCAACACAACAGGGTACATAATTTTAAAATTTTAAAATAATGTAAATTCTTTGGGCGATGGTAAGTATACATATGAATTTACTTATATGTGTTTCACATAACGACACTGACAACAGGTCAAATTGTGTAATGTCAAGTGGTTGGTTGATGAGTGCCGATTGAAATGGAAAAAAATGTAATGACAAAATGCCCTAACCGGCAGCACTATCACAATATGTTCCTCAACGGACTGACTGAAAAAATCTCGATTATCGGCCGTTACCCTGCCGACTGTCGTACCGAGCAGTACCAGAGTGAAGGTGAGAAGAGTTGAGGTTTGAAAAGGAGTGGTGGTTTACACATTTTAAATTGGAGTGAATTTTGAAATTTTTTATATTTTTGCAGCAGTTTAGGTGAGGTTTATTTTATTTGTAATACAAAGCTTCGTCACGGGATAACCGTTTCCCGATTTTTATTGACAATTTGCTGGTTTGCAACAGTCAAAACGGTTTTATAGAGTACCCAGTCATATTTTAGAAGATTGCAAAATGTTGAATATTTGTTTACAAAATGTGAATTTCTGTGTTCAGCAAACCACATTCTGTCCGATCTGCTGATATAATTGTTATTATTCTATTGAACCATCTGTGAAAGACCACGATAAATCATTTTCAAAAACCACCACGTCTGGTACTGGTTAATATTCTGTGATTTTCTCAATACCGACACGCTTTGAAGGTTACACCTCCATGAATATTTACGAGTATTTACAAAGCTATAAACCTCGATACTTCTAAGCATAATAAAAAATTTGCTGTTTAACACAATCTGTAAGCCACACACTTTAACAGATTTTACACAGATAATAACGTAAAATTTTCTACCGCAAATATATTTGTACATGAAACGAACTGTCCAGTTTATTATAAGGACAGATACAAACAGTAAAGAATTGGAAAACATATGAGAAGCCATTTGTATATAATGAAACAGATACAGAATCAGATGAAATATTCCACAACTTAGTTGCCCCGTACTTTATTTGCCAAGAATGGTTTTCCTTTTCTTACTTAGGAACATTTTCTAATATACAAATTACAGCTATGTAAATACAGCAGCTATTACACCCCACTCCATCCCTCACTGTATATTGTACACCGTACACTGTACACAGTACACTGTACACTGTACACTGTACACAGTATACAGTACACTGTACACTGTACACGGTACACAGTACACTGTACAGTGCACACTGTACACTGTACACTGTACACAATACACTGTACACAGTACACTGTACACTGTACACTGTACACTGTACACTGTACACGGTACACTGTACACAGTACACTCTACACTACATTCCTCACCATACACTCACAGCTCTTCGTCTGACTGTAGGCAGTACAGCGATTCCCGCTATTCCATTTTGTCACATACCAAGTATGGCTCTTCTGCGGTAAATTAAACATACTTGACAGCGATCTATTGCGACTCACTGCCCACAGGTTGCGCAAGATTGTTAAAATATCTTCTGTCTCTGAGTACACTTAATTTATATATATATATATATACATATATATACATATATATACACACATATATATACACATACATATATATATATATATTGCATATATATCATTTATGGCAGAAATAAATTAGATATTTTGGAAAATTTTAATATAATATTAGACTTTATTGTTCTGCTACAGCCCTAACAGTTTATTTCCCTTTCTTCCAACAGTCAGAAATTTTAAATGTACTTAAACACCGCCTGTTTACCTATTACTCCTCTGCCCTTTATTATAGAAATCTACGGGACAAATTTTTCAGATTTTTTAATCTGTATAAATATTATTGTACACTCAAAGCTTTGCATGTTTTATAGGTTTTCTCATGGCCCAAAGTCAAAAGGTTACAGAAATTTAATTATATCTTCACCTGCAGTTTAGTCATAACGGTCAGTCGGTATATGAAGTTGTACAACCTTCAAAAGTCTACCGTACTATAATATTCCAGAACCTGCTGTTGAATGATAACCATTTCATGGCCTTATAAGTACTTTCAATTGAAAACTTGACATTTTACATCGATGTATTTAAACTGTTTTTGTTTGTTCATCTGTAATACCAAAACCACAGTAACTTTCCTTACAGCCATGACACACAAGCACACACGGTGTACATTACTGCTGCGTGTTTCAAATGGATATGTGGGATGTTTACATCGTGTATCAACTGATGAGTTTAACACTTTAGTGAAAACAAAAGCGAAATATTTAACACAAATGCACATAGGACTTCATGTACAGTACTCACTCTTCTCCTCAGGCTTTAAACGTTTTTAAACTTTTCGGCAGTTTTTCGAAAAGTTTTCAAATATCAATAATCCATTAATATTTGTCCAGCCGCAGCTGAAGTTTTCCAGCCGCACAGAAGGCAGGATGAACTAATATACGAGGGAGAGTTAAATGAAAACATTAAAAGTGCAATAAAAATTCGAAACACTGCTCGATTTTCTTGTAAATTGACAACAGTGTTTCTTATGGGCTGAAGAGTGGCTGACAGGTGGCAGTACGATGCAGGAATGCAACAGGACGGCGCAGTAGTAGTGTAAATAAGGCGGCCCTGCTTGCAACATGTACCAAAGAATAACAGCGTTCTGTCATCCGTTTTTTTAAGCAATTGAAATTCATCGACGAATAAAAGTTCAGTATGTTGATGCATGGCTATCACTACAGCAAGTGTACGAGTGGGCTAGGAAGTTCATGAACGGCATTAGTTCTGTAACAGACTCTCCTCGACCTGGTCAGGCACACCGAGTAGTGACATCAGAGGCCATTGCAGCAGTTGAAGCCATTGTGAAGGAAAAACGCCTCGTAACAGTGAATGAAATAGCCGCACATATGGATATGAGTCATGGATCAGCACACCATATCGTCCATGATGTTCTGCAGTTCCATAAAGTGTCTGCCACGCCAGCTGATTGCAGAATTGAAATAACGACGTGTTGATGCCTGCCAGGAAATTTGAAACGCTTTGAAGCAGAAGGTGATGGCTTTCTAGGAAGAATTGTTAAGGTAGATGAAACCTGGGTCCACTACCACCAGCCGGAAAGCCGGAAAAAGCCAGCGAAGAATGGCGCCGTACTTCCTCACCAAAACCGAAAAAATTTCGCACACAACCATCTGCGGGAAAGGTTATGCTGACTTTCTTTTGTGACACACGAGGGATAATTTTGGATCACTACATGCCCAGGGGAAACCCTGTGACCAGTGCAACGTATGCAGATGTCCTAAAAAATCACCTGCGACCTGCAAACAAGTCCAAATGATGTGGACTTCTGAGTACAGGTGTTTTGCTCCAACATGACAATGCTCGGTCCCATACTGCCCGTTCAACTGTTGCAACAATCCAAGTCTGTCCTTTGAGTGTCTTCCACATCCGCTGTACTTGCCAGACCTCGCCCCAGTGACTTTCATGTCTTTGGACCGCTCAAAGAGGCGATGGGATGCAAGGCTTTCAGGTCCGACAACGAGGTGCAGCAGGCGGTGCACAAGTGGCTGCGCTCTCATCAAAAAATTTTTGTAGATGTATGCATGCACTTCCGAAGCGCTGGAACACTTGTATGAAACGCAATGGAGACTACATAGAAACATGAAGCCATTGTGTACCTTTTGTGTTCAGTAAATCACGAGATAAAAATATTTAAAGTTTTCATTTGACTCACCCTCATACAAAACCGGCGAAGCTAATGCTGTCTTTTCACCCTCTTTTGAAAGGGTGTAAAAACAAGTACAACAATAGAGGAATAGGAAATATTGGTCACAATCTGTATGTATACTGTTCACTTGCAGACATTGGTAGGAATCACAAAACGCTAATCACAGTAGCAGGTTGGGAATATAACAACACTGCACTAGGAATGTATGTCAGTTGCTTTAGTACGAAGACCTGCAGTTTACTTGAGCTCTGTAACTCTAATTTTTCCCCATTCTGACACAGTTCTGAATTCTAACACAAAGTGTAATGTTGAATTGAATTCAGTTCCATGTAGCGCCTCTGCCATTGTATGAACCACGAAAGTGCTAACAATATTAGCCGGAGAGCACAGTCGTTACAGTGAACAGGGTACAGTTTGTAAACCGAACAAACTTGCTTCGATTCCCAGGAGGGATTTGCTCTTGCACGAAGCATGCAAATAGAATATTGAGCACATACAGCTCACTGTTCAATGGAAATCGAGGTTAAAGTGGCCGAGGCGTGAAACTGAAAACTAACAAAGAAGCAGCACCAAGAATAATAACAAGTGGGATATAAGCACATACATTCTAAATATTCACATTATATACAGTGTCGGTTGTACCTTCACACGCTGTTAATAAGAGAGATGTCTGACACTGTAATACATTAAAAATAGTCACCAAATTGTATGTACCGTGCTTGATCTACAGGAGACGTTGAAATCTGCAATATCAAGGTTTTGTTAATCACCTGTCCTACTTATCGAACTGATAAACTCTATATAGTAAGGGTAAGCAGTTCATGTGAAGCAAAGTCATGATAAAATACATCTCAAACACAAAGGTTCTTCCAAGTTTCTACGTTATCAAATTTCATTTTATATTACAGTAATTAGCAAAAAATATTTAAAATAGGTGATGCTCAAAAGATAACTTGTAATGTAAGATGTTATACTTTAGATAACCAGAAGTAAAGCAACAAATATATTAGCCTCTTACAGGACCAGACTTTGCCAGGAGATTGAGGATCTCAAATTTCAAAACAATCGGCCCATGAAGTTTGTTATGTAGTCAGCCCTACGAAGCGAACTTACGTACTTCACAGGAGAAATTCCTGGTACTCATTCCTGTTAGAGGCTATGTTGAACCCTGGAACATTGTTCGGTCGGACGGTTTATTTTACTGAAAAATTTCAATGCTACTTTTAGAAATCTAACACCCGACCCTCATGCTTGTAGCGCAGTGTATTAACCAACTGCGCCAACGAGTGTTCATGGGACGAAAATATTAAGATAAACTTTAGGCAAAACTTTGTGATGATAAGATTCGGAGAAACTGGTTCTGGAGTGTGTTCAGTTGCAGAATATGCCATTAATCGCGTAACCTTCCAGTATCTGTTACCACAAATTCAGCTACAATATTTATATGAAGTTTATCTTTTCTTTTAAAAGCGGACTCTGACAAAGCAGAATTTAAAGCACGAATTATAAAGTCTGGGACATTTGCGCTTAGGTTTCTTAGCGCTGTTTGAAAATGTTGCTGTACCCACTGAACTGTCACATTATATTGATTGTACAGCTATAACAAGTATACTGATATGTACATATTTTAAAATGTACGTCCTGAGCGGGGGTCTTCTGCTTCTTTCCGGTTATTACGAAATTCACAAAATTTAATACTACCTGGAAAGAATTCCAGCAAGTTTTTAATGTAAAGTCTTTTATATGATATTTGCAAATCCATAAGATTATAGGGCTGTTATTGTTATTTATCGGCCGACTGGAGCCAGAAGGAGTTTGGAAACATGAGTAGTGCAAGCAGGCAAACTCTCCTGCCTAAAAGCAGAAAATGCCGTCCTGAATGTGTCTCCATATTGATATATAATTTCTCGTTTGCGTAAATACGGAACGTAGTAATATAGAGTCGTTTCTGAATGTATTGTATACGAAGTGCAAGATTTGGTAAGCAGTTTCTAGAAACACAGTATACTTACTTATGACAGCCTGGATAAAAAAAACTGTAGTTGTATGGCAGTGAAGAAAGAAATAGCAACAGATATTTTACGTCACATTCCTGTCAATTATATGACGATGTGTGGTTCACAATATATTGTCCTTTATAAATAGTTCTGCTCTTTTCCGAAGACAACGAAGAGCAGAAGAAAGTTCTGGTTTAAAAAAATATACACTGCTTCTACATTATAATGACCAACAAGTGAATTCTATCCAGGAGGATGGTGGGTGTTTGTTGTGAGAAACATGCCGCATAGAGGAACAGACTGGGTGGACAGAATGCTGAGTTATTTTTGTTACACCAATTAACATGCTGTATAAATTATACGAATATTTGTTCCCCTAATTTCAATAGTCAGTACAACTACTTTACGTATTTCAGGATATTCTCAATGTTTCATCTGGACTGTGCCACTGCTCTTACGTAACGTCACTATTCGCACTACTGACAGTACATAACTATTTCTTAAACCTACCAATTAACAGTCAACCCATATATTATAGAGCTGCAATAGTGCATCTCTCTGTACATCCGACTGTGCGACATATGTAACTTTAAATGATAACAGAAAGTCGATCAAAACTCAATTATATGCGTGTTCAAAGACCTTCGCCACAGTGTGAATGATATCTGCACTCTTACGGGACTGTATACCAAGCAAAGTGTGTCAAGCAGTGCAAGAAGAATTCTTCTTGACCAATGAATTTGAGACAGGTAGGTTATTCCGAAATTTCGGTAATCAACTAAGGAGAACAAAAAAAAAATCAAGGTCCAAATTTTTAAAACAAATCTATTACTAATAACTCTCGGTACACGTTCAGTTTTATTGAAATTTGTTGCAGCCCTAACTAAATACACTGCATTGCTGTCTTCCTTAGAAATACAAATCACGACATTCCGTGCACACATGAAGCTAAAAATATTATACTAATTCCAAAGGCCAAATTTGGACTTTATTCTGAGCCAGCTGGATCCAAAACACAGGCACTGTGTTTCTCATATATCAACCTAAATATCCTTTCCAATCCTTACTACATAATTTTTCTTTGGACATTTCCTACGATAAATATTTTATGCCTTTTACCATTCGAGTAAATCAAAGTTGTGTTCTATTACAGCCGCGCTGTTCATTATTTTTGCATCATAAATGAAAATGATTAATTCAGCTACGCCTTTTATATAGTTGGACCCAACATTCAGTGTGCAGTTGAGCAAGAAAATTGCTGCACTGTGCTGAAAGTGGGGAAAGTCCCACAAACCAAATTCTTCAGTTTGTATACGTTGCTTTAGCTAGGCACTCTAAACCTGCACTCATTCAGCTCTCTCGCCCAGCTTTGATGTTCAATGATTTAATGACACTTACGCTCCATAACAAAATTCTACTTCCTACTGCTGAACGGTAACAATGTACTCAGACTGCATTGTAACAACACATTACAGTAACAGACAAATAACAGTAACCGTGTACCTAACAGTATTGTAACAACACATTACAGTAACACACTCTCATAACAGTAACCCTGTACACAACTGTATTGTAGCAACACATTACAGTAACACACACACATAACAGTAACGCTGTACGCAACTGTACTTAGCAACACATTACAGAAACACACACATAACCGTAACCCTCTACCCAACTGTAGTGTAGCAACAAATTACAGTAACCCACAAACTTAACAGTAAACCTGTACCCAAATGTACTGTAGCAACACATTACAGTAACACACACATAACAGTAACCCTGTAACGAAATGTACTGTAGCAACACATTACAGCAACCCACACATAACACTAAACCTGTAACCAACTGTACTGTAGGAACACATTACAGTAACACACAAACATAACAGTAACACTGTACACAATTGTACTGTAGCAACACATTGCAGTAACACACACATAACAGTAACCCTGTACACAACTGTACTCTAGCAACACATTACAGTAAAACGCACATAACAGTAACCCTGTACAAAACAGTACTGTAGCAACACATTACAGTAACACACAAACATAAGGGTTAACCTGCACCCAATTGTACTCTAGCAACATATTACAGTAACACACATAACAATAACTTTGTAACCAACTGTACTGTAGCAACACTCTACAGTAATACAAACATAACACTAACCCTGTACCCAACTGTACTATAGCAACACATTACCCTAACACACACACATTACAGTAACCCTGTACACAACTTTACTGTAGCAAAACATTACAGTAACACACACATAACAGTAACCCTATTCACAACAGTAATTTAGCAACACATTATAGTAACACACACACATAAAGGTAACCCTGTAACCAACTGTGCTGTAGCAACACATTACGCTAACACACACATAACAGTAACCATGTACCCAACTGTACTGTAGCAATACATTACAGTAACACATGCATAAGAGTAACCCTGTACACAACTGTATTGTAGCAACACATTACAATAACACACACACACATAACAGTAACCCTGTAACCAACTGTACTGTATTAACACATTACAGTAACACACACACTTATCAGTAACCCTGTACCGAACTGTACTTTAGCAACACATTACAGTAACACACACATAACAGTAACCCTGTACCCAACTGTACTGTAGCAACACATTACAGTAACACACACATAACAGTAACACTGTACACAACAGTAATGCAGCAACACATTACAGTAACACACACATAACAGTAACACTGTACACAACAGTACTGCAGCAACACATTTCAGTAACACACACACAAAACAGTAACCTTGTACCCAACTGTACTGTAGCTACACATTACATTAACACACACATAACAGTAACCCTGTATCCAACTGTACTGTAGCAATACATTACAGTAACACATATAACAATAACCCTGTACACAACTGTACTGTAGCAACACATTACAGTAACACACACATAACAGTAACCCTGTACCCAACTGTACTGTAGCAACGCATTACAGTAACACACAATAACAGTAACCCTGTACACAACTGTACTGTAGCAACACATTACAATAAAACACACACAAAACAGTAACCCTGTATACAACTGTACTGTAGCAACACATTACAGTAAAACACAAACACACACACACATAACAATAACCCTGTAACCAACTGTGCCTTATCAACACACTGCAGTAACACACACGCGTAACAGTAACCCTGTACACAACTGTATTGTAACAACACATTACAGAAACACACATAACAGTAACCCTGTATCAAACTGTACTGTAGCAACACATTACAGTAACACACACACACACACATAACAGTAATCCTGTACCCAACTGTACTTTAGCAACACGTTACAGTAGCACACACATAACAATAACCCTGTATCAAACTGCACTCTAGCAACACATTACAGTAACACACACACACACATAACAGTAACCCTGTACCCAACTGTACTTTAGCAACACGTTACAGTAGCACACACATAACAATAACCCTGTATCAAACTGTACTGTAGCAACACATTACAGTAACACACACACACATAACAGTAACCCTGTACCCAACTGTACTTTAGCAACACATTACAGTAACACACACATAATATTCCAAGTCCCTAAACATCATTATATTGCCTCAACATATGTAGCGCTAGTGTCGCTACCACCACACAGATTTGCTTGTCCACTATTTTGTTATTGCTGATTGATTGGAAATAAATATTAAAAGTACTGTGTAGTGGTGGCCTTCAAATATATGAGATTCTTATACCATGAATATCGGTACTGGCTAAATAGAAGAAGCAAGAGGACACACAGACAACATGGAGAGACAAGGGGCTAACACTTGTCTTGCTGGAAACGAAAGGATTCTAAAATACAAAATTTTATATCACCATGGTGTTCTTGTGCACTTATTTGTCTTTACATGGAATTCCAATTGGTAGCAGACAGTGGGGAAGGGTGGAACTTTTCTGAAGCTGCCATATTTACAGAATGATAAGGAACGAGATGGCGGCAATACAAATGTTTGTTTAAGATTTCTGCTTTTGGTTATAATAACAACTGAATTTGGCAAATTAAATTTTGCACGGAGGTAAACTGTATAATTTTTATGCACTCACTACAAAATAATTCGTCTTTTAAATTATTAACATGAGATAATATTAATTAAATCTGTGTCGTTCTTATATTTTCGGTCATAAAGTAATGGATTTAGATCATTTCACATTTCTTGTTTAGCTCAGCACCATAGGCTCTCAGTGACAGTCTGTTGGCTGGGTTATGGAGGAATCAAGTTTGGAGTGTCGGAAAGGGTGAGAAATTTTTCTTTACTGCTAAACATGCAGAGCAATTCTGACATCCGGGTATCCTACTCAGTAAGTGCCTGTGTGTTTTCCCGGTGTAAAAAGGTCGAGACGTGAAGTTAACACCTCCGTTCCTACTGTAGTGGTGTTGAGAATTAGTGCAGTCACGGCGCGGTGAAGACATGAGAGCAGTGACGCCACCATTACTGTAGTTACTATGTTAAAGTTTATAGCGAGAAGAAAAGTACAAAACACGACTGTACAGCTGTCAGTATGAGTAACATGTAGCGGGGAACAGCTGTTGTGTATAGAGAAGTTACAGTTAGGTTAATGGAAGAAAAATATACAGCTGTTGTGTATAGAGCAGATACAGTTGGGTTAATGGTAGAAAAATATGCAGCTGTTGTGTATAGAGCAGGTACAGTTGGGTTAATGGGAGAAAAATATACAGCTGTTGTGTATAGAGCAGGTACAGTTGAGTTAATGGGAGAAAAATATACAGCTGTTGTGTATAGAGCAGGTAGAGTTGGCTTCATGGGAGAAAAATATACAGCTGTTGTGTATAGAGAAGGTAAAGTTGGGTTAATGGGAGAAAAACATAAATATGTTATGTATAGAGCAGGTACAGCTGGGTTAATTGGAGAAAAATATACAGCTGTTGTGCATAGAGCAGGTACAGCTGGGTTAATGGGAGAAAAATATACATCTGTTGTGTATAGAGCAGGTACAGCTGGGTTAATGGGAGAAAAATACACAGCTGTTG
>Ga0268261_10002779_pt1 | contig 12623 bp, 9 predicted proteins | sample TergutNc150P1_FD_190353 | JGI IMG/M metagenome (GOLD analysis project Ga0268261, IMG submission 190353) | Nasutitermes corniger P1 segment gut microbial community from laboratory colony in Florida, USA - Nc150 P1 (SPAdes) (version 2) | ecosystem: Host-associated > Arthropoda: Insects > Digestive... | reverse complement strand
GAGTTAACTTCAGGCTTTACATTTTTATCCTTCCATAAATGCCAATGGACGGAGTGCTCACCAATTTGATGCTGCTGTTGCAGTGAGAAACATAGTGTCTTGTTTGTCACCTGCCACCCATTTGGAACAAAATTAGAAGTGTGGCATAAAACGTAAACAAGTTATTATTGTAAGCACCTTGCAGTGTATTGATTTTGGTTTGCAGCACTGTGACCACAGTTAATTTGAAAAATCTGTAGGTATGGGGCAGTTTGGCCAGTGAGTGATAGGCAGTGTGTTCACTTCGTAGATTAGGTAGGAGATTTTTTTCTTCAAAACGTACAGTCCAGGTCTGGGGCTCATCCAGCATCCTGCGCAGTTGGTACCAGGGCATGAAGCTGACCACCATGGGATGCTGAACATAATGAAACTCTATATCTCTCCTTCTCCTGTGTGTCTTCATGGTGTGGACACAGAGAGTTCACCTTTATGTACATCTGTGGTCAGTGAAGCAAAATTTCAGTATATATTTCCATGTACATAATGTACAGTTATGAAATTTTGAATTTCGTGAAAATTCACTTTTTGGTAGATATGTCATGCAGTAATGAAAGCTGGGGTGCTCCATTAAGCAGTGAGAATGACAAAATTTTATTATATCTTGGCTTTTGTGGGATGTTGAATGGTGTGTACTGGCTCTTGCCACCTTCTGTGGGCAGTGTCTTGGTTCATTCTCTAAGGGACCAACATCCTATCCTGAATTGTCACTAGCCAATTTTATTATGTCACCCAGTGTCTAAACTGGTATGGGGCTCCACGGAGTCTTTGTGTAATGCCCTGGTGGAGGTGTGTGTGTGTGCGTGCATGTGCGCGCACACGCACGCATGAGAGACCAGGCTGAGCATGAAGCAACCAAGATAATGAATGTGTGGACTTCTGTGTCCACTCCTTCATATGTCTCCATAATGATCCAGTTTTTGTGTGCTGGGCTATGTTTAAGTGTGTGCATGTGAACCATGAAGGAACTAATATTAGTGTGCTTATGCATCAGGCAAAAGAGGAGCAGGCTGAAGAAAAGAGGCGTGGCCTGCTGAAGCAGCTGCGTGACTTGGAATCAGAGTTGGAGGACGAACGCAAACAACGAGCAAATGCTCTGTCCCAGCGCAAGAAGCTTGAGGCTGACCTCAAGGACATGGAGCAGCAACTCGAAATGCACGATAAGATTAAGGAGGATGCACTGAAACAGCTCAAAAAACTGCAGGTTGGTTATTTGTAGAGGTAGCTACTGGAATTGAGCAATACTAAAGCTTGGTATGTTAATATACCATTGCTCATTCACATTCTTCAAGTTATGTTGTAGGCAGCTCTCTGTCACACTCATTCAGTAGATGTACCCTTCTCTTATCTTTTCACTTCCCTACTTCTCCTCCTCCTCCTCCTCCTCCTCCTCCTCCTCCTCTCATTTCTTTTGTGTCCCTCATCTTCTCTTTTTATGTTATAACCACCACATATAAATATTGCAATGGTAAAGAAAATGTCACTAGCTTATTTCTGGGAGATTTTGTACATTTTGTTTCTCATTACTAGGTGCAGGCCAAGGATTCTGCCCGAGACGCTGAGGAGGCAAGAGCATCGAGAGACGAACTGGCTGCAGCAGCGAAGGAAACAGAGAGGAAGCTGAAGGGCTTGGAAGCTGAACTGGTGCAAATGAGTGAAGATTTGGCCAGTGCTGAGAGAGCCAGGCGTGCTGCAGAGAGCGAGCGTGATGAGCTGCAGGAGGAAATCAACAGCAACTCTAATAAGGGGTGAGTTGGGGGTGTGGGGTGTCCACAGTCTGTATTGATATTACAAACAGTTGGTTCTATGCGTTTTTGTTATTTTCAACATTATTTGCATGTTTGCTATGCTACGGTACAAAGATTTGCCCATCTGGGTGCTCTCCCATATGTCCATCTGCCTGTCAACTTGTAAGAAATGAATAACCACTGAATGGATTTTTATGGAATATTATTTAGGTAGTTGTACCTGGCTCCTGTTTGTCATTATGTCAACAAGAATGATACTGTGTACCTTGAGGTGGGTGTTGGAACTTTCAGTGTTGAATTTCTTACGTGGAATTGTGGGCACTTTGTAAACGTTGTATTTAAACTGCACAAGCCTTAAGTTTAGTGACATTTGCAGTGGTTACAAATAGAGCACAAGACTGCAGTGAAAGGAAGGTGTGCTTAGCGTTTCAGTGTCCAGTTCTGCTGAAAGAAGTCCCCAGTGTACTGATTGGTAGCAACACTATTTCCACATGATTGCAGTTACATAGTTTTGATGAAGTTTGTTGCACTAAGCAGAAAATGTTGCATGTGCACAGAAATTCTTGTCTGAGTAAGTTGATATCGGTGACTGGAATAATTTCCCCAAAAAATTTAAAACAGCTGTATGTTAGCTATTTCAGTAATTAACCCTTTAAGACACAGTGGTTGCTCTTATGTACCACAAGTTTAACATTCAACAGTTCTATGTTCTGCCCACACAGTGTATTTATGTGTTTTGTGTGGATCTCAGAGCAAGCAGTGACTATTTTCCTATACAGCATTAACTTTGTGGTTTGTGTAACCCAGATGCAGTGCATTTACTGGGCAATTTGAACTGAATCTTTAAATACGTAGTGATTCTTGTAGAATGCCTGGGTCATTTTGCCTGTAATTCTTGAACAAATGATCAGAAGCAGATGGAACGTGCCTCAGAAGCATCCAGTTTGCCATAAATTTGTGTTATGCGTCACCTCAGTTTTGGTTCATTCCAAGCATGCAGTAGAAAATATAGATCTCAGTGACCTGGGTGTTATATGAATCATTATAATTTTGGTTAATTGTAGCCTCCATGTGTTATTGTTTTGTTTGTTATGAAGTTTAGTTTATTCTTCAGGTACTCTTAACCAATTCCAGTTCTGACTTCCTACACACACCTTTCATTTTATATGGAGGATTGATTTGTTAGCTGAGAAAATGTTGAAGAACCTTTATTTTCCATCTTTATAATGTTTCTCGAATATGTAAATGTCTGTATGTATTCCATTACAGGCGCAGGTTAAGTGTTATAATGGCTAACTGCCCTGCACAAGCAGTGTAAGTTGAAACAGTCCTGTGATCACGCATGGAAAGTAAATACCCTTCATAATAATAACCATTTAGTTAGCTAACAGAGTTTCTGGTCCTTATTCCCACAGCATAGCATACACTCATCAGTTTGGGAGTGCAGTGATGGAAGTTGCATATCCTGGTTCTTGTTAATATTACCTTCCCTGTTCCAGAGTGCGATCTTGCAGTACATGTGTACTTGTATGAATTGAGGTAATAGCATTGAGCAGCAAGATAACATCCAGAAGTTCAGGATCTCATAGTGGTCTTGCTGAAGATTCCATTTTTCTGACAAATGACACTGTTCTTGGGCGGGCACTTGTAATGTTTTATAGTATTGTAGTGCATGTATCTTAAAGGATCAAACAGTCCAAGGCCATGACAAGGAAGGCATGAGCCTTCAAAATGTTTGGACCTTCTCACCCAGTGTCACAGAAGACTGGAATCTTACATTCTTGTGGGATCTGATATGTTTGGTTCAGTGGATAGGTGTCAGTGTTTCAGAGCAACCTGCTAACCTGAAGATGGCTACAGCAAGTTCATCTGAAACATTGATGCTTATGTATCCAACTGCTTGGTCTTATCCCAGGTGACACTAGTAAAAAAGTTAATATTCAGTCAATAGAAGGAAGATGCCCTGTAAAACTTCTTGTTTGGTGAAATTCTGTCATGCAGAGTACCTTGAGGAAGATACATTTCAAGCAGAAACAAATAGCAGTAAGTGCACTCTGTGCAAAATGTCTGTGAGGGTATCGTGCATTCAGTATGCAAGAGGTATGCTGTGTATTTAAATAGAACTTTATATAGTGATCTGCAAATCATCATTGCAGTGTTCCACTTCTGTGTTGCAGTTGTCATGAAGCCAACAGCATACTTATATCTGTACATAATGTCACACTCACAGACCATCTTGCGGTTTAGAAACATTGCCAGTAGACGTGATGATACCACGTCATTTATATGTTTGTAGGCTGTGTATATAGCTCTCTGTTGTTGATATATTTTTCTTCCCCATGTTATCATGGCCACAATATGTTGGAGCCGTGTGGGATTCCAGGACTAATTCCAGGGCTTAAAGTAGTTACTAGTGAAGTATTAACCCATTATGTTTGAATTCCCTCCAGTATGTGTATACCAGAAGTATGTTGAAAATGCAGTATGGCAAGATCCTGATCATGACATAACGGTTGGTGTTGCTGGCTTATGATAACACTCACTAAGTGATGACAATGGTTGGTGTCACCGTGAAGATAATCTCTCACTGGTAATGACAGTGACTGGTGTCATTTGATGATCACTCTCAGTCTATATGATATGTTGTGATCACAGTGCAGGACACAGTGGTACAACACCTGCTGATAAATACTGAGAGTGTGAGAAGTGTGTGCTCATGTGATTTCAAAATGAAACACATTTTGTTATTCATTTAAGGATGTTGTGTTCTTTTGATGTACAATTATAAACTGATATGATCAGCTTTTTATTGGGTGTACTATGACATTATTAGTGCAGTCGGTTGTCAGACACGTTGATGTATGGAGGGACCGTGGGGGCTCCTTGCAGCTTGTCTAATACATATTAATTTTTGTTCATGCACTGTATTGTTGGCAGGTAATTTAAGTATTTTTGGTATCGGCAGTTCTGTGTACCAGTGCAGTACTTTAGCATTTTGAAAACGGAGCACCTTCCACGTCAGATTTGTGCCCATACTAATGATTTTATCACAGATTCAAATGATAACTTGGGGGGTGGGATGTTAGGACTGATTGTTTAGAGTGTGTAATAAAGGATTGTTCTGAACTTATTGCCCTGCCTTCATCTTGATGATCACTGAATGTGGTTCAGGTGGATGCTGAAGTGTTTGGAAGGAAGGAAGGAAGGAATGTGTCTGCAATATAGAAAAGTTGAAGGACTTTCTGAGCCATAGGAAATGTTTGAGAGTTCCAAGAATGGCCCTTTTCAGTGCTAAGAGTGGGAGATGTGCAGCTGGACAAATGTAATTAATAAACTTACAGTGGTATGGGTGTTTGTGTTAACTGAGGTGGCAGTGCTTCAGGAGGACAGACTGTCCCTTTCTTAGAAAATGTCTGCTGCCTTTGTTCTTTCAGCGGAAGGCGCAGCTGTCTCTTCTTCTCCCTCTTCCATAACTCTGATTGGCAAAATTCCAAGCATTTTTTCCTTGTATCTGACACATTCTTTCCTCCCAGTTACTTCAGCATCAACCTCAACCAAATTCGTTCACCATGAAAATTGAGGCAGTATGTTCCCCCGACTTTCACTGAATGATGTAGAAACCAAAAAAATTACCATCATTTAAACAACAGTTGCTCTGGAAACCTGAAAACTTCATGGCTAATGTTGCTGTATTTCAGTACACTTCTGCTGGACGAGAAGCGGCGACTGGAGGCTCGTATTACAGCCTTGGAGGAAGAGTTGGAGGAGGAACAGAGCAATTCGGAAATCCTGATGGACCGAGCCCGCAAAGCAAATATCACTATTGAGCAACTCACAACAGGTGATAATATCTTTCTTTATAAATTTTGAGCTTCTAACAGTGGTGAATGTTCAGCAGCTGTCTTCTTATATGTGATGCCATGTTGTTTGGCATTTACGGAACAGTGTTTTGGAGGAATCAGCTGTTTCCATCTTTGGATTTCTGCCACCTTGCAGGTTGAGTCATTAGGTTTTTCCAGAACATTGGTGCATATCTACATGACCGCACTGTAGGTGATGGACTTCTTAATATCCGCTGCATATTATTCATGTAGCTGTTGCAGTTTAAATAGCTAACATTTTTAATTTGTTAAGTTTAGCATGCTGTAAATACATTTTATTTATGTTCTGGTAGGAGGAAAATTATTTCAGTGAAGAGTACGCTCGTTAAGTTTAGGGACTGCTTGCTACCATTGGGCCCACAGTGAATTTTGTCTTTCTATTTGTTCCTCAACAACATACAGGTTAAAACATTATTTTGTGCAGGTGTGAAACTTGGCCTCTATGATTAAGGGGAAAACTGCCTGAGTGTGTTGTAGGTTGCAAGGAAGATATTTGTGCCTAAGAGGAAGGAGGTAACAGGAGACTGGAGAAAATTGTATGATGAAGTACTTCATGATTTGTACTCATCATCCAGTGTTATTCGGGTGATCAAATTAAGGAGGATAAGATACGTGGGGCATGAAGCACATATTGGCAGGAGAAGAGAAACGTATACAGGTTTTGATGGGGAAACTGAAGGAAAGAGACTGCTTGGAAGACCTAGGTGTAGATGGGAGCATAATATTGAAATGGATCTTACATAAGCATGGACTGCATTCATATGGCTCTGGATATGGACAAGTGGCAGGCTGTTCTGAACATTATTGTCATCCTGGTTTTGCAAAATGCACGACTTTCTTGAGTGGGTGAGGAGCTGAGAGCTTCTTGAGAACTGCTGCATGGACACATTGGTAGGCTGGCAGGCATGTAGGTGGGTGAGTGGGTGGGTAGGTGGTAGGTAGGACATTCATGTTGATGTTTATATTTATTTGTCTAAGACAGTTATTTAGTGTTCAAATATCTGCCATAACCATTACATTTCTCAGTTTTTTAATGACATATTATCAGAGACTGTATTCTTTAGGTCCAATGAGTTTCCAGAGTATAAATTAACACAGACCTTTAAGAATCTTGTCTGAATTTGTTTGCACTTCCACAGAAATCAGGCAGTTAGTGTCCATAACATTAACTTATATATTTGAACCAGGTGACAGGACCAACAGATTAAGCTCACTAGATTTCAGAAAGGGCTCACAAGTTTGTATTGTAACAGAATATATCCTTATTCTGTATAAAACTGTGTTTCGGTAGTGTTTTGTGGAGAAGATTACAAACACTGTTGTGGCATAATGTCACATTTTCTTCAGAGGTGTCAGAGGTTGCCCATTGAGTTCTTATTTGGTTATTTAGCGGTTGTGGCTTGTGTGTTGTGGAGTATGTAGTTGAAACACTTGCCCACCTTCCAGTTTGGGAGCTCAGTTGAGGTTAGGAGTGCAGTTGTCTGAATGTTGGAGCTCATTTGTTTGTGTTAGGGAGTGCAGTTGTCTGAATGTAAGATCTTAATTGTTTGTGTTAAGAAGTGCAGTTATCTGAATGAAGGAGCACAGTTGTTCATATTAGGGAGAATAGTTGTCTGAATGTAGGAGCTCAGTGGAATGAGTTAGTGAGTGCAGTTGTCTGAATGTCGGAGCTCAGTTGTTTGTGTTAGTGCAGTTTTCTGAATGTAGGAGCTCAGTTGTTTGTGTTGGAGAGTGCAGTTGTCTGAATGTAGGAGCTCAGTTGTGTGTGTTAGTGTGTGCAGTTGTCTGAATATAGGAGCTCAGTTGTTTGTGTTAGGGAGTACAGTTTTCTGAATGTAGGAACTCAGTTGTTTGTGCTAGTGAGTGCAGTTTTCTGAATGTAGGAGCTCAGTTGTTGGTGTTAGTGAGTGCAGTTGTCTGAATGTAGGAGCTCATTTGTTTGTATTAGGGAGTGCAGTTCTCTGAATGTAGGAGCTCAATTGTTTGTGTTTATGCGTGCAGTTTTCTGAATGTAGGACCACAGTTGTTTGTGTTAGGGAGTGCAGTTGGCTGAATGTAGGAGTTCAGTTGTATGTGTTAGTATGTGCAGTTGTCTGAATGTAGGAGCTCAGTCTGTTTCAAAATTTGTGTTATGTAGGTGGTGGTGTCACCAGACTTCATTCCCTTAAGATGTTGTAGGAATATAGAAATGTTAATTGTTACAATTAATGTGCAGATATAGCAGGAGAACGATCAACTACACAGAAACTGGAGACAGGGAGAATGCTATTGGAAAGACAGAACAAGGAGTTGAAGGCAAAATTGGTAGAACTGGAGACTGCTCAGAGGACAAAGACCAAGGCCACTATTGCTGCACTGGAGAGCAAAATCAGCAATTTGGAAGAGCAGCTGGATACTGAAGCAAAGTAAGCTTTCTTATTCAGTCAACCCTCCCCCCCCCCAAGAAAATTGCAGAACTTGGAATGTTCGTGCACTGTTATTTAATTAGCTCAAAGAGAAACAAAGTACAGATTTTAATATAATAATACAGGCACCCCTTTGGTTCATAAGCTGCGACTTACATGAACTTAACCTTACATGTACTTTGCCATTTGACTTGTATGCTTTACCTGCAGTAGTTGGCTTAGGGTTTTACCACAAAAACATCTTGATTAGTATCTGCATAGACAGTTACTGGACTGACTTACTGCGCATACACATGTGGGTATGCTGTGTAAGTAGAATAAAGTTTTTGTGCTTGTGTGCATGTCATATTCCATAACACGTAACTGGTTGAGTTATGTAACAGTTTATACCGTCATACCTTTATGTATGTAGATACCTCAGGAAGTGTCTGTAGTTGCAGATGCTCCCTAATTATATTTTAATTTATTGCACATTTATGTGCGTATAGAGGAGCTGTGGTAGCTCAGGCGATGTAGTAACTAAGCTGCAAGCTGGGTGATCTGGGCTTTGATTTACAACAGAGGCAAGAGATTCTGCTTGCCTCCGAAATGTCTGGAACCATCTCTGGGGCCCACCCTGTCTCGCGTTCAGTGGGTAAACGGTGTTCGTTTACAGGGGTAAAGAGGATGGGTGTGAACTTGATCATTCACCTGTAGACCTGTGAGGTCAGTTGGGATGACACTTCATTTACTGGATTATAAGACAGTTTTCCTAATTCATTGTCTGGATAATTGGGTATTATCTAATTATCACGCATAAAGGTAAACATGTTCTGTGTAGGCACAGTGAAACTCTCTTTTAAGACTTTTTTGGGGGGGAAAAAAGTCAGGCTTATGAATTGGGAAAACCTTTGAGAGGGCAGGACACAGTGTTCCGAACAACCCACCAGTGAACCCAATTTTCATCAGGCAATCCAAGGCAACCCGTTTACACCTTATTCTCGTTAGGTCCATTTATTTGTGTTCTAGTCAGTCATTCCAGCAGCTCAGATGTCATTGTGTGGGATGGTAGGATTAATTGAGTACTGGTCTGACAAGTGTGTGCAAAGAAATGTCCATTTGAAGTGCTGTCCTGACATATGTCATGAGCAACTGAGGAGAATAGCAGACAGCTGTATTTGGGGCACCCAGTTTGTTGGGTGACACACTTGAAGCCTATCAGATATTGAAGCATGCCACATGTCCAACCTATAGTGTCCTTAGTTTTGGTTGCTCTAATACTATTTTCTCACGTTTAAAACTACATGGAGTGCAGTACTTACTGAATACTGTCCATGCCATTATGGTGGATGTACAAAATACAGTATGTGTTGTCATTGTAATGGATGTTTATGACGTTGTAGGGAACGATTTGCTCAGCAGAAGATAAACCGTAAACAAGACAAGAAGTTGAAGGAGCTGGTGATGCAGCTGGAAGATGAGCGGCGGCATGCTGACCAGTATAAGGAACAGGTGGAGAAGGTATGCACTTGTTTAGTTAAAGGGTATCTTCTCATGTCCATTTATTTGTGCCTGTTATTTTCTCAGAATTTTCTTATAATAAACTCCTGAAATAATTTAATTGTACTGTCATAATTTCATTCTTTGATATGTAGGTGGGTGAGGCAAATTAAAACCTTGGAAGTATGTTAAAAAGTTGAGAACCTGTTCTTTGCAGCTGTAGGCACAGCAAGTCATAATCCCAAGTTTTAAGCGTGTACAGTATGTGGTATATATAGCAGCGTGGGCTTCTTCACCTTTTCATGCCTGTGGGGAGGAGAAGTCCACCAAAAATGTTTTAAATTTTCCACTTGTAGAAGTGTGTGTGTGTGTGTGTGTGTGTGTGTGTGTGTGTGTGTGTGTGTGTGCGCGCGCGCGCGCGTGTGTGCGCGCGCGTGTGCGTGTGCGCATGTGCAGATTATTGGCTAGTTGTAGACATGCAGGTGAAGAGGAAAGTAAGAGGGGAAGCTCTGCTCATGCATGCAGAAACCACTAACCATTTTCTGTCTGTTGCAAGGACACACACAGTGCTCAAAGCTGTGAATGTATTTCCCTACAGAGTAAATGTTTTTTAAAGAAGTGTTGCACTGCCTAGTCATTCTGAGGTCAGCATACCAATGGCCACACCAGGATGACTGCAGCTGTGTGCAGTGTTAGGGAGTTAAAGTAATCTGGTCACTACTGTAGCATGATAGCTTTGTTACTCAGCTGTTTGTGACACACATGTTCAGAAGTTATGGACCAGAGTATTGTGTTGTAATGAATACAGTTAAATTTCTTCATGCATTGCCATAGGTGAATGTAAGAGTGAAAGGTCTCAAGCGGCAGCTGGATGAGGCAGAGGAAGAAATAAGTCGTGAAAAGGCACAGAAACGTAAATTACAAAGAGAACTGGAAGACATGATGGAGTCACATGAGACAATGTCTAGAGAACTCAACAACCTGAAGAGTAAACTTAGGTGAGTTGTGCCATAAACACTGCTTTACTAAGATCCAAACCCAGAACATGGTAGCATTATATTGCTCAGTAATGCTGCTAACAGCATAAGCTGTGTTGCTGTTTGTGGTTTCCAGATTTGCACAGACATTAGGTTGCTAGAGCAAAAGCTGACACTATGAATGTATACAGGGTGCAGGAGCTTTGGGCAGTGATGGTTTTTTATTCATGTTGTATTTGTTCTGAGGAGAGAGGAAGCTCTAAGAAGAATGTTGATAAAGTTACCAAATGTTGTGTTGATGGAAGAAGGTGATAGCACCACTTTGTGTTGGCTGTTGTATTTCTATCTGTCTTCCTGTGCCCCATATCAACCAGCCTAAAGTGCATGTCACAAGTGAAGGTTGTTATGTGATTGTCACTGGCAACATTCGTGTGAACAGAATGACTGGACAGTTGGAGGGTAGTAATGTGAAAATGCTATAAGAGCAAAGTGTAAGTGTTTGAATGAGTTGCAGGGGAATTGGTTTGTGGGTCTGCCTCCTTTGAGTTTGCGGACAGTGAAGATTCCTGCTTTGTATGTGGAATATTATTACTGTGTACCCTAGCTGTGGGGCTAGTTATACTGGCTGAGGCATTCTTGTTTTTCAGTTCAGTGGTTTGCCACAGTGTGGCTCAGGCAGTTACACACAGTCCTTCCACAATAGAGCCCTGAGTAAAATTGCTGGCCAGCCAATGTGGGATTTATTGTAAACAAAGTGGCACTGTAACAGGTTTTGTCTATGGGTACTTTGGTTTTTCCCTGTCAGTGTCATTGCACTGATGCTCCACACTCATGCATTTACCTGTTACCAACTCTATATGATGTGATCACAGTTTCTGGACTGAATTCATTTCTCTGTATGGCAGCAGCAGCACTTACCTTCTAATCAATGTTGCCCCACTCAGATCAGTTTCCTTGGAACTTGGATCAATGAGCCCAGTGATTGCACATCCATTTCCTGTGAAGTGCATTGTTTGCAATTCGGGATGTTCCGCCATTGTGCGTGACTCGTCACTAAGTAAAGCATTCTTGTTCTCTTTCAAGCTGTCTTTGAGTTTTTGGAAAGGAAAGACACTTTTATTTTTTAATGGCCAGAAATTCATGCACAAACAAAGCAGTGTGGGCAGGTGCAGGACATGAATTTGGCAGCAGTCTGACACATGCTCATACTGTCTTTCAGCATGCGCTATGTACCGACCCACTGGAAGTCCCCAACATCTTAACTTCACAGATAGTGAATCTTCTGTTTTGAAGGCAAATTCTTATCCTCTGTCTAACCTTTGATCCGTGTTGCTTGTTGAGGGACATCCCAAGCATTGGGCATCATCAACAGAGGTCACGCTACTTATGAACTTGGAAAACCACCCAGAAACTTGTATTCTTCTCCTTGTCTGCTATCCAAAAGCCACTTGCAACATTTTGGAAGTTTACTTAGCATTTTTTCCCAGTTGGAAGCAATATTTGATCCCTACACCCTGTTCTTTCAAGTCTACCATTTTCCAGATGTGGCAAGATTGCTAATGGAACTACATACACTTGAGAAAATGTATTGCTCATCAACCTTGCATGCCACAACATTATTCCAAGTATGAAATGACTAGGCCGACTCTGCTGTATTAGTATCTGTGTCTAATGGTAGAACTTAATGGCTTGCAGCAGTAGTGTTATCTTATGGTCAGTTGGTTACACCAAATGTATAACTGTAAGACTTATTGTGTTGTTAAATAGCATACCTACCTATCTACTTACCCAGCCACACACCCAGTTCATTGTTCACAGCAATTATGCTATTTATAAATTGATGTGTATCAGGATTTGTTACAGCATTGTTAAATAAAGCAAGAATCAAATTCAAAATGTTCTTTGTATATGCGTTGCTGAAGTAACTCTTGACAGTTAAAGTGAATGTAGGTAAGAAGTCAGAATACTTAAACATGATTGTAAGCTTGGGCTTATTTGAGAGAAATTGGTAGAGTTGTGTAAGTTTAAACCTTGTCAGCTGGGAATATGAGATCTTACATTCCTTGGGGCCAAGGCCATTTCTTTAACTTGGGGGGG
>Ga0268261_10002778_pt1 | contig 12628 bp, 6 predicted proteins | sample TergutNc150P1_FD_190353 | JGI IMG/M metagenome (GOLD analysis project Ga0268261, IMG submission 190353) | Nasutitermes corniger P1 segment gut microbial community from laboratory colony in Florida, USA - Nc150 P1 (SPAdes) (version 2) | ecosystem: Host-associated > Arthropoda: Insects > Digestive... | reverse complement strand
ATATATATATGACATTAGTCACCTAAGGGTTAATGATTTAACCCTTATCCTGCTAACGTGGAGAAAATGGTGAGCTAATAACGCCAGCAAATAGCAGATGGGATTTAATTCGGGATTTAAAGGGTTAAGCACCAAATTGAAGCAAAAACCTCGTCTTGCATTCAAATAGATACGGTATTACGTCAGCTTGTGTCTGCAGGGTGTAAAATAACGTAAGTAAAGTTGTTCTTGTCCATGCCATGAAGTATATGCGGATAGCAGAGGTATAGCTTCTACTCATTCTCAATTGTGGCATTAGATAAAGGTAAGTGGTAAACGTAATTTTGGAGGCACTTTACCTGCCCAGGCAAAGAGCAGCCAGTACCCACTAAACAGGAGGCTGGGTGGGCTGGGGAAGAGAAAAATATATTGCCTCTGCCAGGAATCAAACTTCAGATCATCCAGGCTGTACCCTAATCACAGTAATCAAGTGCCATATGAGCGTAAAATTTGACATTCTCGCGTCAACTAAACTCATTGAAATCTTGGACAAATAGCTGATCAGTACAGAATAAAACTATTTTGGAAACATCACTTCAGTCGATGGCAACAGAGACAGTCACTGTGGCCAGATGTGTGGTGTAGAAGCCTTGTATTCAAGAGGTTTCAGGTTCAGTTCCAATGACTGGCATCAATTGTAAGATGAAATTAGGTGAATCAGTCAGTATAATGACAGTCACTTAGCGATGAGAGCAGTGCCACCTCACAAAAATGTTGTATTTATCACATATACCTCAGACAATGGACAGTTTACAGCATGGTGCACAGATAACTGTGACGTGTTGAATTGCTCTAAACTGACAAAGCCAAAAACAGCTGTCTGCATAAACAGACATACAGTAAGGTAGCTACTGATTTTATGAGCTGAGTGTACTATGTTAATACATTACTGCATGAATGTGACATGAATTGGATTGTAAGGCATGTTGTTGTTTTTTGGGCATTTCAGACTGGAAGTTCTACGGTGTCTTCTGGATTATGTGAGGTGTTTTACTTCCTTAATGTGTTACAAAGTATTCTTTTACAAAGAGACATGGATGAGCTCAAACACATGTTTGATTTTCTTGAAAGTGGTATCAAGAAAGTATTTGAAGGTTTGAAGAAGATGCGCCACTTAAGACCAGAAGTTGAAAATTTGCAGCGTAAACTGCAATGTAAATGGGAATTTATGCGGAAGAAATATCTTGAGTATATAAAAACAACAGATTCAGACTGCTTGTCACGGATTGAAGCAAGTGCAACACCCTTTGTGGAGGATCTGAAAGAACTGTTGCAGTTTACATGTTTTGACAACAAAGTGCTTGATGTAGGCAGGGATGCTGTGCTGGCTGTAGCCAGTACAGTGAAGCATCGCCTCTCTGATTTCAGCAGCTTTCTCAAAGTCAAGGCCTTGCGCAACTTTACTCTTGGATCATATCCTTTACTAACGTTAAGTTTTACCATTAATACAAGTCTATTACTAAATGGCTGTGAATCTGTTCAGGATACTCTTCATTATCCAAGTGCAGCTGATGCAGTTTCTGGATTATCTGTATACTTTTCTTTTATTACTTGTCAACCCTAATCATGGTTTGTAAAACTGTACCTTCACATTCTACAAACTTTTGCTGGGGGAGTGTGTAACCTAGAGCAGGGGGAAGAAAGAAGTTGTCTATGCAGTGCCACCAGTATACTTAATTGTTCAAATTGTTATTGTTTCAACATATTAGAATGAGTACATAACTGAGGTTTTTATGGAAATGACAACTAGGATTGTGGTCTTCTGGGTCTTTTAGACCGTAGTCTCCGAGGTGGTCACCAGTGCAGCTATTTCAGAACCTGGGATTTAGTAATAACTTTCCAACACAGAAATAACAAACCAAGTAGGAATGACAGTGGCAGTGATGGGAATCTTGTGTATGCACATTATTCTTTATATAATCTTTTAACAGTGGTTTAACATGTGAAACATCATTAACATGTTCCAGAACTTTTCCATTTCCACTAAACTCCAACAGTGTTTTCCCTGATGAAGCAAGCAGACTGCTTTTGAAATGTTTTAGTGTTTAGTGATGATGGAAAAAGTTCTGGTACATATTAGTGATGTTTCACATTATTCTTCATGTTCTTCTGCTTTGGGTTAATGGCCCTTTCATGCACTCCCTCCTGCCATGTTCCAAAACTTTTTTTAAATCCAGTAACTTTTCTTCAAATGCCTTCCTTCTATCAGTCTGTAATTTTTTTGTAATCATCATGGTTTTGGTCTCTTACCACATTGCCATTTCCTCAAAACAGTAACTGGCTATGGCTCAGCACACCAGTGTAGTAAACACACACAAGCAGTTCCTTTTGTAACGAAGGGCCCTCTCTCATACATATATCAGCACGATTCTGACTCAAAAAGTGAAGCTATTGCAAATCACTGGTGTCACAGGAAATTAAAATCAGTGAATGAGATGCACAGTGTAGAGGTATGTTGTAATTATGCACACTGACTGGCTTCTTTGCTTGCTTCCTCTTGCATATTGTGTTGTCCTTAATGATGATCACTAGAGCTTCCCTAACCATCAACAAGTATCTGGAGGAATTTCCAGGCCTCGTACATTTTCTGTACATTGATCGCTTCAATCACCGTATCACTGCTCCCAGCCTCGACTTCACTTCAGAAGAAACAACATCACTCACGAAAAAGAAGGTGATAATTTTAGAATATTTCAGAAATAGCAGCTACATCCTCCACCTCTCCATGTTTACAGTTCCTGAAATTGGATTTGTTAACATTTCCAAGAGAATCAGAGGCTGTTAACATGTCAGTGTACATTACCTGACGCAGTATGTCCATTGTTAGAATATACAGTGCACCAGTAACAGCAGCATTGTGGATATTAATGTTTATAAATTTTAGAAAAATATATCCGTTCTGTGGATATATTGCTCAGATTTGTACCATAATGCACACAAATTGTACACTATTATGGAATCATCACATGGTGCTTTTCCTTTCCTAAATGCATGTGTATTACACAACACAGCACCTTGTTTTTAAAACATCTGGGGTGAACATACTAAGTAGTAATAAAAATCCACCTTACTAGATTATTATTTGAATATTAGTTATAATTTTGAAGCCGAAAGTGAGAATTTTAGTTTCAAGAAGCCATCTGTGTTTCCAGATATTATTAAGTGTAACAGATGAAGGAAAATGGGATGAGCGCAGCTTATAGTATATGTAAAGGATATGAAAATGCCTACAGAATGTAGTCACCCTCACTGTGCAGAGTACAGTTGAGTGGTGAGCTCCTACAGGTGGGTGGGCATCCTGACAGTTCAAAGTAGGGCTGAGTGGTGAGCCCCAACAGATAGGTGGTGAGCACCCTCACAGTTTGGAGGAGAGCTAAGTGGTGAGCTCCTACAGATAGATAGGCATCCTTACAGTTTGGGGGGAGGGCTGAGTGGTTAGCTGTTACAGATAGATGGGCATGTTCCCAGTTCAGTGTAGGGTTGTATATCCTGAGCGTCACTTGTGAAAGTGGACCATGAAGGCAAAATTAATCAGAGTAATATATTCCAAGTTTAGATGATAGCTGAAAACTAATGGTATACTGAAATATACTAAGTTCAGCACATTCTTGAATCCTCAGATATGGGCAATGGTTGAATTCAGCAGAACCCACCTGCAAGAGGGCCACACAGCGCTTATGTGGAAGGACACCACATTTAATTATGCATATTTTCTCTGGTTTGAGGATTCTTCGGTAAGCCAACACCAAAATTAAATTTGTTTTGTTTGATGATACTGATCATCAAGAGTGGAGTAATTGACACTGTGAAGTGACCTTAGTTACAGTGTTCTTTATTGCAACTACAGTAGTGCTATTTAGAGATGGGAAACAGTTTGACAGTTGCCAGTTTATCACTTCCATCCCATTATTACATGGTTAAGAGGCAATGTCCTTCCTGCCATATATTATATTACTCTTCTGTTCTTGTCAACTGTTTTATATTTTAAGTGTTGTGTTCAGTGATAGATTATCGACATTGTACAGAGGAGGTTAGCTTCATTGGACACATTAGTACGGGATGTTTCATAAGCTTGGTACCACTTATACAATGGCTGGTATCAACATTTACAAAAGCCAATGAAAATACAATACATACTGTTATCAGTGACTAAGGTAATAATGGAAAACCATTAAAGGAAGGAAAAATTCAGCATGTATGGATGAAGAAATGAGATGTGGTAAAAATATTATTACACACTCTTTATTCCAATTATAAAAATTTATAGCTTTTATTTACTATTTTATGTAGTACTGACTTTTTTTTAGGCTTCGCCATTGAAACCGACAATATTTCCAACTGCAGCTTTAAAGAATTTTCCAAGGCCAGGAATCCTCTGTGGAGATTTTTACCAGTAAGTATACAGGGTTCACCTATTCTATCAAAAGGAGAATATGTGTTGAATTAAACCATGTAGTTGGAAGTTTTGTTACAACAAACTGCTTTCACTTTTTTAGGGGGGTGTGGGGGACCTACAAGTGCAATATACCACCTATAGCACAAGTCACCAAAATTTTTGGGTGACAAATGACTAGAAAAAGCTCATAAGTTATAAGGCACTCTAAGAATAAAAAGAATGCACAGGGAAGTAATTACATTTTGAATAACTTTGCATCTTGCATTATCATGCCAAGACATTTTTCAACACATTGTTTGGCACATACTATGTCACAACAAGACAGGCAATGTTCGTATAACATAACAATGAGGCGCATTCGTGCAACTATTGTTGCAGTGGAAAATCAATAAGTATTACATGTTCTGAGAATGTGTGTTTGTAGCCTTAGTTATCCAGCATGCAATGTGTATTTGCCATATTGTCATATGTGCCCTGCCCTGCTGTACAGTATTTTTCCATATTATCTGATAAACAGCACGATTATCAGAAAAAAAGTTATTGAACATAAAACATGTGTGTGATTTTCTCTACAACTTTTGTGTGAAACATTTCTCATTCTAGGAAGAACTGAGTGAGATGTGATCAAAAATGTAAATTGGTCTTCATATAAAGTACCAGTTATTCTTGTCTAATTCTAATGAAACTTGAATCTTCATGACAGATATTCGAAAAATACTCAAATATATTTTATGAAAATCCATCAAGTGGAAGCCAAGTTGTTCCATGCAGACAGACAGACATGACAAAGCTAGTAGTTGTTTTTGCAATTTTTTGAACACCTAAGAAAGTACCTATGGAATAATAAGTAATTTTTTTAGAAAATGTCTTTATTAATATCCAACCCCATCAGTTTGATGCCTGTGCATGCTGTAAACAGAAGTCACCAGCATTTGACTGATTAATGAAGTGGAAATTACCACATAATTGTGAATTGACAATCAAACAACAGAAGTCACCAGCACTTGACTAACTAATGAAGTGGAAATTACCACATAATAGTGAATCGACAAACGATCACTCATTTTAAATATTTTAAAATTATTGTGACATCCAAAACCCTTTCTGGTTTGCAATCCTTGATCTAAAGCAATGGAGAAGAGATTGGTTTTGCACCAGTTGCTTTTCTGATTTCAAGTGTATGAGGAGAAAAAATAAATTTCCAAGTGTAAATTCAAATTACTAATTGTCTTAACACTCACTTCATTGACTGTTCACAGGAAACTGGCAGAAGTTTGCTTCCCCAAGACATCACTTTGCAAAATCCATTGCTATGAGTTGTACTGTATCCATCTAGGCCTTGCCACCTCATCATGTGTACTGGAACAGTCCCGAAGATTAGCAGCCACAATCTGGGAAGTGACTGGTATGCCCAGCAATCCCATTGATTTACTGTGAATTGTCTAATGCCTGTATCTTCAGATAGGAAGAATTTGAATACATGACCTCTGTTGTTAGCTGAGTTTACCCACAATGTTTATTATTGTGTTGCCCCACATTTTAAGTTCAGGTTTCACTGATAAGAACATGTGCTGTGATTATACTGTTCAGTATTACTTATATTTTGTTCCGTTACTTTAACTTTGTATAGACCTGGCTTGGATATTTTATGAAAATACTATATTGAAGGCCTGTAATAATTATACAATGTTCTTAAATCTTGTTTATAAAACCCAAGTTTTGTGTGTAATGATGAAACTTTTTCTTTCTTTCTTCCATTTTCCTTGCATTGTTTACTGCCCGACGACGCCCTGTTAAATTTTCTGTACAATATTCGATATAAGTGCATGATTATCCGAGACACTTGTTTAAAACATAAATCATAAAATGAAACAGGTTGCAGTAATACTGGTACAGTTGTGTGACATAACTGTTTAAGTTAATTTGTATGAAGACAAGATGGAGATTAACATTTTCATAGTGAGAGGTAAGAATGGATAAACAGGAATGAGACAAAAGTGTAGTGCTCAAACACGTTCTTGGTTAAGGATTATTAAATTAAGTAAGCATATATAGAAAGCATTAGCAATGTGAGATATGACTTCCTCACAACAGTGTTGCTGAAGATTCAAGCCTTCTGGGATGTTACGTTGTATCACTGGGTAAATACTTCCTGATATTTCAAAGACTCATCCAAGATTTCTTGACCCTCAAGATGAAGGCACTATGACCCTTCAAAATGTCAGAAACTATTCACCCATTGACATGGTGTAACATCCCAGAAGACTTGAACCTAGAGCATTAACATGGTCAAAGTGGACGCATAAATTGGATAAAAATGAATTGATTAAAACATGACAGTTACAAATGTACTTAACAGATGAAGATGGAACACTGAGAGAGGGAAAAGGATGTTTAACGAAGAGAAAGAAAAGGTAGATACAACAGATGCCTTCACAGGAGATGGAAACCACTCTTCCAAGACTTGACTCAAATCTGAGTGAAACACCTATCTTACTACCTTTTGTATTAAAAATGAGACCGTTTTCAGTTACATCAGCATTCACAGTTACCTTAAAACAGGGGCAAACATTTTACGTGTTGGGATTTACCTTGAAGATGTATATATTTTATTTCATGGACATAAATATGTTGCCATATGACATGCCAGCAATAGTAATAATCAAAATCATGTGTTCCTCTGAAACATCATAAAAGCATACAATCAGCAATTGGCATTTTATCAGTGAAGCAGCTACAAATAACTTGCTGATGTAAAGTTGTGCATTGGACTGATTATATAATTCATACCTTCTTTCTATTTTTGAATGAAAATGGGGTATCAAAAATAACATGCATATTTGACTAGTCAGTATGGCTTGGTAAACAGTGGGTGGTCAGTTCCTCCCTTCATCAGGTAACAAACTGATAACTCAACTGTAGTAATATTGCAGGACAGACTACTCACTGCAACAGCTAAACTGAAAGAGAAAAGAGCATTTGTAGTCCAAGGGGATGGCACAGCATAGTTGGTATATGTAGTAAATAGGCTACGAGCTGGCAACTGAATAATCGTAGTTTGATCTCCAGCAGGGACAGGAGATATTTCTGCAATGTCCACAGTGGCTCTGGTGCCCACCCAGCCTCCAATTCGGTGGGTACTAGGGACCTTGTCCCCAGGTGTGAAGTGGCCAGGGTGTGAATCTGACCACTCACCACCATCTCACAGCAAGGTTAAGAATGGGTGGAGCTATACATCCAATCCCCCATATGCCTTCATGCCTTGCAGAGGGACTTCACCTTTACTGTTGTCCAGTGGTATTACCATGCTTAGTTCATATCTTGAACTGAACTACGTTGGACATCCAGAAAGTAAAGATACAAATGCAATCAAATTTTCTTAAGATATTTACTATACAAATCAGGTGGGAAAAAACTCTTTAGCACATACATTTAGCCATTTTTAAACATAATCATCACCTTTGTCAAGGCATCTGTTTAGCCTGGGTATGAATTTTTGTATTCTGATGTCACAGAAGTCCGCCGCCAGCACACACAACCACGTAATGACTTCGTTTTTCACCTCTTTGTCTTAGTGAAACTTCTGGCCGCCAGATGTTTCTTTAAATGCGAAGACAAATGGAAAATGTCGGAGCCAAAGTCTGGGCTGTGAGCGGGATGGTCTAAAACTTCACAGTTGGAACTCTAAACCAGTTTTGTATCTTTAAATTTTTGGATAACCCTCATACAAATGACCAAATTAGCTCAAACAGGGCAGATGTTGAGGAGCTCCTCCATTCTATGTTTCATATTTATTGTGATATTTAAAAAAATGTGTTAGGATCTTTCTATGCTCAGTGTACTGTGAATGTAATATTTCAGGAAGATTTGCAATAAAGAGAATAGAGCTCATGGGCCACTATATGTATGGGTGTAAGTAGCGTATCAGTCGTTTTATGAGTCCTCTGCACAGCACATTGTCTGTTAGTTCAGACTTCAATTAAAGTTTGTACTGGATGTCTATACTAAATGTTGTCATTTTACAATTATGTATAAAATCCAGTTACATGTGTGTTTGTGTTCACAGAGGATGCATTTATTCTCCATGTCTGACAGGTTGCAGTGATTATTATATGGCTTCCATGCATCCTTTCTTGACATGTGTAAATTTTCACACCGTATATAATTATATTTCAGTATATGTATACATGTTGCTTGTACTCACACAATATGCATACCTTGTGAAAAATGTAGAAATAACATAGTACACAGTGTGGCTGATATTTTTTCACTGTTCACCAGTAACAGCATGTTGTAAAGAGCACTTCCCCAACCTGTTTATAGCATAAGGAAAAACTGAAATGAAAGGAGGGAGAGGAATGACAATAGGGCAGGCAAGTAAATGAACTGTGAAACAAAATTAGGAGATGGTGCAGAAGGTCATTACACTAGGGTATATGTAACATGTCAAATATAAACACTACTTTACAGAAGGCTTAAAATCCAACGAGTTTTCTCAGAAACAGAATGTTTATACGTAACAAAATACAGTCCTCAGTGCCTAAAACACTTACTTGGAACATATTCTGATATGTTGAATATTTAATGAAATGTAAGGGAAATAATAACTTCATTATGTAATGGCAGTAGCTCCGTATACAAATGAATTGGACTGCTGGCAATCATTTATCTTTCTGTTGGAGGAAATATATATTTATAATATGGAAGGAAAATTATGACAGCAACATTATACATAAGTTGTTAAAAGAAAGTGAAGTTCCTTGAAGAGTAACATAAATGAATAAATTTATAATATTCAGTTCCCATTTGTATGTTAGATTGTAGGAATGATAATAGGACATGGTGACCAAGCAGTAAATATGAAATCACTGAAGTACAACACTTCAAAAGAGAACTATCCCATAATAGTTTAAATCAATGAGACTACACAATGATACAAAGAAGATTTCAATTTTGTGCCCCCTGCAAGAATTGTATCAGCAATAAATAAACATCTAAAACAATGAGATACATAAAACTGCGGAGAATGCATTTGGAGTTTACTTTTCCACTTGCCCCCTGATCATATAAATGTCAATGTAACTTTGTTACTATGCAAGTGTGCATGTACATATACATCTATACTGTAATTTGAGGAACAATTTTCTTTTTTGTGGTGTTTACTTACACTTTAAGGTCTCTGGGTTCTTGGACTCTCACAAACATTCATGAGTGTACATGAAAATACTGCAAGAGTGCAAGTCTAAGACAGAATGAAGGTGACTTCTTCTGACTCCCCAAAAGCAGGTTTTCTTTTTTGTCACAATTTTGTATTTTCCTTCATTCATCTCCCATCCCTTACTTTCAATAATAATGTGATGTTCTTATCTTACATATACACAAAAAAAAATAAAGAAAACATGTTATGTCATATGTTCTATCACAGAAACCATTCCACAGTTACCTTCTTTATTTTGTAATTACAGGCACTGTCAAATGAAATGTACATGGGGAAGTCCTGTCTTTCTATAATATTGTTCTTTACAATTCTCAGTCTGGGAGATCCAAATGGACATTCCAGTAATTTGATTCTCATTATCTTCAGATGAACAGAGCTACATACATCTGCATTATCTGAGCTGAAAGAGCCTGAAGAACTACAGTATGTAGCAGCTAAACATGTATATTCCCTCCAGTTAAGGACTTCAATTCAGCTGTCAGCATCAAATACTGAAAACTTTTTTGACACACAAATTACAGTAATATTTTACAATTTGCTTTCCAGATTTTTCAGCATAACATTTTATAATTTTATATATAGCAACACTCCAATTTATGTCTTTGATGTGTTCCTACAAACTGTGATGTGGATTGAAATTACTTACATTGTTGAAGCTCTTCCATATACATTATTTCTATGTTATGAAAGTGGGACAGCATTTTGGACTTACAAACCTAACTTAAATAATAGTACTGACAAAACGATACAGACCAACAAAGAGTGTTTCTCATGCCAGTGTCTAGCCTGCATTGATCCTGATAACAAAATAATAATAATAATAAAAACAGCCCATGGAACATGAAATCAATAGGTTGTGCAGTTTCTACTCAACATCAATTGTATGTCAAGCAATAAAAAAGTTTTACAGCCCATAAAACAGTATTTTATTTGAACACAATCCAAGCTTTGCTTTTTGCCATTGTTCCACTTATTACAGACTTTATTGTATCAACTACAGCCACACTTTTAATGGTAGTTTGTAATACAGTAAACAGGGGGCACATATAGACCAGATTTTGAAGTAATAAAATTCAAAACCACATAACACAGGATACAAAATGATGTGAAATGAAGGAATTCCTCCCACGTGTTAACAGAATTATATCGCAACAGCATAACTCAGAGTTTACATGTATACAAAATGAAGACAAAAGCTGAGGTAAATTAATAACTCCAAAAAACAGCGGAGCTCGAGCAAAACAGTGTGCTTGGCATCTGTCATGGACAGTACAGTCATACAACACTGCCCACAGGCTTTGTCATGTATATTTAATATTCTGCCGACAGCTAATAACACTTTTCATTTCTGTATCACCTTTCACTGCCCTGAAATTCCATCAGAAAGACTATGATTTGACAGCCAACATGTATGTGTTATGCTGAAATTTCACTGCACCTGTTTTTAAGAACCCTGTCTCAGTTCTGTTAGTAATGATTTTTTTTTAAACAAACCATTTTTGTTACTGTCTTTACAGCAAAACAAAGGATGTAACATAAACATGCTTTAGCAGCAAAACTTTCATATTCATAACAGGTACACCCTTTTTCCCCTCCTTCCAATAACTTGTGTTGTCTCATAACAAAACATGGCAGTCTTTGGCTTCTAAATTATATTAATACAATAATAATAATAATAATAATAATAATAATAATAATAATAATAATAATAATAATAATAATGTTCTTTGTCATCATCATCATCACCACACACATACCAAGACAATATCCAATGTTGGTATGAAAATATTGCTCAACACTGAAAATTATTGTACTTATGATCTAAACAAGACACCCATATCATTTTTAATCAGACTGTGTGCCAGCACTGCTATGACTAGCATTAGCCAACAATACAATGCAAAAGTAACATGGTTGTGCACTTTCATCACCAGGTCCCTAGTAATATGTTTGTGCTGACCTGTATTCCTGTGCCCTGTAACAAAATTTTCATCCTCAGCCACGTTAAAATTTCTGGGAATTGGAATTTGAAGGCGAGCCACTTGTTGAAGTTGTTTTCACTGGAATAACTTGTGACACTGCAGGAGATTTGGTAACTACACCACTACTTGAAGTTCCTGATTTCTTAACAGCCTGTGCATAACCACGAGGTTTGGCGTTTACATTGTTCATATTTAATAAGGCACCCTGTACAGCTGTTGAAGATGCAGTGTCCAATGCCTGGGACTGTGAAGAATGTCGGGCTTTCGCAGAATTATCCGAGACATCTGCATTTTTTGACTGGGGGGATCTACGAACTCCTCGTCCAATTCCCCTCCCGCGTTCACCTGAATGTTTATTGCTGCTGACATTAAAGCGCTCAACAGAAGGTGGTGATGTTGCATTCTGTGGCTGGCTCATCTGAATCTTCATCTCCGTTACAAATGCAAATGCATCAGAGGAGTTATCACCAACAACCTCTTCCTTCACTGCAGCCTTCAAGTGGTTGCTTTCAACACCAGCATTATGGCTGCCTTGAGTTTTTGTGACTTTAGCAGGGACCACATTATCAGCTGATACAGATGGGTTTGTACTACTGATACTGTTACTGATGTTTCCTACACTGGGTATCTCTTCTTGCAGTATACTTGGCAGCAGAATTTCTGCAACAGTTTTAAAAATTAAGTCTCAACGACAAATACAATGGCACATACCAACTGTATACAGCAGTTGTTTGTGGGAAGCCAACAGCTGCACAAGTTAGTCATGAAAGTCCCCAATTTAACCCTTTAAACCCCAAATTAAATCCCATCTGCTATTTGCTGGCATTATTAGGAGCTCACCATTTTCTCCATGTTAGCAGGAAAAGGGTTAAATTATTAACCTTTACGCTACTAATGTCATATATATATGGAGCACCCATTCTTGATGTTTCTAGATCACACACAACGACGCAGCACAGTCGGTAGGACTCCTCTGGACGGGTGATCAGCTCG
>Ga0268261_10002777_pt1 | contig 12631 bp, 8 predicted proteins | sample TergutNc150P1_FD_190353 | JGI IMG/M metagenome (GOLD analysis project Ga0268261, IMG submission 190353) | Nasutitermes corniger P1 segment gut microbial community from laboratory colony in Florida, USA - Nc150 P1 (SPAdes) (version 2) | ecosystem: Host-associated > Arthropoda: Insects > Digestive... | reverse complement strand
TATATAACCCTCTAAAAACATGTTAACGTCCTCATTCTCGTTATTTTATTCGTCGTACCTACGTTAAATTACATGTAATTGTGGAGAGATGTTCTGACTTCCACAACTGTGAAATAATATTACTATGTGTATTGGAAAGCTGCTACTGCTGATTATTCAAGGTGAGTTAAGATGAATGTATTTAGAAAACGTTTTAATATTATCTCCACGCGAGTTGAGCAAGTTTTGAATAACAGTGATTAATTTAAACTATTCCAAATTCTAAATTATAACGGGTTATATAGAGAAAGCAAAGTAATTATTTGTGCAACGACTAAACTTGAAACTTTTCCTTTGTTATATCATTTATGTAAGTTGTTAACTTTATTAGAGGTTTATTTTATTTTCTAATTAAACAAGCTAACTTAATATTACTTAAATTGTGACTCACATTTACATGACGATTTAATTGTGATATTCCTAAGACCTTGGCAAGTTGACTGCGACTAGAATTGAAGTAGTTATTTTCTCCTTGAGCTACAAAGTGATAGCTTAGTAGTTTTCTATTACCCTGTAAATCCTAAAATCTACTTGGTGCAGTCTACCTAATACCCGAACTCAAACAATAGTGAAATTACAGAATCCACGTTATCCTCATTACAGTGTCTCCACAGTCAAACATAAAGTAATAGCTACGCAACCACTGGAGGCACTACAAAATTGGTTGTCAGCGGCGGGATAGATTTTAGCTACTTACTACGCGCGGATCGTAAATATAGGCCACTATTAGGATATCGCGAAACGAAGAAGTCAGAACTAAAAATTCTAAATTTAGAAATTCATTCAGCCAACTAATTCAGCTTCCTTCATTATGACCGATAGACTACAAGCCGAACTGGCAGAGACCAAGGCTGAGTTACAGCGGTTACGCTAACGCGTTTCTGTAGGGAAACCTACGGTTCACAAGGACCTGTCCTTGATTTCATTAATCCCGAAATGGTCAGGCGCAGAAACAAGGATCCCCTGGAAGAATTACTATCCGTGATCGAGAGTTCTGCCCGCATAGGATTTTGGGAGGGCGGGGATAAATCACAGGTCGCAGCCCCTCGGCTTACTGACGTGACCAGGCAGTTCTATAACGGGTGCCTAGAATTGCATTCGCCAGGTGCAACTTGGCAAAAATTCAAGGATAAGTTTAGACGCAGGTTTTGCGACACCCATACAGATTAGTACCACTATATGAAGCTACATACGGTCAGGCAAGGGAGGAACTAAACCGCCCGGGAATTTGCTGACAGATGTAGGACTCTCACAAAAAATTGCCTGCAAGGTGGATGATCCTGCAGCCCTGTCGTATCTGCGAACTTTTGCAGATGCCAATTCCCGATTGATGCGATGGAGCCTTAGACTTTCCGAATTTGATTTCATTGTAGAACATAAGCCTGGGACCAAAATTAAACATGTCGACGCACTAAGCCGACATGTGGCCGCTATAATGCAAGACGGCCTCCCCAGCAAAGAAGAAATCCTTGCTGAACAAAGAAAAGACCCCTTTTGTAACGCAAAGTTCGGGAACCCACTCTAGCGAGACTGGATATTTTTTTGGACGACGACGGGGTCTTATATAAACGCCGGTCCGATCATAAACATCAGCTAGTAGTGCCCAAATCTCTAGTTGGACATATTAAAGCAAACCATGACCCAGTCTACGTTGTACATCCCGGCATAGAGGACTGTTGACCCGATCTCCCTTAGTTATTGGTGGCCTAGCATGCGGAAGTCAGCGGAAGATTACATAAGGAAGTTGACTCATGTCAGAGGCAAAAGGAGGAAAGAGAATTTGTGGCGTTATTAGGCAAAACGGAGGAGCCTTCATCCCCTTTCGAAGTCACATCCACGGATATTACGGGCCCGTATTTGGTCACACCGCGTAAAACAAGTACCTGTTGACCCTTATAGACCACTTTTCCAACTGGATTGAAGTCTACCCAATTCTTGACATCACCGCAGAAACCTGTGCAAGAGTGTACTCCTCTCAGATCCTTACTCGACATGGCACAGGATCCACTTTAATAACAGACCGGGGCAGATCGTTTATGTCCACATTCTTTAAGGAAACTTGCAAAATATTGGGAATCAGGAAGGTAAACACTTCAAGCTATCATCCCTTCTCAAATTGCATGGTTGAAAGGTGGCACAGATCTCTATATTCAGACCTATCTCATTATATTGATGCCGCGAATACGAACTGGGACCTTCTTGTGTCATTTTATTTAATGGCATACCGTGCGACACCTAATACAACTACAGGCTTCAGTCCGTACTACTTACTTCATGGACGACAGATGGCGCTGCCTAATAGCAATGACTTGAAAGCTAAAGTCCCAAAAGAAAATTCTGACCACGATTCCCGACTAGAAAACCTGAAAACTAGTCTAAGACTAGCCTGTAAGTCAGTGAAGAAAGCTAACAAGAAGTCCCATCTGAAGAACAAACGGTTGTATGACAAGAAAGCAAAAGTAAGAAGCTTTCAAAGAGGTGACATAGTCTACCTGTATAACCCCGCCAAAAACCCGGAAAATGTTTTAAATTTCACAAATATTGGACTGGCCCATTTCAAATTACCGCTAAACTGTCTGACCTGAACTACGAAATAATTAGCATGAACAACAAAACCCAGGTTGTGCATGTTAACATGCTAAACATAACAGAAATTTGGAAACCGAAACAAAGACCGGAAAAATCCAAAAATCCGAACAGAAAAAAAGAATAACTAAATCGGAAGTACTAGAGGAATACGAAGTACAAATTGGTTCCCGTCTTCTACTGAAAACAAGACCGTCCCAGGAAAGACTCGAACCTAGAACCCCACCGAGTCTAACTCCCAGTACCCCAGACTGTACAACAAGCAGTTGATACGCCGTATTTCGAACACGCAGATCCCAACTATAAGCCGCCTAGAACACCGCGATCGAGGCGCGAACTACAGGCCATACGGCCGGAGCCGCCCCTCACCCGGTTGCGAACCAGAGTCCAAACCCAGGACCATAACGTAGCAGAGACTGATGCTATACTGCACGCGCGACATAGAACGCCGCCTACGTACGTTAAATACTCGTTCAGTTGATACACGGCTCCTCACTCGCAATTGTGCTTCACTGTTGAGATAATTGATAACAGTCAGCTAATCTGTACTACACTAGTCCAAGTAAGATTAACCTACACAGTCTAGAATCGATCCGATGACCACTCACTATGTTACAGTCTTATCTGCGTAAGATATCCACTAGTATAGAAATTCTCATTGTTCCAGGATGTCTACTCAGCATAACAACTGCAGACCCGTCCGTCCAATCTTTGAACGGAAGTGCTGTGTTTCTAAAAGAAACAGATATTTTTCTAACTGACGACGTCTGGCGCATCGCAATTGAAATCGACTTAAATCCGTATGAAGAAGCAATTTCCACAATTAGAACAGATTTGCAAACAGTAGAACAGCGTAAAAAAGAATTAACATTTACCTCCGAACTGCAGTCAATTGGAACACTTCTGGCAACTCTCGAGTCAAAATTACACAGTTTTAAATAAATTCTACTTAAATTAGACCCTCGTCGTGGCCTACTTAACATAGGAAGTGCCATGTTGAAAGCACTATTTGGCACTGCTGTAGTTTCTGACGTGACCCAATTACATGACCTGTTTGATAAATTAAAGTCTAATCAGCCGAATGTTGTTCACTCTATAGACAACCAGATTACCTATATTAAAGAACTAGACGCTGATACTTCCGAAAATGCTGAAATAATAGCAAACTTGTCAAGTGTTATTAAGGATAACATAATTAGGTCACACGACAGATTTCAACAAATTACTAAAGATTTGTTATGGCTTAATTTAACAGTGTATGGACAAAGTGAACTATTCACGATGATTCGTCAACTTATATTCTCTATTATACAGCTTACTGAACGACTTGACGAACTGACAAACGCCATACAGTACGTAGTTATGGGAAGTGTACCAGCAAACTTAATAAACCCCACTACACTGTACAATATTTTGAAAAATTTGTTATTCCACCTACCAGAAAATTATGAACTTATTGTAGGGAGTAGAGTCGAGAATATTCATTTTTACTGTAAGTTTGTAAAAGTTGCAGCTATAGCAAATACCCACTACAACAAGATCATTCTAAATGTGCCATTTAAGACAGCTGGTCGCCATTTTCTTTTGTACAAAATACTTCCCCTACGCGAATTGCTAACAATACTTTTATTCAATATTTACCTGAATTTCCATATTTTGGCATTGATAACATTTAGCGCAACTACATTTTGTTTACTCAAGCAGAATTGAGCTATTGCAATATAAACATATTTCTATATGTCCAGCCCACATACCAATATTCAACAATCGCTTAATAAGTTGCGAATCGAGCTTATTTTTCCAGGCGGCTGATAGTCATAACCTATGCCAAAGGAAAATATTACTGAAGCATACAACTCCACTTCTACAACGGTATGGCTCTTCATGAATATTTCACTTCCCGGGAAATCAACTGACCACATTACGTTGCCATACCAACAACACCTCCGCTACCTCTACGAGAACACTACAAGGAAAGGGGATTATTTTTGATGCGCCAGCTTGTTTTCTTACCACAGACCAATTCCAAACGCCACCTGAAATATTGGGCACCACAAAATTTACACTCGACGCTACAGGACTGTGTGTACCAGATCGGATCCCCATCGCCACTAACCACGAACTCCAAGAAGCAATCCCCTCGGAAATCCAGCGCCTCAGCGACAACACGTCCCGACTCGCAACGCCCCGCAGAGTTGTTGATATGCACTCCCTTCTCAGCACGAGTCGAACCCTGGACCGCCATGAACAACGATTCATCTGGCACCTAATCACACTTATATCGCTTGGTGTAATAACCATCCTAACGTTCCTTGGTTATTTCCTAAAAACCCGTCAGAGTAAACTGTTGTTATATAGCCTAACCAAGAGAAACACTCCGAAACAAGACACAACCGAACCCAGCACCGCTGCAAATGTTCCAGACACAGTGCACACCGCAAATGCTTCCGACAACTACCACCTCGAAAGGAATGTGGTATTCTGTGCTTACCCTCACCAGGCCACAGAATGAGATAATCTTGGCTACTGTATACAAGATGCAGGCAGAGCCCAGAGTAGCAAAACGCAAACAGCCTGAGAGACGCATTGTCAGCGGATTTGACTGAATACTGCAACGAATGGCGCCACAAGTACAGCCCATTCCAGAAATGTACACCTTCATTCTGTGAAAACTATGTATTTTCAGTTCATGAATGTATGTAATGCACCGTCCAGATTATTGTAATCCCAAACTTTCCTTTTGTTTTATGTTAAACAGTTGGTGTTACAACTATATAACTACTGATTTTACTAACAATTATGTATGTATTGTATTTTTATCTACTACTTGGGTATAATTATGCATGCTATTGTTATGATTTTGTTTTAGTTAGCTTGCATCATGCACTTCATTACGTGGTTAATTACGCTAATTTTCAAAGATTTAACTCGAAAGAATCTTTGTTTGCAGATGGGCGAGTGTAACGAAGGCATGATTTATATGTAGAAATTACAAAATGTAATTTCTTAGTTACACTGGAATACGGCTCAACTACCAGTGTTAACTTCAATAGTGCTTAATTGACAGTTCAGTGCACTACGAAATATGTACAGTTAAGACAAACTGGCAGAGCCTTTGAACTCTCACTGTCGATAGTTCACTGCATCTAAAAGCATTTGCTACTCAGCGTCCTTACTCTATATAACCCTCTAAAAACATGTTAACGTCCTCATTCTCGTTATTTTATTCGTCGTACCTACGTTAAATTACATGTAATTGTGGAGAGATGTTCTGACTTCCACAACTGTGAAATAATATTACTATGTGTATTGGAAAGCTGCTACTGCTGATTATTCAAGGTGAGTTAAGATGAATGTATTTAGAAAACGTTTTAATATTATCTCCACGCGAGTTGAGCAAGTTTTGAATAACAGTGATTAATTTAAACTATTCCAAATTCTAAATTATAACGGGTTATATAGAGAAAGCAAAGTAATTATTTGTGCAACGACTAAACTTGAAACTTTTCCTTTGTTATATCATTTATGTAAGTTGTTAACTTTATTAGAGGTTTATTTTATTTTCTAATTAAACAAGCTAACTTAATATTACTTAAATTGTGACTCACATTTATATGACGATTTAATTGTGATATTCCTAAGACCTTGGCAAGTTGACTGCGACTAGAATTGAAGTAGTTATTTTCTCCTTGAGCTACAAAGTGATAGCTTAGTAGTTTTCTATTACCTTGTAAATCCTAAAATCTACTTGGTGCAGTCTACCTAATATCCGGACTCAAACACTAGTGAAATTACAGAATCCACATCATCCTCATTTCAGTGTCTCCACGGTCAGACATAAAGTAATAGCTACGCTACCACTGGAGGCACTACAGATAGATCTGTGCTTTTTTTAAATGGCCAAAGTTTATCACACATCAAGTTATCTAATTATGACTCCTATTTTAGAGACTTCGCCGTCTGAAAGATAATGATGTAACTTAGTTGACACTTTCATGGGAGAAATGGGGAAACGAGACAGCGAAAGAAAGGGATGGACGAATGAACGAGAAGACGGGAAGGAGATAGCGAAGGAAATTATTCTCCTCTGAAATCCGACGCGCATTTCGGCTACTGTTAATGAACACATCTCCTGAATCCAGAAGCTTAGTGAACACCGAGTTCTCGAGCACCCAGAATTTATGTTGCTTCCTTTCGGTCTCATAAAAGACTACACACTCTTTTACTTTCAAAGTTGTTTACTCCGTCGATTTCCGATCAATATATTTCTTTATTACAGTCAACTAAATGCGCAATTACACATGTATAATAGTACAGACATTACTGTGACATGTTTCGGCATGATTGCGCCATCTTCAAGGAGTACACGTACCAAACATCAAACCAGCTACAGTTGATAAAACAAATTATAAATTTTATAATATACATAATGTTCCGCAGCCGATATCAATTTTGCGGATGTAGGTTGTCTAATTGTTATGGTTACGTGTATAGAAAAATGGTTACTTAACCAGTGAATGCGGTAATACAAAATATATGCACCATTTCTTGTTGGTAATTAGTATTTAGTATTTCCTAGGTTGTGGCAGTATATACCGAAATATCTAAGTACTCGTAGTATTCAAACAGAAGTGGACCGCGTCAAAAGATGTCTAATAGAGATAAGCAGTAAGAACTCACTCTGTGCACTGAGACACCAATTCAAATAAACACACGTGTACTCCATGAAGATGGCATATTCATGTCGAAGCATGTCGCAATGACGTTTGTACTGTTATATATGTACATGATATTACGCATTTAGTTGGCTGTAATAAGTGAACACACACTATTTTACTGTCTATTGGCACACTAACCCCCATACTTATATCTGTGCTCTTATTCAGTGTATTGTCCATTGTAGAGGTGTGTTGTACAGTATAAACCGTGTAACTGGATATCGGCTTGTTGTACAGTGTGAACTGTGTAACTAGATATCGGCCTGTTGTACAGTGTGTACTGTGTAACTAGATATCGGTCTGTTGTACAGTGTGAACTGTGTAACTAGATATCGGTCTGTTTTACAGTGTGAACTGTGTAACTAGATATCGGTCTGTTGTACAGTGTGAACTGTGTAACTAGACATCGGTCTGTTGTACCGTGTGAACTGTGTAACTAGATATCGGCTTGTTGTACAGTGTGAAGTGTGTAACTAGGTATCGGTCTGTTGTACAGTGTGAACTGTGAAACTAGATATCGGTCTGTTGTACAGTGTGAACTGTGTAACTAGATATCGGCCTGTTGTACAGTGTGAACTGTGTAACTAGATATCGGCATGTTGTACAGTGTGGACTGAGTATCTAGATATCGGCCTGTTGTAGAGTGTGAACTGTGTAACTAGATATCGGCCTGTTGTACAGTGTGAACTGTGTAACTAGATATCGGCCTGTTGTACAGTGTGAACTGTTTAACTAGATATCGGCATGTTGTACAGTGTGAACTGTGTAACTAGATATCGGTCTGTTGTACAGTGTGAACTGTGTAACTAGATATCGGTCTGTTGTACAGTGTGAACTGAGTAACTAGATATCGGCTTGTTGTACAGTGTGAACTGTGTAACTAGATATCGGTCTGTTGTACAGTGTGAACAATGTAACTAGATATCGGCATGTTGTACAGTGTGAAATGTGTATCTAGATATCGGCCTGTTGTACAGTGTGAACTGTGTAACTAGATACCGGCATGTTGTAAATTGTGAACTGTGTAACTAGATATCGGTCTGTTGTACAGTGTGAACTGTGTAACTAGATATCGGTCTGTTGTACAGTGTGAACTGTGTAACTAGATATCGGCTTGTTGTACAGTGTGAACTGTGTAACTAGATATCGGTCTGTTGTACAGTGTGAACTGTGTAACTAGATATCGGTCTGTTGTACAGTGTGAACTGTGTAACTAGGTATCGGTCTGTTGTACAGTGTGAACTGTGTAACTAGATATCGGCATGTTGTACAGTGTGGACTGAGTATCTAGATATCGGCCTGTTGTACAGTGTGAACCGTGTAACTAGATATCGGCCTGTTGTACAGTGTGAACTGTGTAACTAGATATCGGCCTGTTGTACAGTGTGAACTGTTTTACTGGATATCGGCCTGTTGTACAGTGTGAACTGTGTAACTAGATATCGGTCTGTTGTACAGTGTGAACTGTTTAACTAGATATCGGCCTGTTGTACAGTGTGAACTGTGTAACTAGATATCGGCATGTTGTACAGTGTGGACTGAGTATCTAGATATCGGCCTGTTGTACAGTGTGAACTGTGTAACTAGATATCGGCCTGTTGTACAGTGTGAACTGTGTAACTAGATATCGGCCTGTTGTACAGTGTGAACTGTTTTACTGGATATCGGCCTGTTGTACAGTGTGAACTGTGTAACTAGATATCGGTCTGTTGTACAGTGTGAACTGTTTAACTAGATATCGGCCTGTTGTAGAGTGTGAACTGTGTAACTAGATATCGGCCTGTTGTAGAGTGTGAACTGTTTAACTGGATATTGGCATTTTGTACAGTGTGAACTGTGTAACTATATATCGACCTATTGCATAGTGTGAACTGTGTAACTGGATATCGGCATGTTGTACAGTGTAAACTGTGTAACTAGATATCGACCTATTGTACAGTGTGAACTGTGTAACTAGATATCGGCCTGTTGTACAGTGTGAACTGTGTAACTAGATATCGGCCTGTTGTAAAATGTGAACTCTTTAACTGGATATCGGCCTGTTGTACAGTGTGAACTGTGTAACTAGATATCGGCATGTTGTACAGTGTGAACTGTTTAACTAGATATCGGCCTGTTGTACAGTGTGAACTGTGTAACTAGATATCGGCCTGTTGTACAGTGTGAAGTATTTAACTGGATATCGGCATGTTGTACAGTGTGAACTGTGTCCTATATTTCGATCTATTGTATAGTGTGAACTGTGTAACTGGATATCGGTATGTTGTACAGTGTAAACTGTGTAACTAGATATCGACCTATTGTACATTGTGAACTGTGTAACTGGATACCGGCCTATTGTACAGTGTGAACTGTGTAACTAGATGTCGACCTGTTTTACTGTGTGAACTGTGGAAGTACATGATTGGCAGGTCATCTTGGTTATCGTCGGCGTGTGCTGGGAAATGCTGGCACAGTAACTCAACTTATCCCACCGTATCGTTCGTCCTCACTTTTCAAGCTCACTTTTCACTAAAATTAGTTATATTGTAGCCTAATCACTAACCCACACTGTAGCTCACTTTAACAAAAGTGCAGACCATCGATATATCGATATTCCGCTGTATGTTTTGAAATGTCACCACAGGTTTGATTGCGTAGGGAATGTGAAACTACAGATTGCACAGAATCCAGGCGGTTCTGTTCATGTAGCCAGCTTAACACTCTGTCAGCCTAAATGCAGTATATATCTGCATATCATACCCAATTTATGTGCTGAAATAATCGGTTATTTCTGGTTGGTCCATTTAAATTCGAAAAAACATAAACTTTGAATGTATTGTATTGTTATGTTTTATTAATAAACGAGGTACGCTCAGTTTTTCTGGTCTGTATAGATTCTGGTTTTTTGTCGAGGAAATATTTTGAAATGCAATTAACTGCTGAGGCAGTATATTTGTGCTGGTGAGAAGATGTTTACAACCTCGAACAAAAGCAGATGACGATATTGTAGCAAGTTTATTACCGCCAGGTGGGATAGTCGCTGAACGCTTACAAATCTAACTTAAACTGGATTATAACGTTTTCATGTTTAGCGTCCAGTTGGGTTACTGTTTTCCTGAATTATAGAAACTGGTTGCATTATGTCCGCCACATAACCTCAGAACTCAATGGCTAACAAATTGTTACGCATCTCCATAGGTTTAAAGTTACCGTGATGTTGTATGCGTACTGAAATTGTGATCTTCTGAGATGTGACATGGTGTAGTTTGGTACAGAGGTACCAACGTTTCGGAGCGAATTTCGGCCTCTATTTTGAGGGTAGAAGAAATTTATTCATGTGGATTACGTAGTAAGAAAATGGCGGCTGTGTGACAAGAGAATGCTTCCTTGCGTGTGGAGTATAGAATGGACCCGATGGGTTACTGAGGGTAGTAATGCGGTCTTCGGGTTTGGGATAGATATCTGATGATAGGAAACGTGTCTGGACTACTTGTAAATGGTTTATCTAAAAACCGTGGAAGTGTTTCAAATTGTATGGCATCAAATGGTGGGACTGTCAGTAATGAATCAGAGAGGATGTTCTGCTATTTACTGGAGACGCGGAGGAGAGGCGCGAAATATTCGTCCATGAGGCCGACGTCCGAACCGAGTTTTGAAACTGGGGCCTTCAAAACTACGAAGCAGGGGAACTGAAATATTGCGTGAAGAATATATGCATATGTGACAGACTAGAAATGTGGGAATAGTGAGAAATTACGAGGTCGTGTCTTCAACCTGTTATGTTGTAGAAATATTCAATCATCATCTAGAAATCAAGGAATTACGTCACCAGGTGGCCCTGTGGGTGTCAGGTGTCTTCCTCAGTACCTCTTTCTGCAAGGCGTGTCTTTTTTAATACTTCAGACAGTGTCTCTCTTTACATCCAGTCGACATATGTAATTAAGCTAGTTTTCTGTTTTCAAGTTCTGTCTAATATGCGTCGTGTTTCAACTTTTTAAAATAAGCTTCTATCCCGAAGGACGATGCATGTAACTGTATTTTGTTTTTGTTGTTTACATAGAAATTTAGCGGCTGTAATTTTTTGTTCATTTTTTGTTTGTTTGTTTTTGGTGCGACAGCCCCCATTGAGCCAGGACATCCTAATTCACGAGGTTTCTAAATCACACCGAACGACGCACCACAGTCGGTAGGACTCCTCTGGATGAGTGATCAGCTCGTCGCAGAGACCTCTACCTGACAACAAAAAATACTCACAACAGACAAATATCCATGCTCCTGGTGGAAATCGAACCCACTACCTCGGCAGGCGAGCGGCCGCAGATCTACTCCTTAGACCAAGCGGCCACTGGGACCGGCTTTGTTCCTTTATTGTTTTCGAATATTTCTAGGAAAAGACCGTCAAGTTGTGCAGTTACCAATTTAAAATTAGTAACAGAAACCTTTTAACGTCATATTTTTTCCCCGGAAATTGTTAAAAATTAAATTACTCGAAATGCTGCGGGATATTTTTGAGACAGTTCCAACCTGCTGGCTGTATTATTATCACTTGGATATTGATCTAAGTTGGGCTTATAGTTAGGCCTTGTAGTCGGATGCGATGGTTTGGATACATGGGTGGGTGGACGTCTAAAGCCGACAGGCGCCACGATGCTGCTTAGCAACAGACGCAATACGTTCATCATTCCCAAGAGTCAAAACCCGAGAACAATCTTCCAGTGAGTTTAGAGAATGCACACAGCGACAAGCTTCTGCATCGCTTTGCAGTGCCCATTGCACAAACCCTCCCACTTTCATAGGTGGACCTAATGAACATTTTAAAGTAGTGTACCACTTGATGTAATATTAAACAAGACAGGCAACCTACGTATGTATAACATAAGAGTGAGGAGCGTTTGCGTAATTATGGTTGCAGTGGAAAAGCAATAAGTATTACATATTCTGATTGTGTGTCTGTAGCCTTAGTTATCCGGCGTGCAAAGTACATGCGCTGTGTTATGTTGTCATCTGTGGCCTGTCCGGCTCTGCCACATTTTTCCGCATTATCTCAAAAACGGTACGATTTTTCAGGAAAATAATTACAGGACGTCAAATGTGTGTTTTGGTTTTTCCTACAGCTTTTGTCTGAGACATTTCTCATTCTAAGAAGAATTCAGTGATGTATGATCAAAATATGTATTGGTCTTTATGTAAAATACCAAGTACCTTGTTAAATTTTAACCCTTAGGCGACTAATGTCATATATATATATGGAGCACCCATTCTTGATGTTTCTAGATCACACACAACGACGCAGCACAGTCGGTAGG
>Ga0268261_10002776_pt1 | contig 12631 bp, 9 predicted proteins | sample TergutNc150P1_FD_190353 | JGI IMG/M metagenome (GOLD analysis project Ga0268261, IMG submission 190353) | Nasutitermes corniger P1 segment gut microbial community from laboratory colony in Florida, USA - Nc150 P1 (SPAdes) (version 2) | ecosystem: Host-associated > Arthropoda: Insects > Digestive... | reverse complement strand
ACTATCACAATTCACATTTAAAACCCCACATGTTAAAAATGTCTGTGATGCATAATTAAAAATTAAAACCCAACATGTTTCGGTCACAGTCTTCTGACCACCATCAGGGGTCAATCACTGTACTTGTGCAGTTACTACTTATCGGCGTGCATGCCTCGTCATATTCCGGTATGTGGCTGTATGTTGTCTGTAATATATAAATGTATATATTATAGTTTATGAAATATTGGGATATGGACCATAAATTGTTATATCAGTAGGTGTGTGTGGCTTACCTGTGCGTCTGTGCATACGATCGTGCATCATATGTGATTGACCCCTCATGATGGTCAGAAGACTGTGACCAAAACATGTTGGGTTTTAATTTTTAATTATGCATCACAGACATTTTTAACGTGTGGGGTTTTCAATGTGAATTGTGATAGTTCTTAATTAAATAAGTGCATAAGGTTGGTAATAAAATTGAATTCCATTTGTTTGTTTGTTACATAATTATAAAATATTCTCTAATGCATGGATATGGAACGTATAGATTAGCAGGTGTTCAGAAAAAAATACATTGTTTGAATTTTTAATGTAGATGAAATAAATGTATTTTGGCCAAAGTTTGACTTTTCACTTTGATTTGATGTGTTCTATAAATCAACATTTATGTTTGTTTTACTCTTCTTTATAGATTATATGTCCTACTCTACTTCTTATTCCGGGATATTTTCTGACAGATCAACCTACTGATGGGACAAGGTTCTTACAATTCTGGATCATATGTTTCTTGATGTGTATCATCTCTCAAGGTCAGGGACTTGCAATGGGTGCTCTCATGACTAATCCTCAGGTCAGTATGCATACACATAATTATGCAAACACTTGGAAATGGTTAGAGGTGTTATATTTTCTGGGCTTCACAAAGAAACATTTGCTACATTACTGGAATGTGAGCTTGATTTAGTATGTATGCTAAATATAATCTGTGTTAGAAAACAAATTTGAATTCGATTAATAAAGTAAGGTAATGTCTTTTCCTGGATGTTGCAAAACATATGCTTTTATATAGTACCAGAGTGAAGTATGTGAGATGTTAATAGTACATTCTCTTACATGAAAGTGCACATGATACCAGAAGTTTCTGAATAGAGATGAATACGTATTTAAATTTGTTTTTGTGGGATAATGTATTTGAGTACCAACTTAAAAAAAATTGGTGGGAAAATTCTATTGCAAACAAGACAAGCAATCTTCATATTCTCTGAACCATACATCGTGATACATATACATAAAAATAAACAACAAGATGCACACTTTTTCTCATTAACACTTGGAGGATAGTTTAACTGGAAATTAACCCTTTAAACGCTGAGTTACATCCCATCTGCCATCTGCTGGCATTATTAGGGGCTCACCCTGTTCTCCACAATAGCAGGATAAGGGTTAATGAGAAAAAGTGTGCCTGCCATTGGTTATTTTCACGTATAAGTTAGGCAATGTACATATAACGAAACACTGAGGCAGGTTTGTGGTAAAATTGTTGCTGTGAAAAACAATAGGTGATACATATTCTGTTTGTAGCATTAGTTATCCTGCATTAAAACTGCATACGCCATAATACACTGTTGTCTGTGGCCTGTGTCGCTGTACAGTATGTTTCCACATCATCTCATAAACGCCACGATTTAAAAAAAAAAAATAACTTATGGAACATGAAATGTGAGTTTTGACTCTCTCTGCAATTCATCTGAAATATTTCTTACTCTAAGAAGAATTCAGCAGGATATTATCATAAATGTACTTAAGTCTTTACATAAGGTACCCATAATTCATGTCAGATTTTAATGAAATTTCATTTTTCCCAAAATATTCTTGAAAAGCACTCAAGTATAAAATTTCATCAGAATTCATCCATTGGTAGCTGAGTTGTTCCATTCACACAGAGAGACAGGCAGGTGGATAAGCATGGTGAAGCCAATAGTCACTTTTTGTAATTGTGCGAATTCGTCTAAAAATGGAGCTGGGTCCACAGAAATAAGAAATCACGCATATTATGAAAGCATAATAATTCTGGTGATTCCAAAGATCGCCTTCGAATATAATCCTAAAAATAGTGAGAGATGTGGGACATCCAAGAAAGAGATGGGCATTGTGAAGTTCGAACAGGCCAAAGTCCTAACCATTGAAGAAAAATGATAATGATTAATAATTATGGTGCATTGCTCTGGTATTATCTCCAGGTTTTAAACTCGTAAATGCTAGCTGTCAGTGCCGTCTTATAAATAACATAAACTGATCATTTTAAGCTAAAGCACTGATAAATGCAAGTATTCTAAACTTTGTTTTTCACCATTGGTACAGCAAACACTTCAGGACTGAGCTCGTGTGATCTATAAATAAGGCAGCCTGCCTGTACAAGGTAGTGAAATATAAAGAGCATTGTAAACCACCCCCATCTCCCAGAAAACATGCATTGTATTACCCTCCCGCACTTACACTGCAGTCTTTTTCATCCTAGTTGCTAATGCACCAATATAACCTGTCAAAAAATTTACCATTTCTGGTCAAACAGCAACAAAATACAGCTCTGAGGCTAGTGTACTGGTCGACTATTTTATGTTGTTTTGTGGATATATAGCCAAAACTTCAGAGGTCTCTTGTACACAGATGATGAAGTATTTTGTCCCTTCAGACCAAAGTGTCTTAACCTGGGATCCATGGCATGTGTCCAGTGGGTCTGTGGAGGGTTTTAAGAACACTGAAAAAAATAACTGAAATTATCTATTGAAAGCATTGTTTATAATCCGAAACATTTGTTATATGGACTGGTAACTGTAGAGGGTTTAATGCATTACTTGTTGCTGTCAAGAAATATTTAAGCTTGTCTTTTCAGCCATCTGCCAAATGGCAAAAGTAATGCTGACATAGCAGGTCATTTAGTTACCACTCTCATGCCAGCCAGAGAACGTTGTGTTTGGTGTACTTCATAGTGGCATTCTTCTTAATTTCAATTTACTAATACATAAGCTGCAATACGCTACAAGTTGGAAGGTCGCGGGTTCGATTCCCAATAGTATCACTGGAGTTTTTCATTGATATAATCCTTCTGGCTGCACTATGGCCCTGGGGTTGACTCAGCCTGTAACAGAAATGAGTACAAGGAATATTTCCTGGGAGTAAAGGTGGCTGGTGCATAGGGCTGACAACCTTTACCTTCATGTGCCAATTGTCTTGAAATCTGGGAGCCTCAACCTCCTGGAACCTTCAGGGCCTGTCCAGGCCTGTAATGGGATTGCATTACCTTTACCTTTATCTTTTAATACATAAGCTATCAGTTCAGCAGCTGAGGCCAGTAGAGTAACTGAGAAAACTGCAAGCAAATTAAAGAAAACCACCCTAAAGATAGGGGGAAGTTGCTTGTTTGGAATAATACTAAGCTACTGGCTACCAAACTATATGATGTCACATCCCATGTGATGGAGATTTTAAGTGTTACTGGTGTGAGAATCTAAAATTTCAGGCATCTTATTATGTCATTTCTCATAGTTATGACATACAGTGCCAACATGTCCAGCAAAAGGAGCCTCTCTGAAATCTGCACTGTGTTTTTTACTGTGCTTTATCTCTAGCAACACTTTTTTTCAAGAACTCTTTCAATTTTTGATAATAAATAAAATATTGTGCAAATATGATCATTTAATTGGTAGAGAAGATGGAATATCACATCAAACCATGTTAGGAAAATAAATCTGTATGTGGATTGGGAAGTGATATCAGAATATTTAACTGTTTAATCTGAAGAATGAAGAGGCTCGATTTAAAGCAGCATTAAGAAGCTACTTACATTCATCCTGCTTGCATTCTTCTAATGTATTTATAATATTTACCAGGACTGGCTGTGCACTTATAAAGTAACGTTGTAGTGCATTCATATCTTATTCAAGCCCCAAGGCTCTGTTGCTATGTGCATTACAGACAGCAAAGATCTGAAGGCGACAATATTACATCTTATGTATGTTGCCCAATATGTTAGGCACTTCTAGCGAATTTGCAAATGCACAAAAAATGCAGTGATGTAGAACAATTTAAGTTGTATCACAAATTAAAAAGAAAATTTTAGTGAAATTTAACATTTCTGTCATTAATCAAATATTTATTAGTATTGATAATCAAATATTCATTAGTACATGGTGTCATGATACGATCATTAATTCTATGTGTTTCTCGAGTGCTCTGCTCAGTGTAACTCTTTGGCTTTCTAAGAGTCTAGTACCACGTCAAGGGAAAAGGGGGTACAGACCTTTTTTTGTGAATAGCAGGCTAGTATTTAAGTAAGGTGTCAGATAAGTGCCTATAATATTTATAAGTATTGAGCTCATACATCACAGACGACACCATGGGTTTCAGAATAAGGAAGGAAGATTCTACATGCTTTGCATGGGTACTGTAGATAATAATATGAAGATACATAAAAATTCATGATCCCGTCATCAGATCTGACAAGACAGGCAGTGTACGTATAATGCAAAATTGTGGCACATTCAAATTTTTGCATCTAGATTTCTCCCTTTTATTTGGCAAGGAAATGTACTAAAAATACGTAACCAGTTGTTAGATAAATTATTATTATCATCATCATCATCAACCGTAACAACAATTAGGGGCACAGACGGATGTTACAAGTCTTCCGCTGGGAGGGACACAGAGAGTTTCTTTTGTTCTCTGTCACTACGTATGTCGCTGTCAGCAGTACAATACACCTGTGTGTAATGTAACATTGTGGCGCCCTGGATTTTTGCATGTATTTTTGCCTTAATAAACCATCATTTAAAATGCATCTGTGCCTTGAAGTTTCATCCAGTCAAAAACAATAAGTATTAAATATTATTACTTAATGTATCTTTATCCTAATTACCTTGCATGAAAATTCAGTTTTCTTTATGCCATGTAATTAAGAACATTTTATGACTTGTCTGGCTTGTCAACTGCTATATTAGTCTCTTGTAAATGGCAAGATTTTCGAAAAGGTACATTTGACATGAAATGTTTTATTCTGCACACAATTTTTATCTAAAAATTTGTCCATCCAGATAATTAGTCATGTGGGAACCCAGTTGATCCCTGGAATGGATTAATAGATGGACAGACATGACGAAGCTAATAATCACTTTCGGCAACTTTGGGAATACGCCTAAAATGATTTGTAATCTTAATTATCAGTTGTACATGATGAAGTTTGTGTAATATTTTACTGCATGTGAAGTAATAGTTTTGTATTGTATATTTTATGTTTGTATATCCTGTTGTAACTTTCAATATATATGCGAGATACAACATAAATCGGAAAACATTAAGGAACTAGTTAGTTTTAATTTGATGTTACTTTTTAAATGCATTTGCATAGTAACAAGCATTGCCTATTACCTTCGTCATGCCAGTCTGTCCGACAGATTGCTTATCTATCCGCGCGTATCGGCACAACTCCCACTGGATGAATGTCTGTGAAATTTTGTGTTGTGGGCTTTTATGAATCTCTGATAGGAAACTTCAAATTTGGTTAAAATTGGACCAAAATATGAGCCACTTTGCATGAAGAAGTAAGTACCTTTATTGTTACCGACTATATAAATTCGCAATAAAAGCTTCTTTTTGCAACAGTGTTTTTGTATTTTTGACAGTGGCATGTAGTTCAACAACACACACGAAGTTTTGTTTTATTTCTATCACAACAATGGTTACGCGAACTTTCCACAATGTGGTGTTATGCATTTATTGCCTGTCTTGTTTTAAGAGAGAGTCAAAATTGCCCACTACATACCATACAGCTGAACTTGGTTATTATAACGCTCTCGGTCTTTGTGACACGTCATCTGTAACGTTATATATTCTGTAGTATCCTCTAATTCCCCATAATGCAACTTTTTTTGACCTTGCTAACTACGACATATAATACAATTATCTACCTTGGATATGACATTGTCAATCATCCGTTCCAATATAATTTTCCTAAAAGTAGGCTCCTTTGAGATTTCAACCGTCTGCTAGTCATTGGGAATACAAGCTCTCTGATCTTACAGGTAGCTACATAAATTTCAGGCCTGGGAAATTACAATAATAATGGTAATTTACTTTTGTGCTTAAAGTTTCCCTCTATGTTCCTACTCCTGCATTTAACAGGAGACAGGTAACGTGAAGTTTTTTTACAGTCGACTATAAAGGAAGATTTTGAGCATGGAAGGAAAAGTTAAAGTAATAATGACAAATTATAAATGGGAAAAAATAAATCTGATGTGTGTCGGGAATTCTACAAACTAAACGATCTGAAAAAATAGCCAAAATTGTTACTGCAGATCGGAATTTAAAGCGAATTCTAAGGCCTGAAAGAAGTGACGTCAATGAGACGTTGTTTAAGTGGTTTAAGCAAGGGAGAAGTGACAGTGTACCAGTGAGCGGTCCTCTCTTCATGATAAATTTGTTCTTCATAATTTTAATTTTGTTTTAAAGTATTTATTTTTGCGTAAACCTGTATGAAAATTTACAGTTATAGGAGAGAAATATTTATTTATTCTAAACTTTAATTGTAATTTATATTTGAAATAGATCATTGCATCAACACGAAGTAATAGGCCTGGAGGCTTCTACTTTGTCTCAAAATACCTTTACTTCACTTTTACCATACACCTCGCTTAGAGCAACTCTCGTTTATAACAAAAAAATTCAGTGACATTATAAACGAGTTCGACTGTCCTTGGTTTGTAAGTCACAACCGGGTGATTCTTAGTACCAATTTTACTTATACATTAGTGGCAGTGATCCTTAAAAACAATCTCGTTATGAAGCGGTCAACAGTTGCCCACGCTTTGTTAGCATTGTGCAATCATACTTTGCCGATAGAATATGTTAAGCTTACTTGTAAGACTTTTTCAAATTAATGGTGTGATTATTCAGTGAAATTGTGATTTCATAGTATCCCTATAGGGCTATAAGAATCAACTGAGCAGTTACCTCTCAAAATTGCAGCTTGTCAAAATTTCATTGGACATTATATAAGTGTTAATTTATAATATGCATTTACCTTACCAGTGGTACTTCAGCACAGAAAACATTAATAGATTTCCTTTTTGTACGTGATACCCATAAAATTCTGGTGTCAGGCTTCTGTGCCTGTGGTTGATACATATTCTTCGAAGTTCCTTGACTCAGGGTGTCTGATTTGGATGTGTAAAAGACTAATTGAAATTTCAAGCAATGGGCTGGAAATAATCTGTTAGGAAAATGTCAGTGCACATTTTGTCATTGAAGGTTTATAAACAGAATTGACCAGTCTTTCTTACAGCTGTGCAGTGCATGAAACTGACTGTGTATATGCTAGTTGAAATGCTGTTACAGGTTAGTGTGTTTATAGTACCTGCATCCAATATTCCACTGGTGATATTCTCTGGTTTCTTTTTGAATCTACGAGATGTACCCACGTGGTTAAGATGGTTGACTGATGTCAGTTACTTCCGATATGCATTTGAAGGATTGGTGCTCTCTGTGTATGGGTACAACAGACCGAATTTGAAATGTTCAGAAGTTTATTGCTATTTCAAGTCACCACTCAAATTCTTACAGGAGTTAGAAATGGCAGATGGAGTCTATGCATATAATGTATTAGCACTGGTAATATGGGCTGTAGCTGCATACATATCAGTATTCTGTGCATTGAAATATAGAATTCGTAATTTGCAATAATGTTTAGAATAATTGTAGGTTCTTGAGATGCTTAATGTACGACTATTCTAGCATCTTGACTTTAATATTCACAGTGTCATAATACTGCGATGTTTGTATAGATGTACTTTCATATATTGTGTAGTGTTATTGTTATTGGTCGCTAAGTGTAAAGATTCTGAATGGTTAGTGAACTTCATGAATTTGCTGCATGTACATGTTAAATAAACATGACTAGGGAAACAATGAAATTTTAATACCAATACCGTGAGCTCATTGGCCTGCTGTCAGGAATTATATTACTGAAGTGCGTCGTATGGATTTGCATAATGTAACACTACTTTTTGGAGATGCCCAGTTTGCCTGGGATGTGGCTATTTGAGGTCCCACATATTATTCCTTTGTCTACAGTTGAATGCTAAAATAATACCTGAAAGAAGCTGTTTGCCATTCCTTTTCTGACCTTACCCCACTTACTATTTATAGTGACCTGACCAAGCCATTCAAGGTTATGACGTGACCCTTCACCTCCAAGTAGCTCTGAGTTTAAGAATGAGTGGAAGTATACATTCACATGTCTTCATATTCTGAGATTATTGTACATTTGCTATAACTTATTTTAAGTCTTAGCATTTTGCAGGTATTTTTAATAGAAGGAAACAACACCTCTTAGCTATTAATACCAATTTTTATTCTGAATAATATTTCCTTATCTGAATTCCTTATGCATGTTCATGTTTCAGACTATGCAAGGTTTGAGTTAAATCCTTGCCAGTGCGATTTTAATAAATCCAAACCTAGCTTTACCAACTCGGTGTGTTACTTGTTGTCACTATATTAGACCTCTAGATACTTCTCAGCATCTTGACAGTGCTTTTGTCCTTCCTCATAGCTTCCTTCTACATCGAGTTGATGTTAACGGGCTGTCTGATATTATATGAATAGCTTCATGGTTACATTACGAGCAGACATTTTCATGACCTCTTTTATGAAATTACTCGCACTTCATTGTTTTTTGAGTATGTTCTGTTGTTTGAAAATGATCTGTATTTGAGTCTCTGCCTTTCTTTATATTCGTGAAAGACTTATGCAACATAATTAAAGCACTTTTCCGTATCATAGTTTTGCTAGTGGCATCAAATGCTGTGCCATTAAATCTCACCAGCATGTGGATTGCTTACTTTTTCTGTCTCTTGATGTCTTTTTTCAAGTTCATATTCTACACTATTCTCGTTCTTCTTTTGGCTGTGCATTGGCGTTATATTTTGCCTCAGATATAAATTGGAGCATCCCCCTGTTATTTTTAATCCTTTTACTTCTACTGCTCTGACTGAAGCCAGTAAACAGGTCTGCATCCACTGGAAATTTGCAGTATCTCTGTTGTATTCATTGCTTTTCTCCGCATCCATTGTAGTTACTCTGTTACACTAGATATTTGAGAGTGCAAAGTTACATAAAAGGAGGCATGATATTCATGAGCTGCTTTTCAGTAAGGGTTACCGTGTTTGAAATTCTGGCCCTTCCATTTGGATACGATTAATTTTCAAATTCCAACTTGTATTCTCTGAGACTTTGCTGTGTTCATGGTCGGCTGTTCATGCAAAACTCTTCGGCTACCAGATAAGCGTCAGCTGTTAATATATTCCGTGAAGAAGTGATATGTTTATAGAAATTTTCTTTTTCCATTCATCACATTTTGTGCTATGATGCCTTCTTAGCTGTTAAAATATACGTATCATAGATTGAAATGTGTTCATTGTGTATATATATATAATATTTGCTTTTCTCTTTTAACTTTGATGTTTAATTGAGCTAGACTGTATTTCTTTGCTTTTTGTATTGTCTTGAAATCTGGTATTGTCATATTTTTGTTTCTTGCTTGGTTTTCTTTACTTTTGCTAATTACAATTAGCCATTAGTCTGTAGAGTCAACATGGAAATAAAGAACTGATTTGTATCGTAGTTATAATTATGACTATTATTAAAATCCCCTTCATTGTTAAATACTGCTGCTGTTGCTGCAGATGACGATTATCTCCTCAGCCTTCCCTCTTCCGCCCTTTCCATCATCCTATCATACTCTTACCGAATGATGATGATGGAGAAGATGATGATGATGATAATAATAATTTGTGGCGCTGCAACCCAACACGGGTCATGGCCTTCTCATTCTTGAGGTTTCTAGAACACACAACGATGCACCACAGCCGGTTGGACTCCCCTGGACGAGTGATCAGCTCGTCGCAGAGACCTCTACCTGACAGCACACAATCAACAGACAAATATCCATGCCCCCGGTGGGATTCGAACCTACCATCTCAGCAGGCGAGCGGCTGCAGACCGCCTTAGACTGCGTGGCTACTGGGACCAGCAACAATAACAACAATAATAATAATAATAATAATAATATGAGTACTAGAATTATAAATTATAAACTATATTATGTGTCCCCAATGACATAGTCTGGTCCATATACAATATCTCAGACTTACTGAATAGACGGAAGTAAGCTGAAGGGGGCAGCATACTGGCTTATGGGAGATGCAGAGGTGGTGAGGTCATGGGACTTTATAGCATGGTTTTAGCACAAGTACCTTACTTGAAACTACAAATGTAAAGTGTTTTTACATACTACGAACAGTTAATTCTGTTCTATGTTGTAACAATAATGAAACCTAACGTTGTAATTATGAAGTGCAAATGAACTTTATCTTGTAACAGATCAATGTGTATTCCAGAATGCAGAAACATTAAAATTTAACAGTACAAAAATTTTATTTAAAAGGGAAACATGTAAAAATGTCAACAAAACACATCTGTAAATGCGTATTGCACTGGTTATAGTGTTTTCTGTTTATGTAATATTCAGTAAACTTAGTACAACTGACATCTGTACTCTTAAATTTAACCTTTCAGAATTGGCACATACATTATTGTATTAACACATTGAGGACGGGGGCATTTAAATTGTTTAAATGCACATTCCCGGGGTTTAAACAATATAAATCAACTTTTATACTGTGTTTCTTTAAAAATTTATAACAAATTCGCTAACTATTTTTGTAAACTGAAATTTTCAGGAAATACTCACCAAAGACCGTAGTAGTGCTTGAGGGTGTGATACCTCTGGAAACATTCCCCCTTGTGGAGTGGCACTAATCAGAACTTGCAGTTGTACCGAGTTTCACAAACATGGCACCTCCTACCAGGATATTTTCTTTCACCCCGTTCACTTTCAACAGTTTTCTCTAGCACATGTTTCCGCATATCACCCGAAAGTCTCCCAGGGGGGTCCTCATGAGGCACACGAGGGGTTTGGGTTGATGTTCCTCGGCGTGCTGCGTCTATGTTTATCTGAGTCTGTCTCCACCTTATCTGTAGCCCAGTCTTTTGCCACTTGTAGCAGAAAATCTTTGTAGCTCATTTTTTATGTAGGGTTTAGTTTTTGATAAATTCGAAAAGAATTGAAAAGTGCACAATTTATAAGCCAAAATGCAACTTTTTTGGCCACTTCACTGTTTTTCTCAAGAGAGAATAATAAGACAATTACTTATCTGCCCTATCAACACCCTTCATGAACATATTATACTGAAAAATACAAATAGGGGTTTTCTTTACTTCTTCATTTCTCCGTGGAACATCAACCATTGTTGAATCGTGAATTGTGGAAATCATGTTGACAACACGATTATCCCTCCAGGATTGAAGAAGAATTTCACCCTTTCTCCTGAATGTGGTTTCGCCACGTTTCAAAGACTGTGATTCGTTTTTCATTTCTGGAGGAAGGCCCCTGTTCACTCTGATTGTTCCACATACTCTAACTTGTCTTTAAAGGAGAGTTTCAGCAGTTGTCACATGATTGTAGTAGTTGTCTTGGTAGACATGGTCATTTTGATCAAGATAAGATTCCAAAAGTGTGAAAAAAGTTTCCTGTAATTTTTTTTCCTTCACCAGCATAAATTCTAAATTCAAGATATAGCCTGAGGTGCTTTCAGTGACCATACGAACAAGTAATCCATACTTTATAAGTTTCCCCGGGTTATATGTTCGTATACAAAACGTACCCCTCCAAGGAACCATTGCTTCATCTAAGGAAAGTTGTTGATTTGGCTTATGAATAGTCTGAAATCTTTCAAGGAAAAAATCCAATAAGGGTTGAATTTTGAAAAGCCTGTTAGTTGATTGTGGCAGAAGTTCATCGTTATTGAAATGTAAACATCACCAAATTTGTTCAAATCTATTACGGCTCATAAGTTTCCTGAAAACAGGAGTATCTAAAAATGGATCCGTAGACCAATTATCCTTTAGTTTATCTTTCCTGGCTTGCCCCATTAGAATAATTATTGAAAAAAAATCATTTCTGCTACAGTGACATTTGACCATTTCAACCCCTTAGAACAAGTAACATACTTTTCCTGATTTTGTAAGTAATATAGATTCGTTTCCTCACACAACATATCAAAGAATGTGTCCCAAGAAAGAGTCCTGTTATTTGTGATACTTTCGTCGGGTCAGAGGGAATTTGTTTCACCCCTGGGTTTCCGGTAAATGGCCCTAAATTTGGTGTTTTATCTGTTTTTACCCATGTGGAAACCGCCGAATCTAGTGTTTCATTGTCATCGTCACTTCCGTTTGCACTTTGTTCACTGTCACTGTAACTCGGTAAAGGATGCACAATTTTGTTTTGCCTATTTCCAATAATAGAAGAGTCACTGTCATTTTCACTGTCACTATCAGCGTCGTCAGGAACATCAGATAATGTGTCCGCCAACAATTCCGCTGAAATTTCATCTTCTGTAAGATATTTTTCCTCGTAAGAACTACCTCTTTCCGTCATGGGTGTAAAGTGGTTGAAGTCTGAACGCTGACTAAATGCAGAGCGGAGCAACAGAGGAAAATAAAGAGCTGTTTGTTATCTATATTTATCACAGAT
>Ga0268261_10002775_pt1 | contig 12632 bp, 11 predicted proteins | sample TergutNc150P1_FD_190353 | JGI IMG/M metagenome (GOLD analysis project Ga0268261, IMG submission 190353) | Nasutitermes corniger P1 segment gut microbial community from laboratory colony in Florida, USA - Nc150 P1 (SPAdes) (version 2) | ecosystem: Host-associated > Arthropoda: Insects >... | reverse complement strand
CACAATGTCACCTCCCACACACTATGCACTGCAGTCTGTCCACTGACCAAACACAATGTCACCTCCCACACACTATGCACTGCAGTCTGTCCACTGACCAAACACAATGTCTCCTCCCACACACTATGCACTGCAGTCTGTCAACTGACCAAACACAATGTCTCCTCCCACACACTATGCACTGCAGTCTGTCAACTGACCAAACACAATGTCTCCTCCCACACACTATGCACTGCAGTCTGTCCACTGACCAAACACAATATCACCTCCCACACACTATGCACTGCAGTCTGTCCACTGACCAAACACAATGTCACCTCCCACACACTATGCACTACCGAATCTACAAAAGAACTCTCCAGTAACTTCCAGATTAGTTTCAATGGCCTGGAGTGCTGGTTATGGGACTGCAGGATAGTCACCACCCATCTGAAGACCATCACACTGCTGTCTGTAAAGGCCAGACAAGCATTTACAATCCCCAGCTAACTGAGTTGGTTCAGAGAACTGAGTACTTGGAGTGGTCCTCAACACACAGCTCACCTAGTCAAACCACATGAATCAGGTTGGAAAAAAAAGGAACACCCAAGACTTGGCATACAAGGCCCTCTTGTAGACAGTCCACTATAAAAGGTGTTATGCTTCTTAAGCACATCCTTCATCCTATGATGGACTATGTATTCCCTATCTGGAGGTCTGCTGCTTACATCCATGTCAAAAAGATGCACATGTGACTAATGCACTATGGTACATTAGCAACCAGCAAGTTCACAATGGTCTAGAGGTTTAATTTTCACCAGCCATATCGGGGTAATAACTGGCGGTGTAAACTCAAGATTAGTTAACACAGGAAACGCCCTGGTTTGGCATCTTGGAAGACATTTGGGATGACTGAGGAATGACCAAAGTTGCCCAAGGCCATAGTCAAAAGTGATGAGTCAGCAGGCCAGTTAAGGCCACGCTGACAGGCGAACTGTACCTAGCACTTTCCAGCTACCTTGCCCAAGGTTTTCCATGATTTGCCTGAGCTGAAGAGCAGATGCCAGGGTATAACTAAACGATGTGGCACACCCCCACAATCCAACTGACCTTCAAGCCAATATGACTTCAGTCTACATGACCAAGCTACTCGGAGTTCAAACTTCAGGGATCCATCCAAACACATTTCTCCCTCCCCCCTCCCACAAGGACATACTGCCATTTGTGGCAAAAGTCCTTAGTGAGTCCATATCAAGGCCCTTAGGCTAGACAGGATACCTGTTAGCATAAGCACAGTCCACATTGCAATTACATGATCAGCGTATCAGGCTGAACGGACCAAAGGATCTGTACATGCACTTCACCCAAGTCTCCATTTTTAGTTAAGATTTTTGGTTGGTCCCAAGTGGCACCTGTGATGTTTGCCACAGTGCCAGAGAAACTTCATTCCTCTAAGTAATGTAATCCCAAGAGCCAAAATGACATATTAAAGGTGAAACGTTTGCTTTGCATCTCCAATGAGTGTGTCAATAAGTGGACAGCTGGGGCAGCCAGGTGGTCTGATGGTGCCCCATGAATTCTGTAGAAGTCAAGAAATTAGGGTTCATCACTGTCTTCACAATAACACACCCTAACACTGCCAAGCCAGTTCAAGTCTATTTCTGTAAGTCCAATGTCATATTCTTTCTTTTGGGTGACTCCCCGGCATCTGAATTTTATGTGCCAATGTTTCAGAACACTGTCTGTTCCATCTTCATAGGGGGTGTGAGCAGGAAGACGTCCAGTGTTGTGCTGGTTGCCACCAGCAGCATCATTCTCACACTAAACTTCATGAACATCAGCCAGTTTGTGAAATAAACACAAAGAGGCACACAGACAGCACGGTATGCCAACTTTAACAGGCACACAGACAGCACGGTATGCCAACTTTAAGAGGCACACAGACAGCACGGTTTGCCAACTTTAACAGGCACACAGACAGCATGGTATGCCAACTTTAACAGGCACACAGACAGCATGGTATGCCAACTTTAACAGGCACACAGACAGCATGGTATGCCAACTTTAAGAGGCACACAAACAGCATGGTATGCCAACTTTCCATTCTACCGAGTAGGCTACCAATGTAACCTTCATCATGCATATGACACCTAACTATGGGTGGGAATCCTTCACTGGGATCTATATCTACCTTAAGCCATACCTGACACTGTGAACTGAACATCCTACAGTTTGTAACAATTTTCATATATACCTCTATGTAAGTTCTGGTTTACAACTCCAGACAGAAACTGCTGCATCTTTTATCCCTTCACATCATAAATCACCCTGTTACTGCTTATCTTCCTTTCTGTGCAGGTACCAACAAACTTGACACAATGTTTTAAACAGAACAATAAAAATTCTCATCACTAACGTTCAAGATAATCACTGAACTACCACCTACCACATGTAACAGTCCTTGCAAATAAAGTGTGTACTACAGCCCCATATCATGTCCAATTCACAGCCACATATACTGTGAGTGTCCCATCACTACTCCATCATGCTAACCTGGCACATTACCAGTGCCAGCATTCCCTTCACACTTGGTCATGTTGCAGTCCATGGCCTTCAGTACAAGGTATTTATTGCTTTATGCTTTGAATGACTGGCAGAAAATGTGTAAAGTATACTGCAGTAATTATTAGTACTTTCTAAATGTCTGTCTGTCTGAAGTGTGGGAGAATCACACTTAACTTTATGAAATACAAGTCCAACAAACACAGAAAAGAAAAAAAGAAAGAAAGAAGGAAGGAAAGAAAGGAAGGAAGAAAGGAAGAAAGAAGAAAGGACAGAAAGGAAGGAAGGAAGGAAGGAAGAAAGAAAGAAAGAAAGAAAGAAAGAAAGAAAGAAAGAAAGAAAGAAAGAAAGAAAGGAAGAAAGAAAGAAAGGAAGAAAGAAAGAAGGAAAGAAAGAAAGAAAGAAGGGAAGAAAGAAAGAAAGAACGAAAGAAAGAAAGAAAGAAAGAAAGAAAGAAAGAAAGAAAGAAAGAAAGAAAGAAAGAAAGAAAGAAAGAAAGAAAGAAAGAAAGGTGCAAACATTCCAACATGTATTCCTACCTGAAAGTCTGCAGATTGTGGAATTACAAGCCCATCTCTCAGCCACTGAATGGTTGGCTGTGGTTTTCCAGAAACCTGAGTTCTGAATTGGGCTGGACTTCCCTCAGGTACAATGACATCACGCATTGGGGTCAAAGTGGGAGTCACTTCTTGTGTCTCAGGAGCTGTGGAATCACAAAAAATCAGAGTCAGTATGACCAAATAATAACATAACAATGAATAACCCAGTTAACCTTCAATATGCATGTACATGTACATTACAGTGTGAGAAATATCATGCAGTGAGAATCTGACATGACCCAATTCACAGCAGCTACATTCTGTCTCTCGAGAGAAGTACATACTGACACTGAACCAACCAAGTCTGTCATGGTCATACAAGCAATTAATTGATACAAACAGGATTTAACTCTCCTGCAATGTGACACCATGTTGTTAAGTCAGTGGTTCCCGACATTTCAATGGCCCACATCAATATCTTGAACCAGTCGAGCAGTCCATCTTGGACTACATGACCCTTTAAAATGAAGACACTTCAAAACCACTCATAAAATACAGTGTCACATCACAGAAGAATCAAATCCCATTTGGATCAGGACAACATCCCAGCAGATGATGATGTAGCAAGATGGCCGACGATGTGTGTGAAGGGATCGAGAACGCTCTCAATATAACAGTAAGCACGACGGAACGAAGTGGGAACATGAAGGAAGAATATAATAGTGAGCACAACGGAACGAAGTGGGAACATGAAGAAAGAATACAATAGTGAGCACGACGGAACAAAGTGGGAACATGAAGAAAGAATTGAAGCAAACAATATTTGAAACCATAACTACTCTTAGAAAATTAATTGTCAAGTTGACGGATAGCAGAGATAGTAAAACTAGTGCAATCAGTGAATTAGAAGCATGAGTTTCCAAAATGAAAGCAGAGCTAAACGCCTGCAGAGGCAGGAACGCAGAGGTACATGGAGCACCATCTCTTACCAGACATCAAGAACCAGCTGAGATGACCGAGAGGGACATGGCACCATCTGGCGGCAGGGACCGGAAACTCTACTTGGAAGCCCTCGGACGTGAGAAGAACTCCAAACTATTCAAACTGACAGTTGCAGCGAAAGGAAATCAATCACCAGAAACAATCAAGAGATTATTAAAATCCAAGATAAATCCTACTGAAATTAAAGTGGGGATCAACACCTTCAAATCACTTAAAAATGGGAAAGTAATAATTGAAACTAATAGTAAAGAAGAAATTAAGGTACTAGAAAAGGACATTAACTCAAAATGTGAAGGACAATTGGAAGCTAATATTCACAAATTGAGGAACCCCAGACTAGTGATTTTTAATATCCCAGAGGTTATTTCCACCGGGAATTTAGAGGATACTTTGATAGCGCAAAATCCTGATCTTAACTTGAAAAAAGGAGACATCAATGCCAGATTCAGCTACGTAACAAAGAAACAGATTCAGAACCTGGTAATGAAAGTGGGAGCCCAGACTAGGAAGCTGTTGCTACAGAAGAAGGTCAAACTTGGGTGGTTATTATGTAAAATCGAGGACTACCAGGTTGCAAACAGGTGTTTCAAATGTTCCAGATTTAACCACAGATTTCGTGAGTGCAGAGGAGAGGAAACCTGCCCTCTCTGTGCAGGAAGCTATAAGCTGAAGAAATGTACAGCATCCCCAATGGCATACAAATGTATCAACTGCCTAAAGTACAACAAACACAACCAGCATAAAAACATCTGTGACAACCACTCTTCACTAGATAAGAAGTGCCCTAGTCTACAAGCAATTTTGGAGAAGTACAGACAGAACACAGACTATTAAAATGGGGAGCTACCGTAACCTCAACACAAAACACTGCAACAGAACGTACATAATGCAAACACAGATTAAGTGTATATAGATTAATTTGCAGCATTCCCGACTTGCAACTGACAATCTAAGGAAAATAATTAAGGAAGACAGTACGGACATACTTTGTATCCAAGAACCATATACAATACAAAACAAAATTGCTGGCTTATCAAAAAACCATGAAATTTTCGCTTCGGGAGAAGGAAGAAATCATGCAGCTATAGTAGTTACAAAAAACCAAATAGATACTTTATTAATTAAACAACTTTCGGACTAAGATATGGTTGTTTTGGAAGTAATAATTGGTAACGTCAAAATTATTTTAGCCAGTATGTACTTTGATATCAATCCGGAAATAGAAATTGACTTGTTGAAAATTGAAGCAATATTATTACATGCCAAGGGAGCCGGTGTTCTCACAGCGGCAGATAGCAACTCTAGATCAGTCTCGTGGCACGACACACTGACAAACAGAAGAGGAAGAATTCCAAAAGAATTCCTTATGAGCAAACAGATACACATATTGAACAAGGAGAGTGACTACACTAACGTCCGGAGTCGTCGTGGCGCTAGAAACATTGATATAACAATCATTAGTAATCAATTACTTAACACTGTTGTGGAGTGGGAGATCAGCGAACAAGAAAGCCGCTCCAACCACAATATCATATGATATGCCATAGGTCAAAGTGCAGATCACAGGACAGCAATTGATGATCAAGAATTGAGGTATATAGTTAAAAAGGATAATAAAGAGAATTTCCAGCGAAACCTGACTCAGTCAGTGGAGAAGCTCTGCGAGATAAATAAGGAAGCAGGAACAGAAAAACTAGATAAAACACTTTGTGCATGGGTGACGAACGAAATCGACAATGAAAAGTCAGTTGAGGAATTTCATGAAGTTATGGTCTCAGCACGCAGGGAATCATTCAGAACATGACAGGCTTCAAAAAAGGCAAATTCACATAAGACAGTTCCCTGGTGGACTGAGGAATTGACAATTATGCGAAAACGTATGAACGCGCTAAGACGCAGATATCAAAGGACGAGAAACAATGGAGACCTACGAGAACAACGCAGATCACAATACTTAGAGGGCAAAGCAAGGTATGCAGCTACAATTAAAAAAGAAAAAAATTACTTCATGGAAGGAGTACTGCAACATGACGTCCTCTATCAATCCATGGAACGAGGTATATAAGCTAGCGGCAGGCAAGAGGAAAAATAACACACAAATTACCACATTGCAGAAACCCAGTGGAATACTAACAGCTGATATATGTGAAACCCTAAAGCACATGCTGGATTACTTTACACCGGAAGATAAAGAAACTGATGATACTGACTACCATAAACTGGTCAGAACACAAACTCAAGATCCCGCGAACACAGCTGATGACAAATACTTCATCATATAGGAAATCAGGAACGCAGTTGAAAGCATGGGAAATAAAAAAGCGCCAGGAGAAGATGGGATAACCGGCGAGATATACAAAAGTGCTTTTGAAATCTTCCCTAGTTATATAACAGCCATATACAATGGGTGTCTAAAAAGAGGAATTTTCCCACTGAGGTGGAAAAGGGCAAGACTGATACCAATAACAAAGCCCGGAAAAGAAAACAGCAAAGACGTCTCTAAATATCGCCCAATAAGTCTCTTAAACATAGGAGGGAAAGTTCTGGAGAAAGCTCTAATAAATAGAATTAATCATCACGTTTTTTCCCATGATCTCATGAATAACAATCAGTACGGCTTCACGCCCCAAAGGGGCGCCATAGACGCGGCAATGGCGGTGAAGAACTTTGTAGAAAACGGTCTAGTAGCAGGAGAAGTTATAGTGTTAGTAAGCCTAGACGTCAAAGGTGCCTTTGATGCCCCCTGGTGGCCAAGCATTCTAAATGGCTTGAAAGCTTGTGACTGCCCCCAAAATCTATATAACCTAACCAAGAGCTATTTTAGCCAACGAACCGCTGTCTTGTCAACCAACAGCATTAGAATGGAAAAAGAAGTAAGCAGAGGGTAGTCCCAAGGTTCTTGCTGCAGTCCGGGATTTTGGAACATCCTGTACAACTCTCTGCTAAACCTCAAATTCACAAGGCGAACCAAAGCCATCACGTTTGCTGACGACTTAATACTGGCTGTCAGAGGGAAAACAGCATGCAAAACAGAAAATTTTTTGAACTGCGAACTGAGCAAAATAACAGCTTGGTCGAAGAGTAACAACATCACATTTAATGAAAAGAAATCTAAAGTTATGTTAATATCAAGGAGGAAACGGAAGGAAACAAAAGAAATTACGGTATACCTAAACAACAAACCCCTGGAACAAGTAAAAAACGATAAAATATTTAGGAATAATTATAGACAATAAATTCAAATTCAGCGAGTACATAAGATACGCAGCTGAAAAATGCACAAAATTAATTCACAGTTTATCCAAATCGGCCAAAATATCCTGGGGACTCAAACATGGAGCGCTCAAGACTATATATAAAGGAGCGATACTACCACTCTTACTATATGGAGCTCCAGTCTGGATCGAAGCGTTGCAGTACAAACACAACAGACTAAAGTATATTAGAGTACAAAGACTTATAAATATCAGAACTGCCAAGGCATACCATACAGTGTCGAACGAAGCCCTATGCATACTGACAGGACTGATCCCCATCGACATAAAAATAGTGGAGGCATTTCAATTCTACCATCTCACCAAAGGCAACCAAAAAGAGGAGGCACTGGTTGATTGTGATATGGAAGCTAAATATTGGCAGCACCCCGCAGAAACGATAACATTTATTACAGGAAACAATGAGGAGACAAGCACAATTCAAGTATTCAATGACGGAAGCAAGTCAGAACAGGGGGTAGGTGCAGGCATAGCCATATTCAAATCAGGTACCCACATTACAAGTCTACAATACAAGTTAAACAAAAGATGCACCAACAACCAAGCTGAGCAACTGGTGATACTCAGAGCTCTAGAGTATACAGAAAACCTACAAACAGAAGACAAGACGGCCACCACATACACAGACAGCCGAATGACACTGGACTCGCTCAAAAATAGCAAAATTCACACATTCCTCATTGAAGAAATAAGAAGAAAATTGACGCAGATGGGAAAAATAAACTGGAAAATTCAACTCTGCTGGGTTACGGCTCATGTTGGGATCCAGGGAAATGAGCTAGCTGACACACTCACAAAGGAGGCGGCGACGAATACAGACATCATGGAATGCTACAAGGAAGTTCCAAAAGGTGTAGTGAGAAGTGAACTTGGTTGAGAAAAGTGTAGAGAAGTGGCAGAGGGATTGGGACCAAACAACAAAGGGACAAATCACAAAAGAATATTTCCCGATAGTAGCTGATAGGCTAAATATGAAAACAAACATAACCCATAATTTCACGACCATGGTTACGGGACACGGAAACATAAGATCATACCTGCACCGATTTAAAATACTCAAAACACCAACTTGTTTGTGCGGCACCAAGGACCAAACAATAGATCACTTGCTATATGAATGTGAGCTGCTAAGGAAAGAGACAGTTTAATATCAACAGTATTACAAACTGATGTTTGGCCCGTAAGTAAAAAGACATTAATAAGGAAACATTTTAAAATATTTGTTAAATTTACTAATCAGATCTCTTTTGATAAACTTAACGAAGTGTCAAATCCACCATGCCAAGCAAATTAAGCAAACTTCATAGTGTGCAACAATTAATGTAATTGTTTCTAAACTCTGTAATTGTAAATATCACATTAAGGCATGTAGTATTACTCCCAGTAATGGAGCATGCAACAATAAACAATAAAAAAAAATAAAACATCCCAGCAGGAAATGTAGAACAAAAATATAAGGGAATGTTCCCTTTACTAACACGGAACATTACTGACAAAATCAGAATATGGTAAGGCAAGGTAACGCAATCCCTGTACAAGCCTATAGGGCTCCAGGACTTTGAGGCTCCTAGAATTTCTAGAAAATCAGCACAAGGAGGGGACAAGGTTGTCATCCCTATGTACTGGCCACCTTTACCCCCCCAGGAGATACCTCTGGTACTCATTTCTGTTACAGGCTAAATAAACCCCAAGGCCATAACACAGCCAGAAGGAAGAAGTCATTGAAAAATCGCCATGACCCCATCAAGAATCAATTCTTGACCTTCTGGCTTGTAGCACAGTGCCTCAACCAACTGCGCCACAGCACATTTGAATGCGGTAGTAGCTGCCAACTCCACCTCAGTTTCAGTTACGCACAGACATGTTTGACAAAGGTGGCTCTGGGACTTCAAACTGTCACAGAAGAGCTGACTACAGTGACTGGAAAAGGTAAAATGGCAAGCACAGTGTCCAGACAAAGTCCACAGCTGCATTATGACACTGAAGTACAAATGCCAATGCTAAGGTGAGGCTACATAATGCAAGTATACAGTGGGTGGTGGCAAGCATTTTGCTGTTTGTGCAGGCAAGCCACATACATGTAGGTAAGTGCACTAAACAGTTTGTTGAAACACTATATCAACTACAAGAAGAAACTAATTTGGTGTCAAACAGTATGATGATTTCTGAGAGACATGAAACATAGCAGCTGTTTTCCCATGTGTTCACATCCTCCCCATCTCTTTCTTACACACAAATTGGCGGGACAGCCCAGGTATGCACGCACACGCACACACACAGACAAACTAGATATTACAATAAGCGTAAGTCTATAATTATCACAAATTACACCCACAGTCACTGGATGCAAACTAACCTAACCAAAGACATTAATAAACCTAGTGCTATAACAAAGCTAAACGTAATACTGCTCCTCACCAAGCACACGCAATTCAGCAGAGAGGGTCACATCCCCTGCAGAGTTGGTTGCTATGCATTTATAGACTCCTTCATCCTCCGGGAAAGCCTCAGAAATACGTAGTGTGTACACATCACCGTCCTTTTGCATTTGGAAATATTTTGATGGCTTTATCACCTTGTCCCCTTTTAACCATTTAATGTCAGGAACTGAAACAGAAATGTTAACGCACATTTGTAATTGAGCAGGTTCCACATGTCCTTTAAGTATCCTATGTACACCTTGTATCTCACGCACTTACTAAGAATGTCCTATCTATTTGCACAGGACATCTACAGGCCATCAATTTCATCATCACAATTCATATTTATATAATAACTAAACATTACCAATTTACTGCAAAATTTTGGACTGTCAAGATAAAATTTTCCATTCAAGTACTTGGAAGAATTCAATCATGTTTACTTGAATTTACTATATGCTCTTGGACTACGGTTATTTCTAGCTGCAGACTCTAACCATCCATATGCAAGAGTCTCATCTGGTTACTTCTGTCTGCAGACCCTAACCATCCACATGAATCAGTCTCATCTGGTTACTTCTGTCTGCAGACCTTAACCATCCACATGAATCAGTCTCATCTGGTTATTTCTGTCTGCAGACCCTAACCATCCACATGAATCAGTCTCATCTGGTTATTTCTGTCTGCAGACTCCAACCACCATTTACTTTACAAAGCATTCATGTTTCTGTGGTCTGTGTGGTTACTTCATATTTCCATTACAGGTAGTTCTAAAGTTGCTGGAATCACATAAGCATTGTGGCGTTTGTGATTCCACTGTTCAAGATAGTTTTATCAGCCCTAATTAACCACAAACACTGAGACTTTTTTATCACATCAGATTCAGTCAAAATGTCATTTGTGAGTAGTTCTGGAGATGAGAAATCAGTGGAGGGATAGACAGACATAAGTCCATTGTATGCACCTTGCTGAACTGCATACCAACTGGCTGAATGAAAAACAGTAATTTAAGTAGCAACAACAAAAAAAAATCTGCTCACCTGGCCTGCCAGAGATCTTGCATCTAAAAGCGACAGCTTGACCCTCCCTTATTACTTGCGCTTTGAGTGGCTCAACAACACTGGGAGCTTGTTCGGTGCCTGGAGTGGCTGGTTTAGATGGCTGCGTCTTGCTTGGGGTAGCAGGTGAAGGCTGCTGCACCAACAACTGAGCATCACAGCGAGCTTCACCCGCACTGTTGATCGCGACACACTCATATTTTCCAGTATCTTCAGGGAATGCCTCAATAATGAGCAGAGTGTACATGTTATCTTCCTCGAGAGTCTTGTAACGAATGTCTGATGTTATCTTCTTTCCATTCTGGAATATACAATCAATAAACCATGTAACATTTTGACAAGGCAACAGATCTCCATGAAAAAGTGTTCCCCAAAAAAAAGAAGTTAGTTAATGACAATTTACAGTAACGAAAGGTGTCCATTTAATCTGCATGACATGTTGCTAAACCGTGACAAACGACTAATTCTTCAGCAAAGCAGCTTCGGTGGTCTAGAGGTAGCAAGCTGGCTTTTGGTACCCAAGTTCGCGGGTTCACACCCGGCCAAAGCCGTTGGATTTTTAGGGCAAAAAAATCCTCGGCACGCCTTCCTTCAGAGGGCAAGTAAAGCCACTGGTCCCATGTCGTGGCTTTACGGCATGTAAAAGATCCCTAAATGTGATGTGGAAATCGGCATTTTGGCAAAATTACCGGACATTTCTCGCCCACAGTTCCACCTTCCGCCGCTGGGTGCTCTCGCCTGGTGACACGCATCGAGACGCCTGGTGGCGAAAGTTGGAACGTCTAACCAAGATCGCACAATAAGCATTAAGGCTGCAGTGCGTAGTTGTATAAACAAACTAATTCTTCAGCAAGATTCAATGCCCTTAGCAATCTGTAGAAGACCAGAATCTAAATTGGAGGTGCATAACACAAGACGTAATTATGTAACATTTGGCATTTCGAACATCACACTGCACATTACGTACATAAACATCCAGTGTCAAAATATTAATGTGGGGCAATTCAACAGGAAGGTACAACTTTTGTAGGTATATAATAAAATAAGCTGTGAGCTGAGGCTGCAATGACATGATCTGTTTTTAATTCATTACAACTATTGGTGTGTTCCTAAGAACTGACATACATTATGTCATTATACAATCGCTATGAAAGCAATCCCCTCTTTTGGTTTACTCTGTATTTTTTCCTTTAAATATGTGTGTAATTTTAATAATTTCAGTAGCAAAGCTTCCTTGAGATCTATGTAAGTGGATATATAGGACTAAAACACACTTCATATGCTTTCTGAACACATCTTTTTAAGACATTTTTATGTACAAGAAGCTTGAATTCCTTGGTATAGTATGGAACTTCTCAAGAGCATTCCACTACATGAGAACATTTACTTAATGTGTTAACCTATAAGAACCGTGCGTCCTAGATATAGGACGGGCATACCGCTACCCTCCAAATGTTGCATTTTATATATTTTTTTCAACAAATATAAGTACTGAGTATTTTAAACATGCTGCACACTCTATGTTTTTCTCTTCAAAATGCTGTTTATTTCATAATGCTACCTTTTTTGGTTCATGTATTATTCACATTTTACATACAGGTGTGCTAAAATTTAAGGTTTGTAAGTCCGTGCATCATCGTACAATTCAAATAAATCACCAACCTGATGCAACAATTCTTCAGTTTATTATCCTGACGTTTGTTTACAGCTCAACATGTTTCGGGCGTTTTCCCGCCCATCATCAGGAGCTCAATGACTGCAGTGGCAGCCTCTGGTTTTACCTTCGTATCGTGGTGA
>Ga0268261_10002774_pt1 | contig 12634 bp, 14 predicted proteins | sample TergutNc150P1_FD_190353 | JGI IMG/M metagenome (GOLD analysis project Ga0268261, IMG submission 190353) | Nasutitermes corniger P1 segment gut microbial community from laboratory colony in Florida, USA - Nc150 P1 (SPAdes) (version 2) | ecosystem: Host-associated > Arthropoda: Insects >... | reverse complement strand
AGCGGTAAGCAAGTGACTGACCATTTCCTGGTTTCACAAGTAATAAAACTTGTAGTTTCGAAATATAAATCCAAATTTGAATCTTAACATATTATAGTTGTAGATTTCGTTACAAGGACATATCAAAACATTGCCAGAACCCCTTGTTGGACCCTGCTCCAGACACACAGCATGAACAATGTCCTTTTAGTCAAGAAGAAAAAGTAGAATCGCCTTCAACAGTGCTTGGATTCCAGATCTTGGCAATGCTGATGTATGATGTAGTCCACTGCTGGTTTCATGTTTCATTTCTGGACCATATTTAAAACAGTGATTCACCACCCATAAAACCTACAGAAAATGTTGGTTCTTTCAGCCAAAGGATGAGAGATAAGAACTTGTAATTTCTTTGTAGTTTGTTTCTGGTCATCAGACAAGATTTCTGGCACCATCTCTGCTGAAACCGTCGCCATTCGAAAATTCAGTCCAAATCGTCCCCACATCTCTACATTTATTTCCTCTGTGGTCTATTGTGCAACCACTTGCCTGTCAGCACACACCAACTTCCACACTCTCAGCCAACCAGTTCTTTTGTCATCGTTTCCGTCTTTCACAAAACTTCAAACCATTTATTTCACTCACAAACATCCCACCTTTTTCACATATAAGCCTCTGTTGACACCTGCAGTTCCACTCACACTTTTGCCTAAATTTGCCCAAAACATTATGTTAAAGCACTGCTCCTATCATGTATCATGCACACTAGTGTAAAAGCTATACCACTGCTTATTCACGTCACCAACTAAGATGCAACCAGTCACATCACAACACATCACTGCCTAGTTACTGTTTACTTGCTATATAGAGGCATCTGTGTGGGCATTCTGGGAAATTGTCACATCTTGTAAATAAGTAAATAAATTCACTGCTACTCTCATTGACTTCTACATTGCTGTATAAATTTACATCTATTTCTATTGATGTTTGAAAAAATTAGTGTAATTAATTCTTTATTTTTTGTCAGTTTTTGATTGTGGTTATTTTCTCAATCATCTAAAGTAGTAATGGCCCTCCTTCAGTCAATGTTGGGCTTTCGACTTTTTCCTAGGTATTTTGTCAGGGTGGCACCATGCCCCCCTACTCCCAAGGTTCCAGCCGTCTTTGCCTATGTACTGGTATTTGGACATGGTGTTTTAATCATATGTATGTGGTTGACGTCATACCGCCGTATAGATTGGTATATTTAAGATGGTCGTGGTTTGGTAAAGGAGAGTGCTTGCGTTGCGGGTGTCGGCCTTGGACTGACGTGCCTCGTGCCGTGATGTCAGCGGTTAGCCGCGTGCGGAGAGAGAGATAGAAGATAGTGGACGCGTATTGGTCGGCTAGACCGTCACGCCCTGTACACGTGATTGGAACGTGATCGGATGCTATCTAACGGAGAGCAAGAAGGGAACATGTGGAAAGTTGATCTGCGAACGCGGCATATGTGGGAGTTATAGGTAAGGAAGCATAAATAATATTTAGAATGTCTTTTTTATTTTACAGAATTGTATAATACATTTAGGTAAGCCCTGTAGATCCGAATCCTCGGATGTCACGTTCCGTGTTATCTAGTTCCTTTACTTCAAGTATATCGGGATAGAAAATCTCGCATATAAGCTGCGCTACACGGTCCCCCGACGTATTTGAAATGGCCTGTCGGAATAATTAAAGAGAATCATGCAGATTCCCGCGATAGTCCTCGTCTATCACACCGCCTCCAACATCTATATGGTGTTGTAAGGCCGATCCAGAACGTGGCTCTATTCTAACATAACATCCTGGAAGCAGTCGTATCGCTAGATCTGTTTTTACCAGTTCGTTTTCATAGGCGGAAATCGAGACATCGTAGGCACTTCTTAGGTCGAGACCAGCAGCACATGACGATTCTCTAGTTGGAGACAGAGCATTCTCCGTACGTTTTACATACCTCAGGACTCCCGATGCCATGATCTAAGAAAAAATGATTTTTAGATTTACTACAGGAGATTGAAACTAGATAACACGTGCATGTCTTATGTATCCCTCCATCCTAACAGGTCGGAAGATGAGATATTACACCCGCAGTGATTTTCGACTGACAAGTCCTGCACGGCTTTTAACCACCACTGTGGTTCTGATAGATATTTTTGAGACTATTAAAGGAGCTCGAAGGCATCTAGGAGCTCGTACATGCGTGGACATGTAATATTCCTTATACACACAAGTACACAGTCCTAACCCTCGGCTACATAATCCCGTACAGAACGTTTCAGCTTCGCCAATCGTCTCTCCATAAACCTCGACGAGTCCCTGCTAGAGCTGCCGCTACCCCATTCGAGATGTAGAAGGTAACCATAATGCTGATGGACGAGTATCTGTAGACCCCGTCCTGTTACCGAACGGGCAGCCAGTCTGTCCACTATAGAGAGGCGATCTGTTGAAACTCTGCGACACGGTAACAAGCTAGGATTCCCCCGACCTATACTCGCGTGGGTGGTGGTATCAGTGGCCGACATGCTTGAAGACGCTAGATCGTGCAAACGCATCTGCCAGCAACTTTAAAATACGTGGTGATGTAAACAGACAATAGAAAAGACCTTTTCTACAATGGCTACACCAGAATAGATTCTTTAATACCGCTAAAGATCTGATAGCTTCAATCTCCGATCTAAATGTCCGCTTCATCTCTACTTCCCATTTACCATTACCCGGACAATGAGTGTAGTTTGTGGGAGGCGTCGCATCGGAAACGTAGGCGGACGAACGGAAAGTCCGGAGGGAGCAGTCGCCGAGTGGGTACCCTGCGCAAACGGACCGCTATAACACTGACCTATGTGGTCTCATTTGTCAGTGCGAACCGATCGAGCTCGAGAACCAATTGAGTGTATTGGATGCGGAAGCGAGTAGGGAGGGAGGCTGACGTCTGCAAATAGTACAACTAGTCATTGGGACGGAGACATCGGGTCAAGGGGCGTAATCTATTCTGAAACCTCGTGACACACGAGCCGCAATGTATGTCGTCTCTCCATCCGTCAGACCTCGCCCTATAGTATTTTAAACATAGCAGTTCTGGTAGCGAGGGATAGTCGCGGCGAACAAAGGTCAGACAATATTTTGCGAAATTGAAACGTTCGTAATGTAGCCAGATAAATTGCACAAAATCGAGATTAAAAGAGGTGTCGCAATTATCGGTGGTATCTATCCCGCAAAAAGCAAAGGGCATCCTAAAATCGTCGCACGAGATATCGTAGTAGAAGATATCGTCCGCGCCCGAAAATTCGAAGAGAAATCCATGGATGTAGAAATTGTCCAAGAGATCGGGATCCTGTCGAAAGATGCGTAGCAACAAGGGGGAGTATCATAATTATAAATAATGTCGCGCTAGTATACGAGTCGAAAACACCAGCCATGTAAAGCACAAAATTGCCCGCGAGAAAGCAGCATATACCGTGACAGAAGAAACCGTGGTATAAGAGGCGCCATATGTATGTACTGTGCGAAAATCGTACAGGGCGGAATTCGGGGAGCAGAGTGCAATTGCCGGCAGATGAGCGCAAGCGTCTTAGGCTGTCGTAACGGTTAGTGGAAACGGTAAAAGGCTGTCCGTTTATAAGCATGATTACCTGAAATAAAAATATCACAACTATAATAAGTTACTACACATTTCTTCTGTACAATTATGGTCTCTGGCAAAGGGTTTTTTCCTCACACGAGATATCTAGTGAACCCTTTACCGGAGATCCTGATAATACGATTGCCGCCATCAAAATGTGTATATCCGTAAAATTTTAACTTTAATTTGGCAGCCTCGCCGTTTTTCAACGTTCATGCGTTTCGCATCTTGAAGCGCCGGAATCAATGTTCAAGGGAGTAAAAGAGACAAACTCCCCCTCTTCTTCACCCCCTCGGAGAAATAAAAGGATGTTACCGGCCCTCCTCTCCTCACTACGCACAATCTTCTCCGGTCGCTGTACCTCCAACTGTCCGAGGGAATGATAACGGGTACAGGACATGGCTCTGGAAAACCGTAAAGAAATAATATAAATATATCATTATTTTATTTTCTTTGTTTACACATACACTGGGCAGCAGGTGTTCGCTATACATACGTGTTAAACTCTTTGCCATATGCCTTGAGAATGGGCTTTCCGTTACCTAGGTTGACGGTATATTCAATAAAAAATGTGTCAATGCCGTTCAATCTTAGTAATAACAATTGTTCGAAGGGTTCGTGCAATCTTTATGGTAATAGGATCAGTTTAAATTCGTCAAAAAAGCATTTTCGTAATAACACAAAGACTTCATGAGCCCTTCTTTCCATAACAAACATTAAATACGGACAATTCACAATCATAGTTTCCATGGGTTCGGCCATCCCTGCGGCAACCATCACGTCTAACTCTTCTTCCAGAGAATAGTCTGCGAAGGCTCCATCTGGAAATTTCACAAGAAAGCTATAGGTACTATTCTATCTCCAAGATGTAGAAATTTGAAGCGGGGTTTGTGCCGAGGTATTTAAGGCTTAGTGAAACCGATCTTTCGTTGATCGAACGCAGATCGTCATCGGTAGACCCGTAACGTTTGGGTAGAAACACTTTCACGAATGTCTGTGGGGATTGTCGTAGTCGCTACTATAGCTTGCCCATATTTAGTCTGGACTCTTTCCGCTCGTTCGATTCGATACGGCGTGTCAATCCTCAAAAACGTGATCTTAGTCTGCTGAGAAGACGTGATCATCTTAAATTTCACGGATAGATCCATCTGAAAAAATCGAAACACCCGTGCAAGATCCATATAACTTTGATCAGCTCGCAGGACAACTAATAAAGGAAATGATTACCTCAAAATTTTCTTTTCAGCAAGTCATTTAATCACTCTTTTCTCTCAACTGTCTTTTGTGCTTTGCAGTACTCTGCGAGGCCTTTTATAGCTCGACGGTGGCTACTCTCGGAACTACAGACGGTCACGTGATAACTTAGTATATGAATTAGAACAATTAACACATAAGTATCGTGGAAATATATAGAGTTCGAGGAAGCCCATATCTACATAACCGTATACGGTCGCGACATGTCTCTTTCTGTGCTCTTATACAATTTAGTAATATATTTCTTAATAATAGTATAGTGTGTATGCGGGTGAAATGAGATCTGATCCTATTATTCGCGCGTTGATTTCAGAGTATGGCGCAAGATGATATTCAGACTCGGAGATTCACGATCGATGAGGAACAGACCAGACAGTACAGGCGTTTGAACGCCCAGGGAACGCAGCTTACCGCGCGTCTCTTACCACCATCCGAGGGAGAGGATTCGAACCCGATGTCCCATTTCCTAGCCAGTGTGACACAACTGAGTACGCGTTACGAGATCGCGAAGATAGCGATATGATCGGAGTTACAATCAGCAACGAAGTTAATATGCAGGACAGAGCTATAGGGATAAGCTTCAGAAGGAGCAAATAACTGGAGATGTGATCTGGTCGGTCTTCGAGAAGGTCGCCCAGTCGAATGCTAGGTTTAATGCTCTAAATAAATTAGTGATGACCGTCCATTCTGTAAAGATGCCGGCCGGCCATGGCCGAATCGCGACAAAGGGTAGGCCGCTTGAGATTACGGTTCGTCTGAAAAAAGCATCGTAGAAGTCAAAGCGAAAAAGAACTGCTTTGCGCACACCCAGTCATAGCAAAAGCAAAAGTAGACGGCGATCCGAATTACAATTCATATCGTCGCAGATGTAAGACACGTCCCATAGTCGACCGTTTACTCGAGACGACGGGTATAGACTTGTCAACCGGTGGGGGAGTACCCGAGCTAATGATATTACAAGAACATTTCAAAGAGTACAGGATCGTCGTTTTCGGAGCATTAAATTGCGAGGAAATTTTTCGACGGACAGGTGGAATCCGAAAAAAGAATATGGTGTATGACGTAGAGATATTACCACGTGATAAAGTCTTACGGGCGCGATGACGCGAAAGTATGTATTCAGAGGCTATAGTAAAGGATGCGAGCGTGGCGTGTCGCACAAGTGCGGAGAGACGTGTAGCGACTGCAAGTCGGTTCCTCCGTGTACGTACTCCGAAGACCGAGTTCCGTGCGTGTCTTGCAACAGAAACTTTAGAAGTCGCTCGTGTTTCGAAAAACATAAGACAAACAAGCTGGACGGAAAGACAGTCTGCGAAAAGGTGCAAAATTGCGCCATGTGTCACGTGTGCGTGACGAGAAAAAATCACGAATGTTTCAAACCGTTCTGCGCGAATTGTAAACGGAACATGGATATAAACCATCTGTGCTATATGCAGCCTTTAAAGAATGAATTGCACAGCGCCGATGACGTATTAGTCGTATTTTACGATTTTGAGACCGCGCAGGACACGAAAATTAACGAATCGGCAACACTGCAAATCCCCATTCTCGTTTGTGTTCAGCAATTCTGTACGGCCTGCGAGATGCAAGACGATGAGGATTGCGCACGATGCCCCCGATGACCCCGTAGGCGATCTGCTATCGTACCTATGCGAACCGCGCCCTTGGTGTAAGAAGGTCGTCGCGATAGCGCACAATGCCAAAGCCTTCGATTCTAAAATTCATACTGAATAGAACTATTTCACTCAAGTGGACCCCCGAATTGATATTAAACGGTTTAAAGATAGTCAGGATAAAGATTCATCGCATCCAATTTCTGGATTCGGTATCCTACATGCCCATGCCTTTGCGTAAGCTGCCCGAGGCATTCGGGTTGACGGCGTCGTGGTATCCGCATCACTTCAACACGAAGGCGAATTTAGACTATGTAGGACCGATACCTGACATCGAGTATTACGGCGCTGACGAGATGGGGAGGCAGAGAGAACGGAATTCATGGCCTGATATGCCGAGCAGAAAATCAAGGTCTTCGACAACCGGAACGTGTTAGAATACTGCCAAGATGACGTCACCGTATTGCGACAGGCGTGTAGTGTATTCAGACGAGAATTCCTAGAAACAGGAAATATCGAGGTTTTTCTCGAGGCACTGACAATCGCGTCTGCGTGCAAAAAGGTGTTGCTCAAGAAATTTTTGAAACCCTGGACGATAGGATTGATTCTTCCGGGAGGTTATAGCACCAATCGGAGGTATAGCAAGAAAGCGTTGATGTGGTTCTTCCATATGGAACGGACGGACGGATGCCGCATACAGCACGCGAGAAACGGGCGCGAATATAGACCTCCAGAATTGCCGCATTACAGCGTGGACGGTTACTGCGCAGAGACTCGAACCGTATACGAATTCCTGGGATGCTACTATCACGGATGCAAGTGCCAACCGTTCCGAAACGTGAAGCCGCTGACGAGCGGAAAGGCGCTGGCCGAACGCTACGAACGGACGCTGGCCAGGATCGAGCAGTTAAAGCGCGCGGGCTATAATGTCAAAGTACAGTGGGAATGCGAGTTTGAAGAAGCCGACGATCTGCTGACATCCCATCGTCAGACATGAGCCGATGAACACTCGAGAGGCTCTGTATGGGGTCGAACCGAAGCCATGCGTCTTCACTATAAAATCAGAGAATGTGGAATCTGTACAGTACTGCGATATGAGTCTCTACCCGTACATATGCAAATATATCAAGTTCCCCATCGGTCATCCGATTATTCAGTAGGTGACGCGTGCGCAGACATAGAAGCCTGTCCAAAGATGGAAGGCCTGACTAAATGCAAGATCGTGCCGCCCAAGGACCTCTACCTCCCGGACCTACCATACAGATGCGACAAGAAACTTATTCTGCCTGTGCCGAACATGCGTCCTAGAACGCTAAGAGCGAATGTCGACATCTCGTCGATGCCGAGAGATGTCTGGAAAGCACTTGGGTCATAGACGAGGTGCGATTGGCTGTCGACAAATGATACAAAATTTTGGAAATATTGGAATTGTACGAATACAAAGTCACGCGTTACGATCCCGAAACGGGTGAAGGCGGGCTTTTCGTAGACTACATCGACACTTTTTGAAACTAAAAGCGGAGGCTAGCGGAGCCGAGCTGGGTTCGAACCGCAAACCACGAAGACAGGTACATCGACCTGTTTCATCAGAACGAAGGCATCCGGTTAGACAGACTCCGTCCGTTATAACGCAGCAAAACGAGGTCTAGCCAAACTATGTCTAAACTCCATGTGGGGAAAACTGACGGAGAGAAGCAACAGGACGCAGGCGAAATTAATCTCAGAGCCTGGAGAACTGTACAAATTTCTAGTAACGCCGGGTATCGAGGTGCAGAACATGTTTGCCGGCGATGACGTAGTCTGGATATCGTGGCAGCATTCCGCCGACGAGCGCGTGCCTAGCGTACGTCATACCAATGAGGTCATAGGCGCTTATGTCACAGCCGGAGCGAGGATTTATCTGTGCGGTTTTTAGACAAGCTGCAAGACAAGGCCATCTACACGGATACGAACTCTGTTATATTTATACAGCCGAGAAACGTACACACTCTAATAGAGACGGGTGACAATTTAGGTCAGATGGCTTCCGAATTAAAACAGGGTGAAATAATTGTGGAGGTGGTCTGTGCTGGCCCGAAAAATTACGCGTACAAAAAGTATAATTCGGCGACTGGTAACAGCAAGACCGTATGTAAACTTAGAGGGATAACGCTTAATTATAGCGCCTCGCAATTGGTAAATTTTGCAAAGACGAAAGATATGATCTTGAAGGATGACGCCGAGACGGTTATCGTGCATACAAAGAATAAGATCAAACAAAAAGAGTAATGGAGTAAATATGACAAGCGAACCCGAGGATAAGACGTATAGAGTCGTTTTTAAAGCGAAGACGCCTGAATGATAATACGTCACTTCCGTTCGGGTATATAAATGGGAAGTGAATGTCAAAATAGAGCATTCGCATGGCTGTCGATCTCAAGTTCAAACATCCTTTTACCTGCATCGTGAGCGGTCCGACGGGATCGGGCAAGTCGTCGTTTACCTTGCGTCTTCTGCAACATCTCGATTCTCTGTGTACGGAACCGAATTTTAGCGGTGGAATAATCTGGTGTTACAGCGAGAAATCTGCCGTTCCCCAAAGAGAACTGGCCTCTTTACATAAGGACGTCGTTAGTTTTCACGAGGGTGTACCCCAGAATTTTGGCAATGATCGCGGTAAACCGTCTCATAATTCTCGACGACCTATTGAACGAGGTGTATTCGAAAGACGTATGTCACCTGTTCACGAATGGTAATCATACGAATATCAGTGTTATTCTTATAACTCAGAATCTGTTTCATCAGCGGCGTTTCTGCCGAGACATCACTTAACGCTAAATATTCCGTCGCTTTAAAGAACGTCAGAGACAAGAGTCAATTTCAATACTTGGCGCGACAAGTGCATCCCGAAGACAGTGATAGTTTATACAAAGCTTATCTGGAAGCTACCGAGAGACCGCACGGTTATCTTAGATTTCGCGCAAGACACAAACGACCGCTTGCGGTACCGAACCAACGTCTTTCCGGACGAATATCCACCTATAATCTACGTATCGACGAGTGATGAAGCGGATAAGATGGAATTACCACACTCTACGGCGGATCCTGAACTGCGTAAAGCTATTCTCGCAAACTGTGAGTGAACTTTTGAAAACTCTAAGCGAGTGCTCTTTAAACTTGTTGCAAGGTAACGTCAAGTTGACAGTGCCAGAAGTGGAAATTGCGAAAACACAGAGTACTCCTCCGCAAGCTAGCCGATAGGCACGTGTCACTATCTGCCAAGAAGTCCATAGTTCAGCGAGGCGGTTTCTTGCTCCCTCTCCTAGGCGCTGTGTTGCCAATTATCGCAAGTCTAATATTCAAGTAGTGAGACTCGTAGGAAAAAATGTTACGTAAAATGTACCTCGTATCGCTGATTACCTAAATACTATCACGAGCAATAACAGTGGCACTCCCTCCTAAAATGGCTCGGAAAGCCTCGGGGGCAGGAAAGAAACAGTAGTAGTAAACGACGGTCTGTAAAGAACGCAAAGAAGATAGAGCGACACATGAATATGATACGTGGGTTAAAGTACGTGCCAAACTTCACGAGACGGATGTCGAGACAGATAAAGACTGTAGCCGATTTCTTATAGCAAGTATTACCGTCCTCCTCGCCTAATCTCGACGCGTCCCATCTGGGTACACAGACAGAACCACGTCCCGCGACCCCTGCGAAACGTTACATAAAATCCGAACCTCCGGCAACCCCCGCGAAACGTCATATAGCATATAAGACGACGACGACGACGCAGCCGATTCCGTCCACATCTACAGACGTCATTTATGAGACGTCTACTCCGACGCCGCCCTCTAATGAAAAAGGAGACGATGATGATGTAGACCCACGAGTCGAATCCCACGTACTAGAATACGGTGCGAAGAATCTAGGCGAATTGGCCAGTCCGTACGTGTCCCCATATCTGTATGAATCTAAAAGGCGCTTTCTCGATACGGAGTATGGTATCCGAAAATTTGGCGACGAGTTCATGATCGGCGATTCGCGAGTCGGTGTGGATCGGGACGGTAATATCCATATTAGGGAGGTAGTTCCCGGCTACAAATGGTCCGTGAGAGCTCCTGACGCATAAGGTGAATAAAAAATTGGCTACCTCCGACGATCCAAAACAATATAAAAATTTTGGAGATGACCGATGCGCATTTGGAAGGTTATGACCCCGACGCTAACATCCGCACTTCCAAAGATCTTAAGTTTAGGGACTTATTTCGAGGCTTTTTTCAGGCACACGTCAAAGTGGCGCCGAAGCCGCATTACGCCGCGAGTGGGTATCGCATTAGATAGCCATGTTGCGGAGACTATTCCGAACCTGCTGCACCGTCAGCATTTTCCAGCTTGCACAAGCTTCGAGAGGCAGTTAGACATGCTGCTAGTGGTAAACAGAGTCGCAGCGGAAAACGCCAAGCCAGATAAAGGCACCTGCTGCTGCTGCTGCACCGTCAGCTTTTTCCAGCTTGCACAAGCATCAAGAGGCAGTTAGACATGTTGCTACCAGTAAACAGAATCGAAGCGAAAAACGCCAGGCCAGATAAAGGGTTGGCTAGAGACGCAAGATGCGTATACTATGCATCGACCCGTAAGAAAACGCTTCCCCAGAAATCTGTATACTGTCAATAACATCGACGTTTGGGATATCGATATTTTGGATCTGTCATCCGTGAAGAAACACAACGAAAATCATAGGTATTTACTGCAGGTAATTGACGTGTATCAAAGTATCTGTATAGCATATCCTTACGCACAAAGACGGGGAAAGAGGACCCGAAATATACGAAAACTATACGCAGACGACCCGTGTGGGTGCGTACAGATAAGGGGAAGGAGTTTCTGAATACGCATTTTCAAACGTTTCTAAAACGTGAGGGGATCGAGTTTCAAGTCTGTAGAAATCCCGACGTCAAATGTGCGGTCGTGAAGCGCGTCAAAAGAACGCTGCGCGATAAACGTATAGATATATAGATGTCCTTCCCGAATTTGTCAAGGGGTACAATGCTGCCAGTCATTCGACCACGGGTATGGCGCCCGGCAGCGTGCGTGACACCGACGTGTTAACGATCTGGAATAAGATGACGGGGAAGGCCGACTGAGCACGGCGTTTAAGCAAGCTAAAATTTCGGGCGGGCCAGCATGTACGCATTAACAAGGAGGTGAAATTCGCGAAAGGCGGAGAAGAAAATTACACCACCGAAATATTCAGAGTACGTAAGGTTGTGCACAGAAATCCTCGCCCCGTGTTCAAACTCGAGGACTTGCGCGGCCAAAAGATCGAAGGCCAGTTTACCACCGAAGAATTGGTTCCCGTTCGCATCACAAAACAGACCACATATAAGAGATAAAATACTGGACAAGAGGATGAGACGCGGCATTCTAGAGTACCTGGTCCGATGGAAAGGATATAACGCAGAGTTTGATTCTTGGGTTCCTGGCGACGATATCCAGTCTGTGTAAAAGATGGGTCGCGATCATTTCTATATCACGCTGTTTAGTAACGCCTCTCAAGAAGTATACCCTGACAATAAGATCGCCGCATTTACGATAGAATTGGCAAAACCCGTAAGACTTGACCCGTCCGAAATAAGGGAGGTGGTGTTATGCGAACTCTCCTACTCTGCGACCCAGCAGATAGTCAATATGGCGATTATTACGAACGCTCTGGTGTATTGCGATCTGATAGCTCCACAATTTATAGGCGCCGATATGGTCAGATATCTGAGAACGTTCAAAATCGTGCCAACCGATTATGATAGCGAGTATCTGTTCGAGAACGTGTATTATGTACCCGTGGAAAAGAGAACGTTTCGAGACATACGTATCGAAATACTAAATCTGTCGGGGCGGCGGATCCCCTTTAGAGATAGCGAGACCCCTTGATGTTGGTCCATTTTCGGCGAGTCGTCACACATTTATATATAAATGACACCGATACCCTCTCACCTACATTTCCAAGTATGACGCCGTTAGGACAGTATTATGTGCATCAAGCAGGCGGCGGCAGAGGCGGTAACTCGGGCATCGGGCCGATCTATTCCGTCCCGCCATTCGTTCAGCGCGGACACGGTATCGGCAGTTTTCTCCGCGGACTATGGAGGACCGTGCGACCCGTACTCTGGAGCAATG
>Ga0268261_10002773_pt1 | contig 12635 bp, 4 predicted proteins | sample TergutNc150P1_FD_190353 | JGI IMG/M metagenome (GOLD analysis project Ga0268261, IMG submission 190353) | Nasutitermes corniger P1 segment gut microbial community from laboratory colony in Florida, USA - Nc150 P1 (SPAdes) (version 2) | ecosystem: Host-associated > Arthropoda: Insects > Digestive... | reverse complement strand
CCGAGCGTCGCCAAAAATCCATTTCTGTAGAGTTCAGTTTTGCCACCATTTTTGCTTTTAAGCACCATGTTTCCGCTGCATATGTAATTGTACTTTTAACTATTGTATGATAAATATGAGTCTTTGGTTAAAAGCCGGCAAAAATATCGGGCACTTTATATGAAGACATAAACGCGTTTGTATTGTTGACAACAATACAAAAAGTGGTGTAGATCGACAACAATGCATAGGGAAATCATTGCATTTCTACAGCAACGCTCTGCAGTTTTATATTATTGACAGCGAAATATGAATCAACAATACGAAGGGACCATATTTTTTTATTTTCCACTGCAGAAACGGTTACGCGAACGCTCCACGGTTTTACGTTACACTTACAATGGGTGTCCTGTTAACATATCTTGCGAAATTTCGTAAGAGCAGCTTTACCTTCCTACACATGAAACTAAAAAGCAGCAGCTGGTATTTTTTAAGGATGTTCCGTTGACAACAAAAATGGATACAAATGTCATAGAAAATATTTCTCGTTTTTATCTATGACGTTCGTTTTAAAATTGTTATGAGGGACATGTTTAAGGAAATACAACAATAAGTATTTAATAACATTACGTGTTTTCAAACATTTACGATAATTTTTATGAATTTCTACATTTAAATTTCAGTGAATTAAAATAAGCAGTGCTATTTACAAATGTGCAAAATCATAGATCCTACTGGACAGAGTGGGCAAACAGAAATTTTTTTCTCTTCTGCGCAGTCGTTAATGAATTTTCTGCAATGAAAACGGCCTTCAGCCTCAACACATTGCGTCACAAGAGAATGAAATATTTTCCAAGCAACTTGATTGGAAAGTGCCATGGATTTTGTAAGTTTCGTTTTTAGTTTATTAGTTAATTAAAAGAGCAGTCATTCTGCCGTCAGTGTGTAGTACATCAGGTAGCTGCTGTGTCAAATTATTTGTTGTAAGTTAATTAGTCTGTCAGACAAACAGGTCGGCAGAGAGAGAGAGAGAGAGAGAGGAATTAGTCTTGTAAGTTAGTACTTGAACTATTTAGCTAGATGCTTTGGTACGTAACAGGTTAGGAATTAGTGACTTAGTTTTTTAGTCTGACATTGCACTAGTTTCCTGTAATGAAGCGAACCACAAGAACGACTAGTTTTATGATAACTGATAAACAGATTTACATGTTCCGTGCAGTGAGAGGTACCTTAGCTGGTCTCTTTATTCCAGTATGTCTCCAACTGCTTCTTTGAAATGAAAGTGGTTTGCTAGTGCATGGCAACACTGTCTACTCTATATTGATCAGTACTACACTGAGGTTCGCTGAAAGTTTTGTGCTAGTTGAAGTGGACATATGTTAATAATTTACAAACTTTAGGCTGTATCAGGTTGTTATTCCAGGAAACATTTCTTCGGCGTGTCCTTCAAAATCCTTAAATCTGTGAAGCACGAATTTATCTAACGGTCATAAAAAATGAGTTCTTACCTCATATTATCTGAGGTTCTCACAGCGGTGGCTGTGACGGTTAGAGTCCTCTGGGATACAACTCTGTATAGCACGGTGGAAATTTACTGTCTACTCTCCCGAAACTTCCAAACTATCTGGCGTCACACCAGAAGAATATAATCATCAGACTGCTTCTACACTACGAACCCAATCAGTCAGTACAATTTAGGGACACCAGCTGTACCTATTCCGACGAACACACCAATCACATAACTACACTGAGAGCAATATCTAACGACTTTTATTGTTGAAGCAGGGGTACACAAGCAACCACTGCGCCCGAGAGGATAAAATAAAACTTTCAGTTGAATCGCTTCATTTGTAGGGTGAGATAATTTGGATATGGGATTCGTGGGGGGAAAAAAGTAAAGTACAGAATATCGGTGGAAAAACGCTTCATAAAGACACAAAGGTAAGAAATCATGGCAGCTGGATTCTTAAAAAGATAATCTTTGAAACAGCAGGACACATTCCAATGGTGTGCTTTGTGTAACCATTTATTAATATATTGATATTACTGTCATAAGGCTAGTTACCGTGTTAAGTTATTTAAAAAACTGGCGAATTTGTTTGGTGAAAATTTCAATTCCGTGTTCCTCACATCGTTCAGTCCAGCTACGGGGCACCCTGTCTCCTGTAGACCAACAACGTGTACTGGAACTCTGCCCTCGATAATAAAATGCTAGTAGCTTGAAGGTGGACACTCACCACAATCTACAGGCAAAATTAATTATGTATGCTGTTTATATCCACTTTGTCATAAGTTTTCATGGAGTAGTGCTTAAGCACAAAAACATCTTTATATTTTAGCTTTTTTTTCTGTGGCGCTGCGACCCAACGCGGGTCATGGCCTCCTCATTCTTGAGGTTTCTAGATCACACTCAACGACGCCCCATAGTCGGTAGGACTCCTCTGTAGAGTGATCAGCTTGTCGCAGAGACCTGTACCTGACAACACACAACACTCACAACAGACAAACATCCATGCCGCCGGTGGAAAGATTTTAGCTTAGTGAAATTAAATTAATTTTAAAGTTTTTTTTAGCTTACCTAGTTCTATGTTCATTAGACACTCTCCTTTATATAACTTTCTCCATCCCTCACTTACCTTACCGCCTTTGTTTGTTTGTTTGTTTTTGGCGTGACAGACCCCAGTGGGCCAGGGCCTTCTCATTCGCGAGGTTTCTAGATCACACACAACGACGCACCAAAGTCGATAGGACTCCTCCGGATGAGAGATCAGCTCTTCGCAGAGAACTCTACCTGACAGCTCACAACAGATAGATATCCATGTCCCCGGTGGGATTCGAACCCACAATCTAAGCAGGCAAGCGGCCGCAGACCTACGCCTTAGACGGCGCGGCCACTGAATAATATACACTTGTGATCTGATACACACACGGAAATGCCTCATATAAACGATGTAAAAAAAGCCATTACTGCCATTATCATTTTTATCAACATTAGCAACACACAGATCCTTTACACTCCAAGCGTCAAATTACGTCTCAATGCTATTCATGTCCGCGCATTAACAAACTATTCCCACAGTAAAACCAACAAATGCACCAGTGTTAAAATTTTACTTTTCACAGACAATTTATCACACTTCCGACATGTTTCGATCTGTCTTGATCATTAGCGAGTTGCAGAACATCTTTAAAGCTTACACAAAAACCACAGTTTGATTATTAAGTACATTAAAAATTTGTGCATAAAATGTCTGCAGATGTTATAAAATTTGTTTGTAGCAGTGCAGAACTAGTCCATAAGATGTAGAGGTTGCAGATTTTTAATTTTTTTACAGTGGTCCTATATACCACTCTTCATATGTGGGACAAACAGATCGTAGCTTCAAACAAAGAATTCTCGAACATATTCAATACATAAAATATAATACCCTACAATCTGTATAAGATTTAAAAGCCATACATGATATGCATGAATACGGACCACTCCAACATATGGTGACCCTTTTACAACACGCCAATAAAGACTGATACTTGAACGCCATGGAATAATTCTTTATTCAGTTACACAATTGCCAAAATAAACTCACATACAAACAACACGCTGGAGATCGCAACCTTTTGTTCGATCTTGCTGATGACCTTCAAATGAAACCACCACATGACGAAATACACAATTACTTCAAAATGAAACAGACACCGCATGACGAAATACACAGTTACTTCAAATGAAACAGCCACTATTTGACGAAATACACAGTTACTTCAAACTCACACATCCGGTCCGCTCCATTAGGCCTACCTTGTTGGCTACCAAAACATAAACTTGATATTCCCCTGATATGGTATGTATAAACAACTATCGTATTACCTATATATATATATATATATATATATATATATAAAACAACTAATTATTAGAAGTGATTATATTAACTATTATTATGTAATTGTAATTATATTTATTATTAATTACAATTTTATGTTAATTTCAGGACCACTGTAAGAATTCACAAAACTACAACCTCCGCATCTTATGGACCAGTTCTGCACTGCTAAAAATAAATTTTATATTATCTGCTGACATTTTAAACACAAATGTATTTAATAACCCAACTGTGTTTTAATGTAAACTTTAATGATGTTCTGTAAGTCGCTGATGATCAAAACAAATCGAAACATGTCGGAGGTATGATAAATTGTGTGTGTGAAAAGTGAAAATTTAACGTCGATGCATTTGTTTGTTTTGTTGTGTGAATTGCCAAAGATGTGCGTCTGTCCTAAAATCGTCTCGCAACTGAGAAAAATTTACTTTCACCTGTGCACAATACAAAAGAATCACTTTGCGCCTGGTAGTGTAGTCGGGCTGTAAAAGCAGTTTCTTACTTAGGATCTCCCGAATACAAAGAAGCAACAAATTTCGGTTCCAGCTAATGAATATTGCTTTTTCTTTTAAGTGTCTCCCTTTAGTCTAGTGGTGCGACACCATTCTTTCGGGGGAATCTGCTGGAGATAGCTGTCTTAATAGCCATTGATGTGAGGATCTCAGATTTCCAAATGAATAAATCTTAATACCTATAGTATATAGAAAGTCGGAGAGTACGTTGTTTGTATACTTACATATTTACGTAGGCCTAGACCTACTGGAACCCATCTGTCTACTTTTTTATGAATGATATAGACCTACATATACTCGTAATGGAATCTACCTGACGACTCTTGTTATGAATGAATGTACTGAATGAATGAATTGTAGGTCTCTCAGTGGACCTGTGCCTGCTGAGGGTCCAACTAATATACAGGGTGGAACACCCTGAGGGCCCTGATAATGACGTAACGACAGAGCACCATATAACAAGGAAAAGGGGGGAGGGGGCATATAGACCGGTCTGACAGGGTTTGGGGAAACCTGCACTGGAATCGCTGCTTTATTTTCAAGAGGTGAGTCTCTGCATTACTTCCGGTAAGGATGCAACTGTTTAATAATAGCCGTCGATTAGATGGTCTGTCTAGAATTATGTTGGAGTTAATGGGTTGTTAAAGAGCGCAAAATGTTCACACCGACTGAAGATACAGTAATGTTCTTCTTTTGCTTTCTTCACGGTTTAAACCCTCTGGTTTTTTTTTTTTTTTTTTTGCGTCTTCTACCGGTAAAGCATACTCGTAGAAGTGCAAACTTACAACTACAGGCCCGTTTCGAGAGGTTTTCAAACTTACAATCCCAGGGCTCAAGCAGCCTAAGAAAATCTATTCCTTTTATTGTGCCTTTACGTTAAATATATAAACTGTACCAAGTGGCGTAACACCGTGAATAATTAATTCAAAGCCCTTGCCTTGTAACCTCCTGGTGTGCTAAGACAGTGAGGACAGGCATTAAATGGAAAGTAGATCTGGTTTTATTCCACTTATTTACACCCAGACGTCAGTGCAATATTCATGTAAATAGCAAAATTACCCTCCGAAAAAAATTGCATTTTTGTCAGAATCCCATTTTATTAAATTATTTATTTCGTTACTTAAGTCATCTTGTAAATTTATTTTATATATTTACTAAGGGTCAGCTGTTTGTCGTATTAAAGTGCTTCATTTATTTTTATCTGTTTTATTCACTTTGGTTTATTTGTTGTTTTTTTTTGTATTTACTATTAACTTGCTTGACTTATTTACACTCTTTTATTTTCGCAATTCGGGTAAAATTTCTTTTGTCCACCTTTGCAAACTGTGTTTTGTGTCCCACATCTCTCACACTTTCTTACATTCTACTACATTAACAAACTATGATGAACCAATCAGTAAAATGTGGGCGTATGGACTGGATGGCCAAGTGCCTCATCCCAGGGAATGTCCATGGATTCCCTTTGTTCGCCACCACCATCAATATAAATTTATCGTCAACCCACACTCCTGTAACATCCCTGTCGATAATAAATGACGTTGGAGTTAGGGCAAACTTATTTGTAAACTGAATAAATAAAATACACACACAATTTTCGTTACTTGCAGCCAGGGCATAAAATTTCGTTTATGCGGGCCATAATCTTTATATACGCGTGTAAGTATTTTCTTTGAAGATCGGCCATGACAACAGCACTGTTTTTCCAAGTGTTTTGCGAAGTGAAAACAAGAAATACGAAAAATTCAATTAAACATATTATTATTATTATTATTATTATTATTATTATTATTATTATTATTATTATAAGACATAGTCACTTTTATTTTTATTTCACAATGTTTCATTTGTTCGAATATTTCTCATCTACTGCAGTACTAGAAAAAATACAATCACCATGAATAAAAATGAGCTTTTATTCGTTATAGAACAACGTATTAGTTTCTAGGTTTCGTTTTTATTATAAATGAAATATCATATCTATTTCTAAATAGAACTATAATAATAATAATAATAATAATAATAATAATAATAATAATAATAATAATAATAATAATAATAATAATAATAATAATAATAATAATAATAATAATAATAATAATAATAATAATAATAATAATAATAATTGTGATTATGATTATGATGATGATGATGATGATGATGATTATGATGATGATGATGATGATGATGATGATGATGATGATGATGATGATGATGATGATGATGATGATGATAATAATAATAATAATAATAATAATAATAATAATATTGTTCCAATTTTGTTTTTAACATGCTGAACATTTTAGGCGCATTCACTTAGCCACGGAAAGCCCTTATTACATTTGTGATGTCCGTCCGGCTTTCTGTCTGTCCGTCCGTCTGTCCGCATGTGTCGGCATGGCTTCCACGGGAGCGACTTAATTGAAATTTTATATTCGGGGCTTTTATGAAAATCTGTTTAGAAACCAATTTTGGTTGAAATCGGGCAAAAATCTCGAGAACACTACATGAAGCTGCCAGTAAGTCTGTTATTGCCGGCGACAGTAAATCGCCTTAAAAGCGCTCTATTCGAACAAAAGTGTATCAGGCTTGTAGGGTAGCCAAGGAGGTATAAACCTCATGCGAACGCGCCACAACGTTACGCTATATGTACATGGCCTATCTTGTTTATTATTATCGTGTTGATTTGTATTCTAGATTAGCATAATTATCTATAAGCATTTGATCAGATATTTTGCAAAGTTTTTTAGAGTACGAAAAGATTCCGTGGCCATTTTAAATTAAGAAACACTGGTCTAGATATTGCATAGAAAAGACTGTAGACAGACTGAGTTTGCGGACAAATTGCCGGAAAAAAATTTATAAACCGTCTCTAGGAATTTTCTCTATCACATATTTAACTTAACTTAATTAGTTTTAGTCAGGTAGCCTGTTTCAAATTCATAATGACAAAAGACTTCAGTATTGCTTTCTATACTTTTATTTTTTCATAAATATCACAGCTAGCAGTAAAAAACTGGTCTATAAAATATCGTCAGTACCTAACTGTGAAGTGAGAGTGGAATTCGAAAACCTCCCCAAATAAAAATAATTTCTGTAGGCCTGCGCATTATGCAAGTGGCTGATAGAATTCCAAAGATGATACGGAAACGAACACCTTGCACCCAGCCCTTAGCTAGCTACCCGACTTGTTCGGTCAAGTAGTTCGTACATAATTTTTTTTTGCTGCATTTTATATCGTTTGACATTTAAATAAAGACGAGTCTTTATTAGACGATTCTCTTTAATTGTATTCTACAAAATTGCAGAAGAAGCGCAGATATAGATTTTGAAATTTTGCATGTTACTAAATACTTCTAAAGGGATACAATTTACGTATACATTGCTGTAAGAACTGCAACAAAGAATACAAGATTATATAAGCTCTAGAACTGGCTTTTTGTCCTTGTCTGTTGGCAACTTAATTTCCAGTTCTATAATCTTTTTCTGCCTAGCAGATTCTTCTCAGAACATTTGACCGTTGGTAAAATATTTCCACAGCACATTGTAATTTGGTGTACTAAAATTTCCTAGTAGGAGTGGTTTGGCTCCTTATCAATCAGATTCAACAACGACTTTACATAAAACTTAAATGTAGTTTCTCCTACTTGGAAACAGCCGATCCTGGGATAAGCCTGCACATAATAACATGGTGTAAATATACAGCTCCTCGTGTCCATAACTTGTAAACAAAATTGCTTTCAGTAAGGTGTTTAACCACATGTTTACCTTTTCTTGGCAACAATATATAAGCCCTTAGCCGCAGAGCAAAATAATTGTTGCTGTTTGTTTGTTTGTTTGTTTGTTTCTGTTTATATTCCAGAATACAATAATATTTAGGCATTAGTCCAGTGTTTGTTTTTCAATATGCAGGCCATTTTAATAAGAATAGAGAAATAAATTAAACCTGGAAAATTTTGCATAATTAAGAGCCCTTTCCTAACTTCTGTCATATAAGATTATAATGGTCAAATATATTAGGACGAAACTGGCCTGGCATTTTGTTAAAATTTCTTTCGATCTTTTGAGTAGTGACCTTAAAGGAAACAGATTATTTGGTCGACCTAGGCGCAGATGGGACGATTATATTAAAAATGGATAATAAATTGTTGTTTGGAAGAGGTTGGTCGGATTCATTTAACTAAGGAAAGGGACCAAAAGCGAGCGCTTTTGTTTATGGTAATGAATTTTATGGTTACAAATAATTGATGAAATACCGTCAGCGTCTCAAGAAGAACTCTGCTGCGGAGAGTTAGTGAAGTGTGACAGAAACAATAATGAAAACGACTGCGATTTATTATATAGACCCTACTTAACATAACTACATAGAAGTCTAATACATTATATGATGGAAATGGTTAAAGGAAAATAGCAACCAATCAAAAACTAAGAAGACAATTGGGTAAACGAGTTTTACGAGTGTCAGAAAAATAGTCTGTAAAATATTTGTTATTTGGGAGATTACATGTGAATTTTAATTTTAGTTTTACAAGACTGATATCTACAGTGAATGAGCAATGAAATGTTGGAGGCACGTGTAATACGAAATAACAATAGCACATCTCTTTCGTAGTGTAATAAAACATAATACATGTATTACAAACATAAGAAAACGAAACTGAACAACGCACATTTTAAGAACTTGAGATTTCTTTCTGGTTTAACGTTACGTTCTGTGATTATTTTGCCAATAAGCAAAACTGTCGCAAACTGAAAGTAAAATTTGCAGTAGTCTGAGAAGTATGTCCAATTAATTTAAACTTCGAATCCGTTTTCTACTTTGGTTTCATGTATTTTGAAGTGTGAATGAATTGGTGTGAACGTTGTTTCCTAGAAAATTCCTTGCAAAGACAATGTTAATAACATGTTCGAAACTCTAGTAGTTTCTACAAATTTAAGTTTCTTGCACCTATGAATATGAAGGTTACTATCTTGTGAAATAAATATGATGTCGTGTAGTATACAGGGTGTTGGTGGGGAAACTTGAGGGAAAGAGACAACTTGGAAAACCCAGACGTAGATAGGAGGATAATAGTAAGATGGATCTTCAGGAAGTGGGATGTGAAGGAATGGACTGGATTGATCTGGTTCAGGATAGGTGCATGTGGCGGGCACTTGTGAATGCGGTTATGAACTTTCCGGTTCCATAAAATGCGGGGAATTTCTTGATTGGCTGAAAACCGGTTAGCTTGTCAAGAAAGACTCTGCTCCATGGAGGGAATAAGTAAGTAAGTAAGTAAGTAAGTAAGTAAGTAAGTAAGTAAGTAAGTAAGTAAGTAAGTAAGTAAGTAAGTAAGTAAGTAAGTAAGTAAGTAAGTAAGTAAGTAAGTAAGTAAGTAAGTAAGTAAGTAAGTAAGTAAGTAAGTAAGTAAGTAAATAAGTAAGTAAGTAAGTAAGTAAGTAAGTAAGTAAGTAAGTAAGTAAGTAGTCTGGCAGACTTGTCTACGAACTTACACAGCGTCATATTCCACACACCACAATCTTGAAGATTACTTGCTGACGTAATTATTTATAACTTTTTTCTTGTTATCGTCCGATTCGGAAAGATACAGAGAGTAAAACTTACGGCATTTGACTGAGCATATTTTGTGTGCCTAGATATGTCAGTCCTACCTACCTGTGAAGTTACATAACTCTGAATCTTGCCTGCAAGTTGTACTTTTACATCAACTCATTCTGTCTGATTCTCATCGCCAACACATAAATAATAACCAAAAATATGTTCTTCGACACATCTTTAAACACCTCATTTTTTGCAATGTAAATGTATAATGTATTTTTTTTTTTTAGATGTAGGATCCGAGATCTTTGAATGCGTTTTATTCTTCATATAATTACAAGAAAGTAAAGCATATTCATTGATCTGCTATTTTTTTCGATTCAGGTATCCTGCAACTTGGTGCGAGCCTAGCGGTGCTGGCTGACTCAGTGTTCTGCCTACGACATTTAAATATCGATTCGTATCTTCTGTTTACCTCACCACATTAATTGGCCATACCACTCAGCCAAAATAAACACACCAAAGATCAAAGCAATAACCTCACCCCAGAACAAGCATTTCTGCCTTACATCGGGCTAACAGGTATAATTTTTAAACCCCCCTTTTTATAGTACATAATAATTAGTCGCGACGTGCTTGACGAACTGAGGAGAGAGTACGAACGAGCAGCAGCATCCGCCAGGTAATATGTTGTTCCCTGGACGCGCTGGAGCATGCTCAGAGCCACAGACGTGCAAGTGGTTTCTCGAGTTTGTTAACTTCCACAAACGACAATTCTCTCGGAACTAGGCCATTCACCGGTGCATGGCAAGGGATGGTCTAACTTGGCAAATGTTTCTTACGGCCTGCACATGGCACACGATATTGTAACTTATTAGTGTCATGTCGGTGCAAATATATTATGCTGTTATTGTAATGGTGTTTAACGTACGTGTAAGCTACACATGTTCAAATTTTAAGTAGCCGGTTTTATATATATATATATTCTGTGGCGCTGCTACCCGACGCGGGTCATGGCCTCCTCATTCTTGAGGTTTTATAGATCATACACAACGACGCACCACAGTCGGTAGGACTCCTCTGGACGAATGATCAGCTCGTCGCAGAGACCTCTACCTGACAACACACAACACTCACAATCGACAAATACCTATGCCCCCTGTGGGATTCGAACCCACGGTCTCAGCAGGCGAGCGGCCACAGACCTACGCCTTAGACCGCGCGGCCATTGGAACCGGCATATATATATATATATATATATACACATACATGTCGCAAACATTCGTCGGATGAAATACATTTCACACGTGACTAGTAAACTCTTAAAATGACAAGAATAACAAATAAATTATTCAGATAAGCAAAGATTTCCTTTTGTAGATATATCTAGTCATTTATATCCAGTAGTGGAGTAATGTCCTTTTCCTATTATTTTATCATCTTTAATCCTATGCTGGTAAAGGACTTTTAACTTAAGCACAAAATCCTGCACGAAGTTCGCACTGTCTCCATACTTGTAGATGCTGACTTTTGTCTCATAATGCGTTTTTATAGTTATGTTCCGTCTCCGAACGAAGGTTTTCTTGCATGTTTCCAATGGTTTATTAGTTATCGCACTCACTCCGGAAACTAAGTAAAATTCCATGCGGCAACCATGTTATTTTATACTTAGAAAACAATACCGTAGTTACAGCTGTATACTGGTCTTAGATCTGTTGTTGTTAATTATTTCAGGTCCGTAGATTGACTGGCACTAGTGTCGCTCCCACCACACAAGTTCGCATGTCGCCGTGTTGTACGAAATTATGGGCTAGGCCTTCACGCTGGGGTGGCCTCCAAATAGCAAATGATAGACATCACGTTCCTTAAAAATCGCTCAACTGCTTGAAAAGTTGACAGTCAGACACAGCGTACGTCGACAGCAGAAGGGCTGATAAGTTGACAGACACAACGACACGTCGACAGCAGAAAGGCTGATAAGTTGACAGAAAGACACAACGACACGTCGACAGCAGAAAGGCTGATAAGTTGACAGACAGACACAACGACACGTCGACAGCAGAAAGGCTGATAAGTTGACAGACAGACACAACGACACGTCGACAGCAGAAAGGCTGATAAGTTGACAGACAGACACAACGACACGTAGACAGCAGAAAGGCTGATAAGTTGACAGACAGACACAGCGACACGTCGACAGCAAAAGGGCTGATAAGTTGACAGACACAACGACACGTCGACAGCAGGAAGGCTGGTAAGTTGACAAACAGACACAGCGACACGTCGACAGCAAAAGGGCTGATAAGTTGACAGACAGACACAACGACACGTCGACAGCAGAAAGGCTGGTAAGTTGACAAAAAGGCACAGCGACATGTCGACAGCAGAAGGGCTGATAAGTTGACAGACAGACACAGCGACACGTCGGCAGCAGAAGGGCTGATAAGTTGACAAAAAGACACAGCGACACGTAGACAGCAAAAGGGCTGATAAGTTGACAGACAGACACAAAGACACGTCGACAGCAGAAAGGCTGGTAAGTTGACAAAAATACACAGCGACATGTCGACAGCAGAAAGGCTGGTAAGTTGACAAAAAGGCACAGCGACACGTCGGCAGCAGAAGGGCTGATAAGTTGACAAAAAGACACAGCGACACGTAGACAGCAAAAGGGCTGATAAGTTGACAGACAGACACAAAGACACGTCGACAGCAGAAAGGCTGGTA
>Ga0268261_10002772_pt1 | contig 12635 bp, 9 predicted proteins | sample TergutNc150P1_FD_190353 | JGI IMG/M metagenome (GOLD analysis project Ga0268261, IMG submission 190353) | Nasutitermes corniger P1 segment gut microbial community from laboratory colony in Florida, USA - Nc150 P1 (SPAdes) (version 2) | ecosystem: Host-associated > Arthropoda: Insects > Digestive... | reverse complement strand
TCCAAACTTTTGTCACTATATATATATATATATATATATACACACACACACACACCTATTTTAAATTATTACCCAATTTACGGTACCATGAACTAAACTACGTACTGTCTTCATCTAGGTATATTTCCTGCTGCACACTGGCATAAAGTGAGCGGAGATCCAAAAAATATTGTGAAATTATACCGTTGTACAAGCTACAGTAGCGAAATGTCAGGGAGGATGATGAATGTTAGCACACATCTGCTTGTAAAAAACGAGAAACAAAAACACCCGTGGATTGTTTAATACAGTCTGAAGTGCCTTCAACACGTCACCTTTTGAGTGATACAATTCCTTTCACGTACAGGTTTCCTCAAATACAGTCAGTCCAGCGACTGACAGAAGGATGCATTCATTTGAGAAATAAAGGGCCACTCATCAGCTACAATACACAAAAAATCTACATTTCCCACTTGTCAATAACAGCGCAAAAATGAGCTTTGGGATCATCGATATGAAATCACTTCCAAAGATCGATTAATACACAAACCTAACTCACAAGCATAAAAATAAGGTAATAACATGAGTAACTCTACGCTTCTACTTATCACACTTGGTGGAAGACACCAAACCAAACATTCAGACTGCTTATACTGACCATCTTGTAGACATTTCGCTTCTTTGTACTACTATTTAAGTATTTCTAACACCAACTAACAGGTACAAATCAACGTTGTTGGCATGGATTACTAGGTCACACCACCCTCCTCCTGCCGGACATATATAATCTGTGCCGGTGACTGAGCCCCAGGTATCACTCCATGTAACCTAACAAAATTTTCTTGCCCTCCATCGATGCTGATTATGCTACGTTGATTATTTACGCAATAAAATGAGACATATAAACAAATTTCGGAGACCAAAACTTTGGAGATAAATAAGGAATTATGTACTCTGAAGTTACATAATGCAAGCGCAAATGAGTGCTCGATAAAATGGTCATAATCAAATCTTTTTGAACTCTTTGCACCACAGATCATATATGCTTTGCACGAAGATGTTCTGACAATTTACGAGACAGTAAATGGCATCAAATCCGTCATGGATGATCTGTGCTCAAATCCGCGAGGAGGGAAAAGTAAAGTGCCGTTCTCTGTGATACAGTAATCTGTGGGATAAGCAAATTGATTTGTTGTTGTGATGGTGGTTTCAAAAAGATTTGGTTGGATAAAAAGAAATTTGAAGCTGTATATGAGACTTGCAGCTTATAATGTTTTTGATGCGTGTAGATATTAGGTAGCAGCTGTTCATTTCTGACGGCTAGAAGGGAATTGTTAGGAGGAACGTGACTTTTTTTTTTACCGGCGTGTGCTAGCAGTTCTATAAAAGTTGCTTTCATAATCAGTTAGAATTAAATGTACTTTATTTTTTTCAGTGAACTGTGTTGTAGTTAATCACGGAGTTAGATAATTTATAGTCATGGATGACATTGCTCGCATAGCTGAAGAGTTGGCTCAGGCTGTCGAGCTAACGATGGATCCACGTGTACCCCAACAACAGAGAATGGAAGCGTACACGGCATGTGAGAAGTTTAAAGAAACTTCTCCCGTATGTGTGCAGTGTGGACTGTACCTGGTACAACAGAGTAATGCATCACATTTCGTACGCCATTTCGGACTGCAGTTGATGGAGCATTGTGTTAAGTATCGTTGGATCCAGATCTCACAGCAGGAGAAATTATTTATTAAGGTAAAGTTTGATTATATGTTTGTCACTAGTATTCAGAAGGTTGGTCCTTTTACGGTCACATGGTGGGTGTCAACGCTTGCAATTCAATATCTGGACTGTGGGTATTTAAATTCCACCCTTTTCCAGTCATAATGCTTGCTGAAACTGCCATTTGATAGTCGATTCTGACATATTTAATGGATGTCAGTGCAAACTATGCATGAAGTTTGTGGCATGAGTCTCACAACAGACCATTGGAGGGTAGTCTTTGTTCCTACAAGAGTTACTTTTTTATTGTGCATCATGTAGCATTATTTGTTTTGTGTACTTTTATCATATTACATGGAATCATCCCAGAAGACAGCAATAGTCACTGTTTTGTTATAGCTGGTTGTGTAACATCATGTAATGTGCTGTGTGATTACTGAACTGAGTTCTTGAAAAGACTCATTGTAGCCTGTTGTAAAGTGATTCATTTAATTCTGCAAAATCTTCGTCTGGTAATGCTGACACAGAGACTCTGGCATACTGCGTTATTATATAATACTTTTTTTTTGCCCATGTTAACAGGGACTTAGAACCCTTGTATTATTTTGAAACATGTTCATTTTTTTTATGATGAGGAGTTATAATCTCTTCACCCTAACCAACTAGGTGGAGGATCACTCCTTGTCGGCCGTCTGCGACTATTTTTTAAATATATTTACAGCTACATTCTATGTCTGGAGGCTGTCTCCTCTATCCACAGCTACTTGGAAGATGTAGGTGTACATATGATGATATTAAAATGGATCTTGAAGAAAGAGGATGGGAGGGTATGGATTGGATTAATTTGGCTCAGGATAGGGACAAGTCATGGCCTGTGATGAATAAAGCAGTGAGCCTTCAGGTTCCATAAAATACAGGGAATTTATTTACTAGCTGAGGAACTAGTAGCTCTTCCAAGTATCTGCTGCATGTCGTTAGTAAGTTAGACGGTCAGTCATTGGTTGGTCATTCAGCCAGTTGGTCCATAAGCCAGTCAGGTGGTTCGTCAGCCAGTCTTTTAGTTAATTAGGCTGTCAGTCAGGTTACTAAAGTTGGCATATGGTGCCTGGTGCACCTTGACTTGTAAGTCATATTTAATACAAAGTTGGCAAATTTAATATCTTTTGTAAAGCATTTCAGGAGCTTATAATTTATGCCAAAATTGACTTGTTAAGTACATCAGTTTTTGTCATGGCAATTTTAAGACAAAATACTGCAGTTTTTGCTTACATTAAGTATATAGACATTGTAATCATCATCAGCAGTAACAGTGGATATAAGCCGTTTCAAGCTTGGGCTACTTAATGGTTACACCTTGTATCACCTTCATATCCAAAGAAATATCCCCTTTATTCATTTGTTTTCCAATTAGTGGTGTGATCAGTTAGTTTTTGGACTGGTGGGAATGTTATATAACTGACATTAGTACAAAACTTATGTGATTGGTGGAGGTAGAGTATCTGCTGGCTCAATTATCACTAATTTCATATTTGTGGCTTGCATTACTCTGAAGTAACATCTTATTAAGTGAGGTTCTGTGTTATGTTCTTTGTGATTTGTGATGGCAGGTTTCAAAATGCAAGGTCTGTCATAAAGGACTGACACATTTGTGTGTTGAATAGCACTCCTGTTTGATGGGAGGGGGGAAATGAGAACCATTATCTTGTGGTCAGGCAAGGGCGTTTATCCTGGGTGACAATATGTAGTGCAGTATGGAATGCTGGAGTGAACAGCACTGTCAGAATAAGTATGGCTACTTTGCATGAAGTGTTTTCTAGATGGCTAATATCCCGGTCTGGTGGTATTCCCTGGCCAGTTCACTCCCTAGTTCTCTCAGCCAGTGATTTCCTTTTATGGGGTTATCTCTAGAGTCGAGTATTCATTGACAGACCCTGAAACACTTCTGAACTGAAAGCGAGAATCCATCAGGACGTAGAGAACATTATGCCACAACTGCTGAGTAGAGCTGTGGGAGATTTTGAGTGCCATGTGGAACAGTGTGTTGAGATGAGAGGAGGACATTTACTTGAAAGAATTTTCAAGTCATACAGGATATAATAAAATCTCCTGGCTTTGTGCTTTCGGAAGTGGAATATTGTTTATGTGTATTTAGTATAATAAATGGACCATTGTAATTTGAAAGGTGACAGTCCTTAATGATGGACCCTGTACATTGTTGTATTGCTCATTTGCATTGTTGGATACAATGATGTATCCACATTTTGCCACAGTTATGTACCTTCCAACAAAGTGTCTTTGTAACACAGCCACAGATGTGCTTCGGACACACCTTCCCATCAGTTCTGCTGTTTTGGCCCACATCTGGCAGACATATTTTTGAAACTATAATCCTCATGAGTGATTAGTTCAGCACCAATTATGTGATAAATGGCACATGCAGTTGTGGATACAAGTATGTAAGAGTGTTATAATAAAAAGTAGTTTTATTATTTCAGTGCAGATTGTAACTTGAATGAAGAGTAGTAATGAAAATAATCAGTATTGACATTCATTCTGCCACAAGCTGTGAGGTGCCAGTGGTAATGAATGTATCAGTCATCATTTAATTCAAGTTCTGGAGAGGAATAAAAGAAATAAGCCCTGGAGATTATTTATGTTGATCAGAAATGAAACAAAATTTCACATCTGATTGTTAAGTACGCGTAGTTTTAAATATGTCATAAATATATGCTACCAAAATTTGTTATTGGACAAGGAATTTATTTTAAGCTATTATTTCAGCAGGCTGGGGTCTGTGTCATATTCCTACATTTGTGTCTCAAATGTGGAAAGATTATTTAATATCTTCATCAGATTTCATTAACTTTTAATCTCGTGTATTTATTGCTTTCTTAGGATAATGCAATGAAACTTTTGGAGAGAGACTTAGAACCACAGTTTCAAGAACTTGTACATATGAAGGATGCACTGTCAAGAGTTATTGTGGAAATGATCAAGAGGGAATGGCCCCAGCAGTGGCCTACATTACTAGCGGAGCTTCAAGCTGCATGTTCACTTGGTGGGAGTCAGACAGAATTGGTTCTTTTTGTGTTTCTTAGACTGGCAGAGGATGTGGCTTTGCTTCAGGTAATCATGTTTATATCTGTGACACATTATAATTAAATAAAACTGAAACATACAACTACTAAAGAAAATGAAGTAATTATTGAATCTTTGAAAATGAAAAACTCTCATGGATATGATGATATGTCAACAAATATAAAAAAGTTAGCACATCTTATATTTTGGCCCCTTTAACCTTTTGGCACCGGAGTTTTACATTTAATTCAAATAAATCACCAACCTGATGCAACAGTTTTTCAGTTTATTATCCTGACGTTTGTTTACAGCTCAACATGTTTTGGGCGTTTTCCCGCCCATCATCACGAGCTCAATGACTGCAGTGGCAGCCTCTGGTTTTACCTTCGTATCGTGGTGATAGTCGTGCTGTGTTGTGGTCGGGCCAGCCGGCTGCCCGGTCCGACCACGAACAGAGCACGACTATCACCATGATACGAAGGTAAAACCAGAGGCTGCCACTGGAGTCGAGCTCCTGATGATGGGCGGGAAAACGCCCGAAACATTTTGAGCTGTAAACAAACGTCAGGATAATAAACTGAAAAATTGTTGCATCAGGCTGGTGATTTATTTGAATTGTATGATGATGCACGGACTTACAAACCTTAAATTTTACATCTAAATTTTAGCACACTCTGTATGTAAAATGTGAATAACACATGAACCAAAAAAGGTAGCATTATGAAATAAACAGCATTTTGAAGAGAAAAATGGAGAGTGTGCAGCATGTTTAAAATACTCAGTACTTATAGTTGTTGAAAAAAATATATAAAATGCAACATCTGAAGGGTAACCTGTCCTATATATAGGACGCACGGTTCTTAAAGTTTAACCCTTACCCTGCTAACGTGGAGAATATGGTGAGCTCCTAATAATGCCAGCAAATGCAGGTGGGATTTAATTCGGTGTTTAGAGGGTTAACCTATATGTGTAACAAGGTTCTTTCAACAGGGGTATTTCCAGATAGACTAAAATATTTGGAAATTAAACCTTTATTTAACGAAGGTAATAAAACAGGTATTTCTAATCATTTTCCTGCTTACCTCTTTTTCTAAAATTATTGAAAACATTTTGTACAAAAGACTGTATGATCATATAATCATATAATATCACTGATGTATTAGTAAAGGAGCAGTTTGTCTTCAGAACTGATTCATGTACAGAAATAGGCACTTATATTTTGATAAGTAATATACTTTTCTCACTAAATAATAAATTATTGGTTAGTGGTCTGGTCTGTGACTTGCAAAGAGCATTTGACCATTTAAATCATGAAAAATTGTTGTCAAAAATGAGATTTTGTGGTATTTTGGGCATTGCCGACAAATTGATTAAGTCTAATTTATAAGATATGTATCAGAGTATATTAATAAATATTGAGAACTCATATATTTTTCTGAATGGGAGCAAGTGAAACTTGGGCTGCTGCAGAGTTCAATACATGGTCCTTTATTTTTTTATTTTATATATTAACAGTCTTTCTAAAATTATATCAGACAAATCTAATCCTGTTTTGTTTGCTGATGACATGAGTATTAACATTATAAATTCTAATCCCTTGGCATTTAGGAATAATATTAATGAGCTCTTTAGGGAAATAAATGAATGGTTTCAGAGTAATCTGTTGTCATTTAATTATGATAGAACATATTGTTTTGCAGTTTGTAACTAAAAAGAATCAACAGATCGATACCCAAATATCTTTTGGAAACAAACACATTACTAATTAATATCCATAGTACCAAATTTTTAAGATTTCCTGTTGATACTTTCTTGTCTTGGAAATATCATATTGAAGAATTGAAATCTAAATTAAATAAATCACATTATGCAATCAGATCAATTAAACCATTCATGTCTTTAGAAGTACTAAGAATTACTTTTTTTCTTATGTTCATTCAGTTCTATCATATGGTATAATATTTTGGGGGAATTCATCTTATAGTTAGTGTATTTTTAAAATTCAGAGAAGAATAATTAGGGTTATTACAAGTGCTGGTAGGAGGGACTCCTGCTATGAATTGTTTAGACTGCTAAATATTTTACTGCTGCAGTCTCAATATATATTCTCTTTACTGTTATTTATTATTAAGAAAATGGATCAATTTCTGTCCAATTCAGAGGTTTGAGATATCAGTACAAGATACAATTTTAATTTACAATTAGCTTTAGAAAGTTTAACATTATATCAGAAAGGAGTTTTTTATGCAGGAAGTTGAATCTGTAATTACTTGCCGTCAATTATCAAGGACTTATTAAATGATGGGAGATGTTTTAAAACTGCTGTAAAGAGATAGCTTTTGGATAATTCCTTCTATAGCTTGGGGGAATATTTTAATCAAAACTTGCCATGATCTTGGTTCTTGTCACATAGTAATTAATGTGAAGTTTGCAGAATTATAATTACCATTGTTTTTATTCAGTTGTTTGAGTTATTACATTTTTAGTCAATTTGTCTTCTTTGGTAATATTATATAGTTATAGTTGCCAAGTGTTGCCATGACAAATGTTCTGTCTGCACTCTTTTATATGCATACTGTGTTAATTTATATAAATTTATATGTGTTGTATTATGTTATATGTGTATGACTATTTCCATTTCTTTATATCGATGGAATGTGAAAGTAAATTACAATTACAATTACAATACAGATTTTTGCCTAGTGACAAAGGTAGTGTAACTTGATGATTTTAACATATTATTTTATTTATATTGCTTTATAGTTCATTATGTACTGGTTGCAGTGTTGTGTCCACTGTGGTAACCAAGTTAACAATGATTGCACATACAGTCTCCATATTATTGGTGGCTACATCTATTGACATGTGCTGCTGCCTTTATGGCAGTGATATTTGGGGGGACTGTAGCCACATTTGACAGTTCACACTACATTGCGTTCATAATTTTGTGTAGTAGTAGTAGTAGTAGTAGTAGTAGTAGTAGCAGCAGCAGCAGTTGTTGTTGTTGTTGTTGATGTTGTGGTGGTGGTAGTAGTAGTGGGAGTAATTACTAGGTTTTTGGAATTTTATCTTCTCATGTTTGAAAAAGACTTAGTATTTTGGGAGCTGGATCCTTTCCTCTCCACAGGTGAAATGGTTGGAAGACATCTTCTCAGTTGGGTTCCGCTTGGTATATACCAACTAACTAATGCCATGCCACAGAGTCCTACTTGAGAGTGAATAGTTTATTTGCTAGTCTCTTAGTCGCCACATGTTGTGGAATATGGAGTTGCATTGCCATTTTCACAAGATGCTGTCATTGGTATCTAACCTAAGTCAGATGAATTCAGTCCCCAATTCCCTCCCATTCTATTTCTTCAAGATTTATTTTGGTATTATCCTCCAATTTATGCATAGGTCTTCCAAGTGGTCTCTTTATTTTAGGCTTCCCCACCAAAATAGTGTATGTGTTTTTCTTCTGTCACATATGTGCCACATGCTCTGACTGTCTCATTCTCCTTTATTTGATCACTCCAGTAATACTTGATGATGAGTATGGTTCACAAAATTCCTGTTTGTGCCATTTTTCCCTCTATCCTATCGCTTCCTTCCTGTGAGACCCAAATGTCTGCTGCAGCATCCTTTTCTTGGACACCTTCAGCCTGTGTTCTTCCAGTAGTAGTCACACCCATATAAAACAACAGGTAAAATTCTAGTTATATGGATTTATCTTTGTATATTAGGTAGTAATCTTGGACAGGGAGAGAGAAAAAAAATGTAGATTACATGTTAACTGGCATTCCCAGAATTTAATCTGCTCTTAATTTCTGCATGCATGCATTTTCAGTGTGTGCCTGCCTGTCTTTTTACATGATGATGGAAACAGACCTGGTTTCCAAAGCATTGTGCTTTCTTTTTGTTTTTCATAGTTTTAACGTTAGATGACGGACGAAGTCCAGACACTGAATGATTCATTCGTTTTGGATTCAGATGTCCAGAAGACTCTGTGTGTGTGTGTGTGTGTGTGTGTGTGTGTGTGTGTGTGTGTGTGTGTGTGTGTGTGTGTGTGTGTGTGTGTGTGTGCGCGCGCGCGTGTGCGCGCACATGCGCGCGCGCGTGCGTGTGCGCGCACATGCGCGCGCGCGTGTGGGTGTGTGTGTGTGCGCGCGCGCGTGCGTGCGTGTGTGTGTGTGTGGTATATTTACAGTGCTGAACGAATGATAAAACCACTTATTCTGAAAAGGTTACTGTTTCAGACATTGGAATCGAGCCAACGTCGCCGGGACATCTACCAAGCTCTAACAACCAATATGGGAGAAATATTTGCCTTCTTTCTGCATCTTATTCGTGATCATACTCGTGCCATTGAAGGACTGCGTGAACAGTGTCAGGAAGCAGAGCTGAATGTGCATGTGCGTGTTGTACAGGTTGTACTTCTGACGCTGACTGGCTTTATTGAATGGGTGTCCATCAGTCACATCATGGCTAATAATGGACAGCTCTTACAAATACTCTGCCTTCTTCTGGATAGTGAGAAGTTTCAAGCAGGAGCTGCTGAATGTCTATTGCAGGTTGTTACTCACTCCTTTTAAAATATTTTTGGAACAATACATATTCATTAAAGTGAAACTGTAATTTTGCTTACTCCTTTCCACAGTTTGTTCAGGGAATCAAGTAAATGGTAAAGGTAACATTCCTGTTCAACCTATGAAGCCATATAGGGGAGAAGAGCTATAGCTCTATATATTCTTAACCTGGGCACTACATTGAGGTAAAAGCTCAGCTTTATGTCTCAGCCACTTTACCCCGAAGGAGAGAGCCTCTGCTGCCTGTTTAGTGGGTCCCGAGCTGGTCTGGATGCTTTGGAGAATATGAAATGTGTCTTCTGTTGGGAATCAGCCCACAATGTAATTTTGTTGGAATGCATGTAACATGTGTAATGTTACTGGAAAAACCACTATCAGTGAAGCAGCAAGTAAAGTTCATGTCCATCTTCATTCTTAACTTCTTAATCTTTTAAAGACCTGTGTTTGCATATTTGAACGCCCATAGAAAACACCCCTAGAAATTCATTTTCTGTATTGAGGCAGCAAGAAAATGTAGCTTATTTTTAAAGCATGGTGGATAATCTGTGTTTTATTTTCCACAAAATGTCATTTATTTCATAATTTTATCTTTTTTTTTTTTTGTTCCAATATTACGTTTCTCATAAACCATGCACTTAAATTTAAATACCTTCCCCGGTCAGATAAAGGTGAATTAGATGGAGGTGAATGGCCAGCTGCACACCTCAGTTGCTTTGCCCCTGGGGAATGTGTATGCTGTATCCATTGGCTGGGTGGGCACCAGTGCCAGTTTGGAAATTTGGAGAAAAAAAGAATGCTGTGAGTTACACCATGATTTGGCTGTACTGTGACTTAGGTGGATAGTCACCAGCATCTCACCACAGAGGCCAAGGTTTAATCCAAAGCCTGTCCATCTGGGATTTCTGTTGGAAAGAGTGGCACTGGGACAGGTTTTTATCTTAGTACTTCTGTTTTTCCTTGTCAGTATCATTGTAGCAGTGCCATGTCTGCATTTGATTATCTGTCACTGATGTTATGTAATTTTGACAATTGAAATCTTCATTAATTAATACACTTAAAGAGAAGAACCATGTTTCCTTGCTTATCCATTCCATAACTTAGTCACTATAGTAACCAGCTGTCCTGGATTCACGTCGTATGAAAACTTGTAGGAACACGAGTTTGTGTATTGAAAGGTTTTAGTATGGTTTGGGGTTGTGTTTACAAAAAAATGTGGATTGGGTAATTAGAATGGAAAATTATTAATGTTGACAGTAATGATCATGTTTTAATCATATTTCAAACATTTTCCCTAGGCTAGATCTCTTGACATTTAAGGTGATTATACAAATAAATTTTGTATTGTCTTATTTCTTCATACCATTCTGCAGTGAACATACAAACGTGTAAGATGTGTAGACACTTTTTTGTACCTTATGATGAAAAAATGTACAAATAGAATGCACTTATTTGGATTCATTTAATGAAGAAAATACTTTGTTTTATGGACAGATTGTCAATCGGAAGGGGCGGGTCGAAGAACGCATGCCACTCTTGGTCTTGTTCAGTGCAGATGTAATGAGTTGTATTTTTAAGGCTGCTGATGCTGCATCAAGTAAATCACTTGATGAACGCCACTATCACTTCCTGAAGAGACTAACATTGGTGAGTGCTTCATTATATAACAGAGGTGGGGTTTTGTACTTCCTCTTGTGCTAGATATTTGTGTACTTTACGTACTGAATTATTTACAGTAGAAGTTATTGTTACCAAGTACTCCATTGCTACTATTATGGTATTTATTATTAGCAATTTGTCTCCCTAGCATTCAAGGATTGATTGAAAATTACTGTTTACTGATTTGACTAATGTATCAGATCTTCTCCATAAAGTTCCTCTTCAGTGTTTTTGAGATACAAGTTATAGAATGAACTCAGTTAAATTAAAAATTTTTCATGTTCTGTGCAGTAAGACAAGTCACCATACATATTCCAACAACTGTACTATAATTAAATACAATAATATACTAACATGTGGTAATCCTGCTACATATTTTGGTCTTTTTTGGCCATCCTCAGTGAGGTCCTCAACAATGAAAAATACAGTAATGACTATTCATTTCATAGATGTGCAATGGTAGAGAGAAAATACAAATATTAATTTGGTTAAAAAGATTAAAAAGCATAGTACAATGTGTATCATAATACTTATTATTTGATTGCAGACATCTTTTGCAGAAAATCATCTTTGTTTTGAGGAATATATTGCTATGTCTTCTGTAGCTCTTTATATAACCATGGATAAATATTCATACATGGTTACATAAACAGTGATTTTCATCCATGGTGATATAAAGAGTGACAAAATTTTATAGAGTGCATCAAAGGTGTGTGGGTCCTTGATATGGAACTTGCTACATGTTACCTCTCTGTCACCTAGAATTTTGAGGAGGCTGCTAGATGTTTTGAAAATTTGTGCATGCCTGTTTTAAAATATATTTTCCTCCAGACAACAGAGCTTTTGTTTTCAACCTAACATATAATGTATTTATTATATGTATTTAATGAAAGTCTGTGTTTGAAGAGAATGTAAGTTTCCAGAAATGTAATGTATGTAAAGATGACATCACAGATATGCCTTTTTAAAAGAAGATTTGTGATTATATATTGTGGGACACTTGACCACAACTAACCACAGTCACTTATAGCAAATGTGCAAGTACTGAGGGGTTGGCTTATTACAGATGTTAGAAGTGGGAATGTACAGAAATGGAAGTGAACATGGTTAAATGTTAAAATATTTGTAATGCATCTTAATTGTGCATTTTTGTTGTAGGTACTGACAGGACTCGGATCACAAGTTTGCATTCTGTGGGGAAAAGATGATGGACTGAATATTCGTCCACCCACTTTTGCTACATACTTAGATGCTATTCTTACATTTAGTCGACATCCTAGTCTCACTATAGTTCATTATACAAATTCTCTGTGGATGTCATTCTTCAAACATGAACACATCTCAAAGGACAAAGTTTTCCTCACATTTATTCCCAAGTGGGTGCAGTGTACTGCTCCCAAAATTACAAGGGTATGTACTTTTGATTCTGGCTGAGGTTTAGTGTAGAACATAACAACTAAATTTAAATCAGTCTAGTGAAACTAGACACAGAATTATCTAATCAGAAAAATATATTAACCCTTAGGCGACTAATGTCATATATATATGGAGCACCCATTCTTGATGTTTCTAGATCACACACAACGACGCAGCACAGTCGGTAGGACTCCTCTGGACGAGTGATCAGCTCGTCGCAGAGAC
>Ga0268261_10002771_pt1 | contig 12637 bp, 7 predicted proteins | sample TergutNc150P1_FD_190353 | JGI IMG/M metagenome (GOLD analysis project Ga0268261, IMG submission 190353) | Nasutitermes corniger P1 segment gut microbial community from laboratory colony in Florida, USA - Nc150 P1 (SPAdes) (version 2) | ecosystem: Host-associated > Arthropoda: Insects > Digestive... | reverse complement strand
AATGCAGCTTTAGCCATAGCGATACTACACTTAATTCCACAAGTACATCTTCCATCATTTGTTAAAATGCTACCCAAATATTTAAAAGATTCCACATTCTCTAGTTGTTTTTGGTCTATCATAATTTTTACTGGTGATGGTTGTCTTGCAATTCTCATTACTTGTGTTTTTTCCACATTCGTTTCCATTCCATAGCATCTTCCAATTTCAATTAGTTTATCGATAATGTCCTGTAGCACCTTTTCTTCCTTAGCCAGTAACACAAGGTCATCTGCATATTTCACAGCGTGAATGATTTGCCCATCTATTTTGAAGTCTCCAAACCCTTCCAAAGCGTCCCCTACTGATTCACCCATCTTTCCTAAACTTCAACAACCAAACAGACCTGTATTGCCACCTGCCCTGTGTTTGGCATTCCTCTTGGACACCTCAACCCTTGAAGCTCAATCTCTTCAGAAAGTTGCGAACACCTACCTGGCAACACAGTGTCACATAACAGAAAACCTGAAGCATCAACAAAACTGCTGTGGAAACATGAGATCTCACATAAATGTGCCTGTTTGCAACAACTTCTACCAACACAAATGCTAAACTTTATACACATTAACAACATGATGGAAATTAACATCACTCATGCCTGTGTTTATGTTTTATCATGTCCCATTTCTGTGTAAACGCTCGGCCACACTTTTCACACATAAACGGTTTCTCTCCTGTATGTATCCGAACATGACAATCAAGCTGAGACTTCTTACAAAAGCATTTCTCACAAAAAGAGCATGAATATGGACGAATGTCCAAATGAATCTTAGTATGAGACCGTAAACAGTTCACTGATCGGAATGTCTTACTGCATGCAGTACACTTGTACGGACGTTCACCAGTATGAAGTCGTCTGTGGTTGTCATGTGCCTGCTTACAGGGAAAACACTTTCCACAAATATCACATCCAAAATCCATACGGGCACCATGTACAGTCTTCATGTGATAATCTAGGCTGGTTTTCTGCCGAAACTGCCTCTCACAGCTAGCACAAGAAAATGGGCGTTCTCCTGTATGACTCTGCATATGCACCTTTAGCTTACCTTTGTCTGATAACTCCTTTTTACATACACTGCACTGAACCTCTGTACCTAATTTCTTTCCCTCATCTCTGTTATGTATCTTTGAATGCACTTTCAAGTTCTTAAGCCAGCGAAATTTCTGTCCACAGAGGTGGCACTGGAATGGCCGGGCCTCAGAGTGAGCACGCAAGTGTATGTTCAGACTGTGAGAATTGAAAAAACTCTTCCCACACTTTTCACACACAAACTCCCTTATACCAGTATGGAGAAGCTGGTGGTTCTTGAAGTGTGTCTGACTCTTGTACATTTTTCCACATTTCTCACATGTTCGGAGAAATTTGCTGTCATTGAGATGGACTCCTTCTGTATGGCGGGTCAATGCACTTTTGTCATTAAATGTTGTTCCACACAAGTGACAAAGGTAATTTCTGTCATTCTCATGTATCAGTAAATGTTTTTCTAATTCACCAGCCTTGTGGAAAGCTTGTGAACAAATATTACATGTTAGCAAGGAATTATTCCTATGGTAGACTGAATGCTTGAACAAAGCTGCAGCAGATATGAACCCAATTCCACAATACTTGCATTCAAAAGGGTGTTCACTACCATAAATGTTGTCATCACTCTCTGTTTCTGCAACATGCCCTAACAACTTCATTAGTTTCTTTGTGCTATGGCCCTTCATAACTTTCACTGATTGTAATGTTAAACCACAATGCACACATTGGCATCCATCCTTATGTTTATCCATTTCTTCACTATCAAAATTTATCTCACGAGCTTCACATTTTGCATAGGAACACCCAAATTGATCTTTGTGACTTATAACATCCTCCTCCGATAACTCTATACCATGCATAGCCAAATGTGACAAAAAGAGTTCTCTGACAGTACAAAATCTTTCATCACACACCTGGCAATGGAAAACACCATCAGCATGAGAATCAGATATATGAGACAGCAAATCACTTTTATTCCCAACACACTTCTGACAATAGCTGCACACATGTCTATCTGGTATCCCAATGACATCTTCATTGTCTTCTGACTTCCCAAACATTCCTTGAAGTTCAAAATATTTATCTGCACTGTGAGGAATGTGTTGGTGAAACCTGGAAGATAAAGCGTCCAGTAAGGGTCACATTCTGTGCCAGACATATATATTGCTGGCACTTTCCTCTGAGCCAGTGCTTTTTAATATCCATATTATTTAGTTCACAATTATGTAAAATAAGATGCATCCTTATTTTGAGCAATCCAACCAGAAATAACAGTGAACAAGACATAACCCTGAAAAGTGATGTTAGTGACACAAATTTAATAACTGCAGAATTAGAAATATCAGGTGGGCTGTCAGAATTTACCCCAAAGAATGACAGGCAGTCATAAAATAATGCCTATTGTTTTTTAATGCTATTTACATGCAAGACACTAGAAGCTGCATACAACTTCACAACAATCCTGAAGACACAATCATTTTTAAATCATACTTCATTCCTGGAAGAGTCTCATTTCACCTCTGAACAAGAACATGCACCCCTGCAGTAAGTTATCCTTCCTCTACAGCAGCAGGAATACAGCATTCTGAGGTGCGTCTTCAGAAGATGATGTGCTCGCTGGCCATCTTTCAATGTACCATACAGGTAATAAACATGACGGTGCAACATCAGGACTGCAGGGTGGATGCTGCATTACTGTACGATCAAATTCTGTAACAGTGTCTCATTTGTGAGTGACGTGCAGACACTCAGCAACAACACTTCTGGCACCATTCCATAGACTTCCCTGAGATACGGGTTCAAAATGGTGGACACGGCTTAGTTATTCCTGTGCCTGTGCTCACTGTTAGGTGCCACAAATGCTGCCAGATGCACATGGAGGTAAGGATAACAATCACAACTGATGTTTTAAACAGATGTGGTACAAGGGGTGAAGGCTTCCTTTTGCAAACTGTCACAGGAGATGAAACCGGGACCAACCATGTTGCACACAAATCCAAGCAGCCGTCAATGCAATGGCACCTCACAACACGTCCATGCAAAACATTCAAGGGAGTGCCATTACTAGGATTAATCATGCCTACTGTATGCTGCGATAAGACAGGTGTTTTTGTGCACTGATTGCCTCAGGAGACAACAGTGGAACTCTGACTGCTAAGAAGTCCCAATGCCTGCCTTTTTCAAGTTTTTCCAACAAGAAAAATACCTAAAGTGTTGCTCCTCCAAGACAATGCCAGGACACACAACAATGTGCACACCACCACAGGCATTAAAAAATTTGGATGAATAGCTCTGATACACCCACCATACAGTTCTGACCTCACACCACCAGATTTTTACCTGTTTGCTCTTCTGACAGACAGTGTACAAAACCACCATTACATGAACAGGCACTGCAGAATGCCATGTGACAGTGGCTGCAGAGTACGAGCAGCAGCATTTACTAGGCACTAATACTGCTGACAGGGTCAGGGGCTGTACTGAAAAATAATTATGCCTTCAGCAATGTAGTGGTAAAGTAAGTTTTGTGATATATTCAAATGTTTAACCTGCAAATAAAAAAAAAGAGTTTTCTGTGAAGATATTAAGTAAGTTTTGTGATATATTCAAATGTTTAACCTGCAAATAAAAAAAAAAGTTTTTTTGTGAAGATATTACAGCATTATTCTTGGAAAAGAGTTTTTCCTAAAAAAAAATGCGCCAATAACATTTGTGCCACGAACTGGTAACTTTTTATGTTCTGACTCATTCTTCATATTCTAGGGTTAGGTACATATTTATGGAAGCAACAACTATAGTTCAATTCAGTTTAATTTAAGATACACCACTGTCATATACTAACATTCAATGTACGCTGCATGCTCGAAACTATCAAATCTGAGACTTGAAGCCTCAAACATTCAAAACTATCCCTCTTCCTGCAGTCGGTCACAAGGAGGTAGAAGGCACAGTCAGTCACTGCAAGGCGGTCTGGTCCAGTTCCTGGTATAAGTTCATTTTTTCCCCTCTGTAATACAGTAAACACCTGCTACCCAGCATTCCATGTGTTGTGATACAGTAAATGCACTGACAGCAACTGACACATCTTTATCAATAATACTGACCTAATCCTGAAGCAAATCAATCCACTACTCAAGAGTGAATGTTTTGGACAACAGTACACAACATCTCAACACTGTACACGGTTCCGGTGGATTCAAATCAACCGGTGGTTTCCATCAGCAGCGCACAAGATAGAATGTACACACCCCAATTACTGGGAACAAAGCACAGTGCAAACCCCCGACCATATCCATAATGTCAGTCACAAAGACTACATGACAATTCCCCCAGACACCAGATACATGCCCTAGGTAACTTGCACCTTACAATGTTCACCCAGTAATGCTGCCAATTTCAAGTCCACTCATACACATAACTGCCAACAGGATATGAGCATTACTCCAAAATGAGAGTTACAGAAGCATCAGCCATGTAACCCATCATTAAAAACCAGTTATCATAACAAAGACTTATTAGAAGAGTTCTGCCATGCATTGATGCAAATGATCTTGTTTGCTTTCTTACAAGTACTGAATACACAAACAAAGTTCAAAGGCTGTTGTGTGTCAAATTTGGTACCTCACTGTCACAGCAAATCAGTATGTGTTTAGACAACTATGACAAAACAAATGCACTAATAATAATCCCTACAGCCTATGTCTGTACCAATACTCATTACAGACATGAGTTACTTTTCCATAACACAAAAAGTTATTAGTATCTGAATTAAATACACAGAAGACACTATCAACCAGAACAGTTGACAAATTCTGCCATATTCATGGAATAATTCTAAGTTATCCAGGAATGTAACCTTTGGCTTATGGTATCGCAGGTTTGTTAAGCAGATGATCAATGTAAGTGGCAGGCAGCCCTAACAACTATACATTCTTAATACAAGAGGGGCATTATCTGTAACTTGACCCTCTGACAATGTAATTAAATACAGCAGACTGCAATTTAAATTGGGGCTTCATAACAAAGGCCATAATAGACCACCAGCATTTCAAGCATCACAGTGCATAAAAGGTACAAATCAACGCACACACGACAGGGTTAATTCATTAATCAGATGTGTTACTTTTTCTAACAGCTGGAATTCCAATTTCTGGGATGTGATACTGCATTGGTGGGCACATAGTCTCAGACAGTTTGAAGATCACCATGCCTTCATCTCCAGAGAAAAGCAGTGCATGAGGAACCCTTATGTAAGGAAAACTGTGTGTTGTCCAGGTAAGGTTAATGCAGGTAGTGGCCTGCAAGAGTGTGTGGCAAGCCAACAAAAATGGGATGGTGATGGGTAGATGGCACTGAAGACAAGGCAGTACAACACTTCAAAACACTAGGAACAGTACTCTCCCAACAATACAGTTTCACATCCCACAAGACTGCAATCTTCTTTAACACCCCTGTGATAGCCTAAAATCTTACTGTAACTTATCACTTTCAAGCAGTACACAAAAGTAGGATGAGAAGACAGAACATACTGCAGAACTGCAAGCCAACCAAGCAAACAGATATGTCACACTGGTACCAACGAAAAAATTCCCCATGGTGAAGACAAGGAATTATGGAAGTGACATACTACTAAGTATCCAACCCAAAATCCATCTAGACACTCCTGACATTTTGCAGAACAGCCACATCTCATTGCCCCTGCCAGGAAACAAATCAGGTATGTCCGGCCTGTAGCCTCATCACTATGCTATGCTTCTGGTTCCCCTCATGATATACAATGTTCACATAACAGGACAAAAACTTTACATAAGACTAACAAGTACATTAATTAAGAAGTTTGTCATGTAACACTTTCCAGGTTAAGATAAGAAAACTGTTCTAACATATTAAATAGGAGGAATATGTAACTGACAATTTCTTTAGGGCATTGAGTGAAATGAGAGACAAAGAGAAGACAGTGTTATATCTTTATTTGATGTGTACGTAAAAGCAAACAAATTCCACAGCAAAGTTCAGAGGACAAATCAAACACTACTATACCACATACGTGGGTGGTCTGAAAAGTTCTTGGCCTCGACCACAGATGGCAACAATAAGGGCAAGATTTTTTCCCCCTAAGTTGGTACATCTGTCATAAGCATCCATGTGAAATTGCAAGTCATTCTATCACATAGTTTGTTTTATACAGCTGTCTGAAGCAGGAATGATGTCTGTGTCCCTCAAAATGGATAAAATTTAGTATCGTGCGGTTATAAAATTCTTTGTAAAAGAAGGTTTAATGCCAAATGAAATTCATTCGAAGTTCATAAAAGTTTATGGGGACTCTTCTCCTTCGTTTTCAGCAATTAAGAAATGGGCTGCCAAGTTTAAATGTGGCCGTACCAGCCTTGAAGATGATCCACGTGAAGGACGTCCAAAAAGTGCAACACCAAAAATCACTGAACAAGTGCACGATATGGTATTGGATGACCGGCAGATGTAAGTGCATGAAACTGCTGAGACTATAGGCATTTCAAAAGAACGTGTAGGATATATTTTGCATGAAGAATTGGATATGAAAAAGCTTTGCGCAAGATGGGTGCCACGCTGGCTCACAGCATATCAAAAACGCACTCACATGAAAATCTCTGAACAGTGCTTGGAGCGTTTTAACAAAAATAAAACTGATTTTGTGGGTCGATTTATTACTATGGATGAGACTTGGATTCGCCGTTACACACCAGAATCCAAACAGCAGTCAAAACAGTGGACAGAAGCAGGTCGTTCAGCGCCAAAGAAGACAAGGTCAGTTCCATCAGCAGGAAATGTCATGGCATCGGTGTTTTGGGATGCTGAAGGCATTCTGTTTATTGATTATCTTGAAAAGAGTAAAACAATAACTGGGAAATATTATTCCAACTTTTAACCAGACTAGACGAAAAAATTTGTGAGAAAAGACCCAGTTTGCAAAAGAAAAAAATCGTCTTTCATCAGGACAATGCACCCACGCACAAAAGTGTTTTGGCAATGGGAAAATTAACCTTTTAAAGACTACAGGTTACGCGATGCACCAACAGTTTAACATTCAACAACTGTACGCTCGGCCCAAAGTGTATTTATGTTTTTTTTTTGTATTTATGTGAGAACAAACAGCGACTTACAGCATAAACTGATTTGTTTTTATAACCGAGATGAAAAGTGTTTACAGCACGGTACGAAATGGGTCTTTAAATGAAGCGGTCTGTGCTTCGTCTTTAAAGGGTTAAGGGACCTTCACTATGAATTGTTGGAACATCCACCCTATTCCCCAGATTTGGCTCCCTCTGACTTCTATCTCTTCCGAAAACTCAAACCCTTCCTCGCCGGTCAGCAGTTTTCTTCGATTCAAGAGGCGATTGCAGCTGTAGAGGGGTATTTTGCAGATCTTACAAAGAACCATTACAGGGACGGGATAATGGCGTTGGAGCATCGCTAAAATAAATGTATTAGTCTTAAGGGAGATTATGTTAAAAAATAAAAATAATTTTGAAATTATAAATTCAATTTTTCATTGTTAGGCCAAGAACTTTTCAAACCGCCCTCGTATTGCAAGACACAGCACAAACTGGATGGATCATCAAAGTACGATTTGAAATGTGACATACTAATAGCAAAAACCATAAACAAGACAAAATGCTGAAACTATGCACCTTCTGCTCCAATATTACAACTCAAAATGGCCAAAACAAAATATTCGTACCAATTCTTTTCATGGAATGTACTGTAAATGTATCCTGCAACATTTTTCTACCAATTTACAAACATACTTTTACCTGCTTTGTAAAGAAAATAATCACATTACACAATACTGATAATTTGAATGACAGTTATAGTCAGCATTTAGATGATATACACAGTGTAAACTGCCAAGTATAATACAGCAGCTTTGTAACTACTATTTGCCCAAGATAACAAACAGCATATTATATATTATATATGCATATTAATGATACATTAGCTGCAGGCAAACAGAAAAAAAAATCTTCATTCACTCTCCTATGTTTCTAAAGCATCACTGTAATTTCAACTGTACATTCAATGAAGCTTTTGAGTTTGTACAGTGGTTACTCATCAAACGATTGTCCTTTCAGGGTCTCTTCACCACTTAGCATGTTGAATGCACTGACATTTCAGGGCAACGAACTGCCTCCATTAACACAGTGACTAGCTGCTGAAGGTGGATGTTGCAGTAATGGGAAGAAGGAGTGTGAGATATATAGGAAGGTTTGAGGAAATCCTGTCCAATCAAAAGCTGAGGAACAGTCAGGAGAGGATACGGCTTCTGCAGAACCAATGGAGTTATTTCAGTTCCAAGGATTGCCGTCTTAGGGACCAACAGTGAAATATGAACAGGTGGCCATATGCAAGTGATAAAGTGGAGGCAGTACCATCCTCTGAAATATGATAACAAACCTTTGTTACATGGTGTGAAAATCCTAAAGATCATCAGCTGAACAAGAATTGCCATGAAAAAAACCTGAAAATCTAGACTTTCAGCATGACACACAAAATGTGCTGCATTTCTGCCTTCTGTTCTGATGTCAGTACTTCCTTCAATGCATATCCAAACACTGACAGCCAGGAATCTTTGTGGGTAGGGACCATGTCCAAGCAAGACAAGGTGTCAGAACACACCTTCACTCAATTTCAATCATCATCAATACCCTCTCCTCTAACACTGTACTCCACAAACAAATAGTAACTTCCTCATGTGACTCGATTACATATACAGGAACTTCTTAACAGACTTCCAGACATAAAACCAAACTCTTAATTATAAAGTGAGCATGGTCAAAATCAGACACTGTAGGAACTATTGATAATATTTCAATTCAGATACAAAAATTTGGCAAAATTACCCTATTATCTAGCTGAATGTAAAACTGTGTCATTTATGCCTTGCTGAAGGTCGATGGGAGTTAAAATAACTTGTTACAACTTTAAACGTGTACAAGAAACAACACAAGACTAATATTACATATCATTTTAAATAAGTGCAATTCATGAGAACTGTCAGTAAGACACCAAAGCATATATAGCACTTCTGTACAGCCTGTACAATGACCCACCTTCTCATTCCTGCTCTTTAACGATTATGTATTTGCATATGCTTAGTCATATCATTCTTCTGGGCAAAACACCTACCACAAATTTGGCACGCATAAGGTTTCTCCCCCGTGTGTGTTCGAATATGGACTATAAGGTGTGGACGGCGACGGAAACGTTTTTCACAGTATGGACACGGATAAGGACGCATATCTGTGTGTACACGTTCATGAATACGGTGCTGCTGCTGGGTTCGGAAAGTCTTACCACAGGTGTCACACTGAAAAGGTTTTTCACCTGTGTGAATGCGCATGTGATTGTCTTTTGTGGCTTTGGCCGTGAAACTCTGATGGCATATTTCACAAGTGAAGTCCTTAGCTCCATCATGAACAACACGGATGTGCCTTGTCAGGGCACCTGACTGTGCAAATCGTTTCTCACATATATGACACTCAAAATTACGTTCCCCAGTATGACTTATCTGGTGTGCCATCAAAAGACTTGGTGTTGGCCAGTCTTTACCACAATAATGACACTTAAACATTCCTGCTGGTCTTCTCCTAATGCGTGGTTGTATCAACGATTTACAGTTCATGGCATGTGTCAAGACATGGCGATTTAGATGTGACTTCCTTTTGTAGGTTGCACCACAAACAGAACAGGAGAATGGTCGCTCATTTGTGTGGCTAATCATATGATCCAGCAAGTCCTTTTCATTTATAACCATTTTATCACAAGTGTTGCATGAAAAAAACGTCCCATGAGTTAACATATGTTCTTTGATTTCAGCTTTTGTAAGAAACTTCTCTCCACAAACATCGCACTTCTGCTTCCGTCTAGCTCTCCCAAAATGAGCTCTCAGATGATCTTTCAAACTGGGTTTCAATTTATACATTTTGCCACATATTGAGCACATGTACCTCTCATTATTGCCCTTTGTTAACGGATGGGACATCTCAGATGCCGTACTTTTGTTCAGTGTGTGTGTACAATGATGCATGTGCCTTTTTAAAGAAGACGACAGCATAAAACTTGCTCCACAATGCTTGCAATAAAATGGAGAAAACCCTGTGTGCATTCTAAGGTGAGTCAAGGAAACAGCATCACTTCGGAAATACTTTGAACACCGCTTACACTGCAATGGTTGGTTAACCAATATACGTTTGGCATGACACTTGCCACCAACTATTGCACATTTCAAAATACATGTCTTAGGGGGCCTAACCAGACCTGTTACCGAAGCCCTATATAATTTTAAAACAGGCTCATGCTCCAGTTCCCTTCTGTTTACAATGCAATCATTCCTCTCAGTCTGAATATAATCATGCTCAGTTAGAACACTTGAAATTGTGTTCCATTCTACTTGATGTTTACTTGCTGATTCCTCTCCCAATACACAAACTGCCGGGTCAGCAGACGCAGCTTTTGTGACCTGTACATCATTTTCAAGCTCCTTCACATCACATAAATAGTATTCCTCATCATCATCATCAGTCTTTATCCAAATTGAGTACAACTGTTCATTTGCTCTTTCAGATTTAACATGACTGTCAACTTGCACAGAATGTAAAAGGTCTGAGTTACCAAAAGCTTGCAACGTGGATGGTGCTGCTTGTTTGAAGTCAGTTTTTCCAAATCCATGTGACCTGCAACACAAAGTGTGCAGAATGGTTACTGAGGTCAATGCACCTTGTGCATGCTCTGGATCATCCATCTTTGGATCCTGCAGTACCACCACTCACATCACAGTTTCTCAGTCTCCAACAATTAGCTATGCACTTCAACTATCGTGACACAAACATGAAGATTCTGACAGCCAATCCTGAAAAACTCCTTACAAAATGCTTTGTGTGGACAACTGTCACACAACCGTACAAAACGCAATTTTGGAATACTTTGCAACAACTAGCTGCCATTCAGACCAAAAGCTTCAATCCACCTGTGTGCTATCTAAGAATACATTTATACATAAAGAACTAGCTGGGGTACCCGGCGTTGCCCAGGATAACCAATGGCGAAACCAGGTAGAATTTTTTTCTCATAAAACCAAAAAGACTGAATAATTTGTGGACATGTGTCACTGTAAAATGTGTGCCATGTTACCCACGAAAGACTCCAGCACTTATGCAAAACACACAAATGTGCAAGAAAAAGAAGACAGCATCGTGAATGAGTGCAACGTCTTGTTCTAGAAGTAATACAAAAATGGGAAAGTTTGTTTCTCAGAGAATAATGATTTGTGGCAACTGAGCTTGTTTCAAGACAGAACGCAACTTCCAGAATATGTAAGCAATCGGGTTTGCGACACACACGTGACTCTGAGGGTTGCGAACTCAGTGTTGTCATTCCGTTTGTGAAACATCTCACGGAAAGGAAAAGAAAGGTTGAGAAGTGTAAAGAATGTTTCATCCCCAGGCAGCGTGGGAAATAAGGATGGACAAAGGTCAGATATGTTTAACATTCTTATTTGTATAACTGCAACTCCTAATTTACTTGCTTCCCGTCACATCAGGTTTTTTTATTATTTCTATAATTGCAACTCCTTATTCACTTGCTTCCTGTCTCATCAGGTTTTCATCTTTAAACACGTGCTTTCCGTTCACTTCTCCGCGTTTTTAAGCATTACCCAAGGTGTAACACACTTGTAGTAAGAACGTGAAACTGTCATCTGCTACGTCATTTCCGTGACGTCGCACTAACACCAGCTAGAATCACGAATATAACGATGTCGCAGATGTCTCTTGCGCCAGCAGCCATGTTCTGTCCTGGAATCGACACTCGCTCTTGCACCGGCAGCCATCTTCTGTCCTGGAATTGGCACTCGCTCGCGACAAATAAGGTCAAGAAGGTCGAAATGGTAAAAATGTTTGGGTCCATACATACACTACGTTCTCTTCCAGACCAAGGGGGAGATGTGTGCAAAGTTTGGTTCAGATTGGTTCAGAAATGTGAATTTGTATAAGGCACGCACGCACGCACACACACACACACACACACACAAACAAACAAACAAACTTCAGCTTAATTTATAAGATAACAATTTTGCCAGACGGGAAACTTGATCTCTTACAACATGAGAAGACCAAAGATTTGGGTGCTCAAAAGCAGGATGCTGAATAATATACATGGACCAAAGAGGAGAAAGTAAGAGGACAATGGAGAAAACTGAATAATGAGACGCTTCGTAGATTGTACTCATTACCAAATATTCAAATCAAGGCTGATTATATGATTATATGCACATAGGGTTTTGGTGGGGATACATATTCAAAACAGCCTTGGTTTGGATGGAAGGATAATATTGAAATGGATCTTACAAAATAATTAAAAACTCATATAATACCAACAACTGCACCACTCAGTAGTAGTAGTAGTAGTAGTAGTGGTAGTGGTAGTGGTGGTGGTGGTGGTGGTGGTAGTAGTAGTAGTAGTAGTAGTAGTAGTAGTAGTAGTAGTGGTAGTGGTAGTGGTGGTGGTAGTGGTAGTGGTGGTAGTGGTGGTAGTAGTGGT
>Ga0268261_10002770_pt1 | contig 12639 bp, 10 predicted proteins | sample TergutNc150P1_FD_190353 | JGI IMG/M metagenome (GOLD analysis project Ga0268261, IMG submission 190353) | Nasutitermes corniger P1 segment gut microbial community from laboratory colony in Florida, USA - Nc150 P1 (SPAdes) (version 2) | ecosystem: Host-associated > Arthropoda: Insects >... | reverse complement strand
TCCTGTATCTTCGAAACAAGAGCTAAACAACAATTCTTAATATCATATTCGTGTTCAGCACCCACGAAATAGCCATAAAAGACTTATTTCATCAATGCTAGTTTTTGACTGTAGATCAGTGTAATTGGTTTTCACACTCACAGTTTTTATTTATGGCACCTGCTCGGTAAACGTCTTAACTCATTAATACAGAGCGATTCAGACTTTTCTTTCCTGTGTTCCCTACCACGTAAGAGACAAGCAAATTTAGAAACTGTTTGGAAAGAATAAAGAATAACATAGCGTTACTGAGACTACTTACACTTTTATAAAGAAGACATTTTCTTTTGTAAGGACGACGTTTGACGCAGTGCTCTTCCTGCCAGCGCGTCGGTCACTTTTGGGTTCATTGAAAGCAGCCTGTGGTAAGGGATGTCCAAGACTAACACGACTGAACCAAGAAAAAACCACTGAGAACGTCCGCACTCCTGTTACCACGGCAAAGTGCAGGATCCCGAGAGGTATAGATGAAGAACGTGCCGAATAGGAACAGCAGCGAAGCTAACAGCAATACCTACGACCTCTCACGAAACGACATCCCATCCACTGCCTAGCAAGACGTTTTCCGTAATTTCAAATGCAGGAGCCGCTTATACAGTGACCACAGCCGTAGTCCTCAAGGCGAAACAGAATGGACATACATTTACAGTTACACTAAAAGATAATCTCTAGCAAATCGAAATGCGTCTAATTGATGTTAAAACAGACAGTGAATCCCCTTTGACTCGCCATGCAAGTTGTCAATTGGCTTTTAATGGGTAATAACGTAACTTCAATATACGCTAGAGCAGATACGAAGGGCCGTGATTGTGTGGAACGGCATTTACTGCTGCCATGGGCGAAAAAGTCTATTAAAGGAGGGGGATAACGAATAGAAAATAAACTTTTAACTTTCGCAGCCCAGCAAATTTTAAATTACTGATACAGGTAACACTGATATACAAAATTTCACCTTTTGCGACTAACAGAAACGAAATGTGCCAATTCTTATGTAAATTGATGTGCTGAACACGAAAATCACAATAAAAATACTCCATTAGCTACGGTTTTCGAGCTACCTTCTCTTACCTGTACTACGTCGTAAGTCGAAGGTTGCGTATAGCTCTAGTGCAATCAGGCCTTCTTCGCCTGCCGACTGAACGTCAGACTTGGAGAATCACGCATCAAGGTCCAGAAATAATCAGTAAACATTGATGGGCTCCATTTCCCTTTGTATCTGCTCTCCATTGTTGCAATGTCCTGGTGGAAACGTTCACTGTGCTCGTCACTCACAGAACCACAGTTCTCCGGAAAGAAGTACAGATGAGAACTCAGAAAGTGGCCATATCCTTTTGACATAATGATGTGCCTTGTCTCTGCTGTCCCACTCACACAGGAAACAAGGAAATTTAGTGTACCCGAGCTGCAGTCCAAGCAAAAGTGCAATGACTTTCAGATCCGCACAAATGTTCCACTTTTATGTGCCATACTTCATATATTGCAGTAACTGCTTCATGCTATCATCACTTTCTTTAATTCCATATTCATGTGCAACAGGAATGGAAGGTAACACATTCCCATTGTGCAGAAGAACAGCTTTAAGACTGACTTTGAGAGAATCTATGAATAGCCTCCATTCATCTGAACAGTGGCTCATATTTAATGCTTTGAACAAACCACCCACATCTTTGCATACCACTAGAATGCCCTCCATGGTGAAGAATTCTTCCAGATCTTTTTTTTTGCGATAAGGATACACAGTTATTTTCACGACTTCATCCAAATATTTCCATTGTTTCATTCTGGACGCTAGCATTTCGGCCTTTACCTTTGAAAACTCCCAATCGCGTACTAGATCATTCAGTTCGTTTTGTGTAAGTTTGTGACGTAACTCAGATTCTGGACCTTGGAAATCTAGATCTGTAGGTTCTTCTTCATGAGGTCCTGTTTTCTGCGTGTCTTCCTCTTCTATCTCCGAATTCGAATTTTATTCTTTTGGTGGCTCCAGCACGGGCAGATCTCCCTCATGAGGCACAGTTCTGGTGGCAGAGGGTATATTTGGATAGTCAATTCTCTGCTTTTTCTTTCTGTTCGTACCAATTGCCACAGGAGGTGTAAATCAAAAGTAGCAGTAACTGCTGTGGTTTGAGGGTTCCCTCCACACCATTGGAACGGCAAACAGCATTGCCAGTCTCTTACGTTTTATCCAGTCTCCAAGACATATTGCACATGATTTGCACACAATGTGCGGCCTCCACTTCATATTTTGGTCACCCAGTTTACACCCAAAGTACAGATGGTAGGCTTTCTTGATTATAGGCGTTATAGAACGCCTCTGTTACTCTGAAGTCACTTCCTCACACACATAACGGAATAGGTCCGCACTGTTCACACAAGAACGAAACATCCTATCCTACACCTGCGCTTGTACAGACTGAAACTGAGGCACTGCCTGGCGGCTGATGCAATGACCTTATAATGTGACCTTACTCTAGTAACAGAGTTAGTCACCCATGATTAATGACCTTATCATGTACACTAGTCACAGCGTTCGTCACCCGTGACTGTCATCTATGGCTCAAACCCCATTTTGAAATTGGAACGCACTGTACATGAACGCAGCCTCCTGTATCTTCGAAACAAGAGCTAAACAACAATGCTTAATATCATATTCGTGTTCAGCACCCACGAAATAGCCATAAAAGACTTATTTCATCAATGCTAATTTTTGACTGTAGATCAGTGTAATAAGAAATTCCACAAGTGACCGTGCTTTTCAACACAATTTCTCTTCGGGTCGCTGGTTTGTAGGCGCGTTCGCAAAATTGCGAAAAGCGACTATTAGCTTCGTCATGGCTGTCCGTGTGTCCGCATGGAACAACTCGAATCCCAATAAAAGGGATTTTCTTGAAATTTGACATTTGTGTGTTTTCAAAAATCTGTCGAGAAGATCAAAGTCTCGCTAAAATCGTACAAGAATAACGGGTACTTTACATGAAGACGAATACACATTTTATCACATATTGCTCATTTCTTCTTAGAATGAGAAATATTTCAGAAAAATATTGTACAGTAAATCAAAACACATATATAGTGTCCAGTAATCGTCCCGTTTAGGATATAAGGTGGAAATATATTGTACAGCGGGGCAGGCCACAGATGACAATATGGAGCATGCGCATTTCATGCTGGATACCTAAGGCTACAAATACACAAACTCAGGTTGTGTAATGCTCATTGTTTTCCAGTGCAAAAGTGGTTGCACGAACACACCCAAATGTTACGTTATACTTTCATTATCTTATTACTCGCACCAGGTGCTAGAAAACTCAGGTGCGTCAGTTGCCATGAAAAACAATGACTTAATCATATTGATATTTTTCATTGAATTCCGAAAGTTAGTTAACTGAAATGACATACATATGTTTAGCGGGCTGAGATTTGAGACGTGACACATTGTGACAACCTCAAACAGTAACAGTTTAAAATGAAAAGAGAAAGCATTTCCTGTAAAGTAATGATTTTCTGTTGCGGTCATCCATCCACGTAGCGAACATCTTAAACATTGCTTAACCGCGAATATATGTAGTCAACCGTTCTTTAAAATTGGTGTGACCATATGTACGTTTTGCTGCCACTGGAAAATATTTCTTACAGCGTGTTGTCTGGCATGTAGTCTAGTCTCAGACTTGCAGGCATTTCTGCAGCAGAAGGATGCGATATGCAAAATGTTGAGAACCACTGATGCATATTTCTTTTCTTATTCGATATACAGAGACGGCAATGTGTTTTTCTCTTTCCATTGCATATTGATGGCACTGACACATGTTACTCCTCTGACAAATTATTTCTTTCGGGAGGTAAACTGTGCTCGCGTTAAGCGAACACAGGTGACAGCTGTTTTTGTTAGTGCCTTGGGTGAGCAGATGAGGAGGTTTTGGAACACTAAAAGTTTTAAGGCTTGTATTTCTGCACATTAAATTTTGCAAGCTGTTGTTTTATCAAGTGGAAAGATGTCAAAGTTCGCAGAACATGTCACATTAGAGAGGATAAGAGAAAGACATTACAGAGTGATACCATTGACCTCATCCAGTACATGTGGGATTTGTGGTGGACAAAGGGACACTGAGACAGTTTTTGTCCAAGTACATTTGTTTCCTCCTCTCACTATCAATATTTATGCTTCATTCCTCAACCACTACATATTAGAAGCAACTGACAGCAATGCAAATTCGAGGGTTGTCAGTGAGCCTTGCAAAGTAACCATTGGCACGCATAAGTTTGTTTTGCATTTCAGAGGTGACATATCACATATCATAAACGGATACTGGGTTTGCTGTTATGTTGACATGGCTCGAACGAAACAGACTGCACGGAAGTGTACTGGAGGTACGGTCCCATGGATACAGCTTGCTACAAAAGCTTTTCGAAAGATTGCTTCTGCAACTTGGGTGTGAAGAAACCACAGAGTTATCGACCTGGTGCAATTGCTCTGGACGAGAGTCGTCAGTACCAAACAAATACCAAGTTGAAAACTGCCCATTTCTTAGTTATTAGGCTGCGTGTAGTGGTAATTTCCTAGCGACGGCTCAGTACAACGTATAGGTCCCATCTTCAAGGAACCCTTCTGGATTCTTGAAACCTGACGATGGGATTGGTAGATTATCCCGCATTGTCGGTTACGAAATTACCATTACTCGCTGCATAATAACCCAGAAGAGCGCAGTTCTAGAGAAACTTGTGCGTGAGATTTCACAGCACTGATATTCAGTTTCGCAGATCCCCACTGATGGTTTACAGGAATCCACACTAAGCGATTCAACATTATGCCCAAAGACAGCCAAATTTTCAGGCCTAAAGTTTTCTTGGGCAGACAGCAACATCCGGTCAATTATACAATCCAATTTTCAGAGACCGAATCCATCTCCATTTTCAGGGTGATGTGAAATTACTCTGCACTCAACTTCATCATCAACTTCATGATGAAGATGGAGCTGATTTCTGAAATGTTTGATTTTATAATTCACCTGAAACGGCTGTCTGCCCAAGAAGACTTTCTTGTGTTCTGTCGCGTGATAATTCAAGACATATATGACACCCACCTTGCTAGACACAGCCGAGGTGAAACACCTCAAATTCAATCACAAAGACGGATTTTCAGGGCCTACACTTTTCTAAAGAGAGCGAATGCTTTGCTTGTCACATAAAAACACATGCATATCGGAATTTCCTGAACTGCTGGGTAAGGGAATTTAAGGAGGGTTATTAAATTCTACAGCGAGTTGAACTCCAAAGCCATATAAAATCTGACGTTTTAACTTACGTTCCAAAAAGTTCGTTTTTCTTATACATGGCAACCTGTGATTTTAAACATTGGTCAGGTACATTTTAAAAAAATTGTGTGTAATATGTGCAGATCATTGCATTATGGAATAGAAATGTGTCTAATAATTTTCTAGAAATTATCTTACGATCTGAAACATTTTGGCCCTAGTAAGAATTCTGATGCAGATCAGTCTAGCTGTAGTGATAGCACTCAAACACGCGAAAAGGCACACGGTAGTGACGAAGCCAATCCTCGAATTTGATTTATTTTGTTGCGCTTTGTGCATGTTGCATAGCATTTTATGTGCTTTAGAATTCTGTTACTTAACGCAGGCATTAATGCCTTTTTCATGTTGCGTCCATTTTTTATTGACACCGTATTTTTCAGTTTACAACTAGGGCGAGGAAAGGGGGCTTTCTGTGCCCTCTTATTACAAGGAAATCCTCGACTTGAATCCGATATTCTACCTTTTACAATAGCGAATTTGAATTATATAACTTTAATTAAGGACACTGCGATGAAACACCATGTGTGCAGTGAAGATGTAATGAAGGTCGGTCACACGCATTCTGATCACAAAGACATTAGAAACGCCAAGCTAGAATTTCACATTCAAAACCTCCCATAACAAATATTTCTTTTTGGGGGGCATAAAGCCGTATTATACTGTATAGTCTCATTCTTCGTCTCTTTTTAAGACTGAGGCAGAAAGGTGTTTCGACACAACTGTAAGAAGCTAGACAGTTTCCTTAAATGTGCTCGTTTTGACGAAGACCGATGCTCCCGATCCTATGTAGCCGTCATTAGCATACTTGTCATCATGGCGCGTCCTGTGAGGTCTTTTAGTCAGTGTCCCTGTGTCATTACGTGGCTTCGATTTTTAATTAAAAATCAGGAATTATAAGTACGGAAGCTTGAGCCATGCAGGCATACACGTATCTAAATATCAGTCTCGGGTTACTCTGACATGTAAAAATGGTAAATAAAGTTCACCCTTAGAACAGGCCACGAAGGCCCAGGCGGAGTTGAGGTATAGCTCTACTCCTTCTTTAACCTCGGTGCTAGATGGTGTGGGTGACCAACGCCAAGCCTCGGCCGCTTTACCCCTGGGAAAGAGCCGGTACCCATTGTATAGGTGGCTGGGTGGGCCCCAGGGCCGGTCTGGACGGTTCTGGAAAACCTCACCTCCACCGGGATTCGATCCCCGGACCGTCCAGCCCTTAGCGAGTCGCTATACCGACTGAGCTATCCCCGCTCACAATGTCAAGTGGAGGTTTTAAATATTATTGCATATAACCTTCAAGATTTGGATATGCGAAGCCGAGTTACGAAGGAAACAATACTGTTGGACATTGCTGATGTTTCCTTAAGAGAATGAGGGCGGCTCTGCTGTAGATGAAAAGAAGACTATTAAAGGACTCCAAGTTGCCGAAATGGTACAGAACCGTACTTTACATAATTTGCACACAGGATGATGGATACTGAATCACAAAGTGACAAGAGCAATGCCATTTAGCTTCATTAATACGTAACAAGAGACAGCACGTTCCGCAATGTGTGGAACACGTTGAACATGCTCGCACAGCACATCTGAGAATGGAACTGGCATTTTTAAACAATGTAATAAACATTTCAACACGTTATGCAAAATTCCAAAATAGGCAATGCGTTCAAGCGAAAATGGTGGCTTTCCACATTTCGTTTCACATCTGTGGGGTGAAACGGCGTCTAACTTGGAGCAGATTGCATGATGTACCGCACGAGGTTCTACTTTGATCACAAGAAGACATTTGAACACCTACACGATGCGTCCGAATTTGTCGCTGTCCCTTGCGGCACTCTGTAGAAACGCCATTATTTGTTTTCCAGTAGCTGCTTGCATGTGGTTTGAGTGGGGTCTTCTGTAGAGTTTCTGTACAGTTGGCTGGTGATCTGGAAAAGGTTGGGAACGCCACCATTGTACCTGCCTTGCTGTGAAACGCGACTCCTGTAGTTTGTCCTTCTGTTTCCAATTCTGGTGCTCTTACTTACCACACGATTATCCCGCTGTAGCTCCCTGGAGTTATGAATTATGAAAATGTTTCTTATGTGTATACAATATACACACAAATTCATAACGCGTGATTTTCACAAGTAATGTGACGGATCAAACAAAGGCCTTGTAGAAAAGTAATAAATACACTAAAGTTAAACGTGCAGTTGTACAGAGCAATTAAAAGAGTTTGGTTTTTATAAAACGCAAACTCAGTATGTGCCCCATTTTTCCTTTCACACATCCGACCATATTTAACATTTTGCCGCGGGTGTTAGCGACAGTACCTGAAGTAGCATTTTGGAGCTGTGGTTAGTGCAACAGCTAGAACAGAACAAACAATTCATGCCGACCCTCTAGCAAATATAACCTCTTCGCCTCATGATAAGCTGAAGATCTTCTGCTAGGGTGATAAGTGGAGTATACATTGCATTCTGCTCTAAATCTGATGCCTCTAACTTCAAAGGCTTGGAAACAAAAAGAGAAAAACACCAGTGTCATATGTAATGATTGAGAATTTGGATATCTTGCATAGTATGAACTGAAATGAACGTGGATTCTGTAGTGTGTTTTTAAATACCATATCTTCAACATCTGTGATTCCATCCTAGAAATACGACTTGAGTGCACCCTATCAGTATCAATTTTACACACACGAATGATACCGGTCTTTTTTCAGGGCCCACGAAGGCAGAAACGATGAAAAGTCAAGTGTTGGGGGACATAACTTTACGTGCGTTTTTATTTATTCAAACATTAACTTGTTTCCGAATTAAGTGTAAATAATTATGATTCTGAAAAGCGAAATTTCTGCATTAATGTCAGAGCCGATTGCATCCTTTTCCGCAGAGAACTGGTACCATGAGCTTTTATTTCTCCATAAAAACTAAATACCAGCTTCTAAAAGACATGGCTCCGGACCGCAGGGTGGGTAATGCTAACCACAACACTATCAACAGAATATTAAACAACGTACGTGTAGACGCTGTTTCAAAATTCTGTACGTCTAACATAGAAATCACATCTGTAAACAGTGTAGAAACACCTGAGACAGCCAACGTGGATGGTGTACATCTTCAAAATCTCCTATATTTGCTTACAGATGAATTTATATCAGTATATCTAACGTAAAACAGACGACTCATAATTACCGACAGACCCACCCATTCCTTAGGAGGCAGCGCATGACGAAGACAACTTAAGAAGCAGATGAGCTATGTTTTATCCGCTGTGTTTATTGGTCCTGGCACTTACTTAATTCCTTACTTACTCCATGGAGCAGAGAACCTGTGACCTTCCGACTTGTTGCACAGTGCCTCAACCAACTGTGTTACCATGTACCCCATTTTTGTTTTTATATTCTTTTACTTGTATCAATGTTGGTATTCATACAGCTCTGGAGCAAGTGGTGCTGTTGCTCAGAACTCAAAATCCGGTGAAGTGCTCTCCATAACACATTTATAGTACCAGCAAAAATTAATGTATTATATATCTAATTTTCAGTTTCCAGGTGCTCTTTCATAATGGATATTTAATTCATTGAGCAATGGAAAAAACGCGACACATAAACATTGCATCAGGCACTAACAGACTCACAGTTCCGTTCTATGCTCCACCACCATACTTAAAGAAAACCAGTGCAGAGATCATTAGTGAGGGCCGAGCATCCATAACACATGAAAGCAAAGGCATCAGACTTGAAAGCACAAGGATGGCTTCATCCATATGACCTGTGAATATCAAGAGACCATTCACTCCAAGGGAGAACCAGAGGACCCTGTTGGGAGAAGCATACAAATCAACTGGCTGGCCCTCAAGCTCATTTAGGTTAGTGATTAAATTTGTTTCATTAAATGTTCTTTTTACCGAATTTTTATTAAGGATAGTCTATTGATACAGGAGAAAATTTTTGGACTTCATGAGAAATGTGTAGAAGAAGAGCAAAAAATACAAAATTAGAAATTCATGATTGATAATATTGTCGGGTATTTGTGCCAAATCATTTGAAATAGAGAGAGTATTTTTGTGACTAGACTCAACACTGCAGAGCAGGCAGGATCATCAGTCTCTTTGCATTAAGGCTGTCCGCTTTATGACAGGCAACCTAGCAATATAAAATACTCTCTGTATATATTAAGTTCATTATATATTGTTCACACTAGGTGCATGTCATAGGATTCCTATAAATATACAACTGGCAGATAATGATACGTGTGTAACACCCAAATTGTAGTCTACATTACTAGGTTGGATTCAAATTCGAAAAACCATTTCACAACGTGATACAAACATTTGCCCTAGTTTCATTGTGAAACTTGTTGTAATATGTAGGAAGTCATAACCGTCTTGCCTCAATTCTATTAAGTCAGCTCGACCTAGTTACAACATTCAGTACGCCATACCAGGAAACATACTTAACTAGAACATGTAAATTACGGTAATCCAGGAAGACGCTGGAGTAAGCATGATTAAACTACATAACCTAAAGCCGCGACTACGTCAACATTCAGAACATTCACAACGAAATTCACATCGAGATTTACGCCGAAATTCACGATCAACCGACGTTAAGTGCTCTCTGGAAGAATCTATAGTCACGACACTGCAGAAACCTTATCGCAGAATATTGCTCTGCCTACTCCTGCTGATTAAGGGCAAGTCTGACTATACTAAATTCAATACAGCCATTCAGACAAACAAGTTAAACTTCGTATTCAGGCGTACTAAATTACCGAAACTATTGAAATAATATTGAAGACAAGATGATTATCTTTATTATCTAGTTCAGTAACAAATTGTGAATCATTCAACTTGTATATATGTGTATATTATCATTGAATATATAGTCCTAGTCAATAGTGACTAGCGGTCATTCAGTTGGACAACCTCCCCTTATTATTTCCAAATTCGTTTTGAACTTCGTTTCTGGTGGCAGCATTGACTATTTACGGTCGCGCAGTTTAACGACGGCTTCGGGAAAATAATCATTAACAGTGTCTACGTGTCGCGTAGATAACCTAGGCACTACAATTAGTGGCAGCGGTAGCTTCACGCAACCGGGTCACTACACGTTTATTATACGCAAGCAGAAGTACCTGCTTTTCACTTGGGATATGGTTGCTTTCCTTGCCAACATTACAAAGAAGGAATAACACTCAGCTAAAGAATTTGGATTTATTCATATAATTTAATAACACTTTGAGAATCAGGATTCAAATCACATCCAGAAAATCTTGTAAATATTTCAACAGTTCAACATATCGGCAAGAGTGCCCAACAAATTTAATTTCTTTGGTGTTTCTGTGTTAAGTCAGCAGTGGGAAACAGGAAACAGGAAAGTATTTGTTTGGATAGCATCATGACTAATTTGCATGTATTACTGCATTAAGGTGAGAAGCTGAAGAAAACCACCAGAACACCAGGTGAGATTCAAAACAGATGCAATTCACGCCAAGAATATTGTTGTTGTATAGTATGTGGATATCCTGTCACTTTTGATGTTCCACAACAGATTGCTGAAGTTCAGAATTGAATCTGTGTAACTATTGTATATGAATGATTATAGTCACAATGCATGGAACACAAAATAGTAATTTTGTGATTGTACCGTCTGTTATTGCAAGTAATTCTTTTTCCTTCCACATGTATCAAAATGCACAAGCTATGTCAATGGCATCCCAAAAATTCAAATTCCTGAATGGTGGAATTTGCAAATCATTTGATAATTTTAAGTTTTCTTGCAAAATTTGTGATAAGTCTAGGGAGATGTCATTGAGAGGTTTCAGTTTGCTGTCTTGAGAAACCGTATTTCAGAAGTGGAAGTGTCAGATATGTTCAAGCATTGGTGTGAATTTTTCATTAATATGAACTCTGTTTGACACTGTTCATTACAGTCTGGGTTATCTGCAGTTCCAAGATGCATATCTTGGCAGTTCACTGGGCAAACCTACTTCTAATATTAGACAGCTTAATCAAGTCTCTGCCACAGTGTCGTCTGCATCCCTCAGCGCAGGTAGCAGCTTGATTGATGTGAGACTGGAAAACACTGCTTAGTAGCAGGGAAGGGATTCAGAAGGTTCTGCTAGTGTCTTGGTGAACAGAAGCAGAACTCTCTCACCTCAGCCCATTGGGACATTTCTAACTCCTGATAAAATAAGCTGTGTAGCCAATAAGTTCGGGCTATCATCTATTGAATGAATGGGTAAACCATTGCTAATTCAGAGACATCGGTTTAGTGCAACAGCTTCACTAGAGAGCCGTAAGTTGCTAATTGCGAAGTACCAACATTATACCTACTGTAGTGGTCGGCTTAGAATGACCACTTTCATTTTAGGGGTAGCGTCCTAAAATAGGGTGGGAGGCTGTATTGGTTTCGCTGCCATCGTACATTTTAATATTATCCCTTGTAAGCCAATGCAAAAATCGACGATATTGACCCCTATAGAAGAAAATGGCAATTCATTCTAAAACTCATATTATTCTAAAACAAAATACAAAATTAATTCAATTGGTTAATTCACAACATTAATTAATCTCACTCTTCCTACTCATTACAACATTCATCATTGAAATTCGTACGTCATTACTTCCCATATTGTTTAGTTTACTCTGTAGTTTACATTACCCTTTGTCTTTGTTCACAGGCTATAAAATAGTTGTATCGCCCTTTGTCATTATACAATACGATGTTGCAATTTTGAACCTAAGTCAAAATAGTCTGCTCAAAGTTATGATTCCCTTCGGTAACTCATAATTACATACTCACTGCAAACAACCTATATGTTACAATGAATATCAAACATATTTTTCACTGTTTAAAGCTACTTGCACTAAATCAAAGTTATCTCATGGCACTGAGGTGCACACAACTCGTATATGTTGATTCTATCAAGACTGGAGCGTCAGAGCCTCGCACAAAGCATTACAAAAGCTTTTTAACACCTTCGCTGTGTCCCGCCCTATAGCTAGCAGCGTCTCTTGGCTTGACCCACGCGCTGTAGTTAGGCTAGCTGTTCGCAAGGCGTAACTTAATGCAAAATGCTGACAATCATTTCTCAGTCTCAACCATGTGAACAAAAAGGGAAGTCTGGCGCTCGTACACTAGCCATCAAAATTAGATAAACCACTTTACAACATTTCAGCAAAGAAAATATACTCCATTATTCACTTACTTACTCCATGGAGCAGAGTCCTTCTTGAGAAGCTAACCAGTAAACTTTGCAGCTAGTCAAGAAATTCCCCGCATTTATGGAACCCGAAAGTC
>Ga0268261_10002769_pt1 | contig 12643 bp, 9 predicted proteins | sample TergutNc150P1_FD_190353 | JGI IMG/M metagenome (GOLD analysis project Ga0268261, IMG submission 190353) | Nasutitermes corniger P1 segment gut microbial community from laboratory colony in Florida, USA - Nc150 P1 (SPAdes) (version 2) | ecosystem: Host-associated > Arthropoda: Insects > Digestive... | reverse complement strand
GTCTAAAATTTCTACTGAAGAATTAACACTAGGGCTACAAATTCCAGTCGATGATTTACTAATAGGAAAGCTAGATCACCTCCCTACCGCACATTTCAATCTTTTCGATATGGCAGCCAATCAAAATTTGAATGATAATTTACCCGGGCAACCAAAGAAACAAACATGCCTTAATCGTTTCCTATCTTAGATACTAAGCACTCAACCACGCTTACCTTGTAAGATGATTATCAGCAGTGTGCACATCATGTGAATTTCACTATATCTCCACCTCCACACATCTGTCACTACCAAAAGTTAGAATAAGAATAGTACCGCGGCTTTTCCGGTCTATACCACGCTTCTCCACTTAGGTCAGCAAAACCTTCATTCGCCTAGTAACAGTTTCCTGCTGTTTCAACTCAATTGCTGTTGCTATGTGAATTACAGGTGATCTGGCCTTCCTGTTTTTTCGACTGGAAGAAGTATCCAGCCGTTACTTAGCATGCTATTAGCTGCGTAAACTATGTGATATGAAATGAAATAAAATAAAGTAAAATCACCGATGTGGGGGCATTAAATGCCCTGGTGTCCAGCAAACACCTTGTAATGGTGCATCTGAATGACTGGCCTAGTTAACGTCTCAGGCACAGCTAATTTCGCGTCGCTCAGTTTGTCTCCCTTGTACAGTAGTCCGTTAGTACTTAGTACGAACCCCAATTCCTGCTGTGCTTCTATAACCTCCAACATCCCCCTGCAGAGTGCAACCTTGCGCTGTACATTCTAAACCACTTCTCGAGCTAGTCCCTTTTCCGTCAGGTCACTCATCTCTTTCAGTGTCGCTTCAGGTTTTATACTGGCAATGTGTCGTGGCAAAGACTCAGCATTGACATGCTTCTTTCCTGATTTGTGCTTAATTTCCAATTCATACTCAGCCAATTTCAGGACCCACCTAGTAATGGGGCGCACTGATGGTTTTTCACTGTAATAAGCCATTTATGTGCCGCATGGTCTGTCAAAATTTTTAATTTCCGCCCATAGGGATAACATCTATGGACCAGTGTACCAAATACAACTGCTAGGAGCTCCTTGTGTGTTGTGCTGTAATTTTTCTCGGCTTTGTTTCACATCCTGCTAGCAAAGATAATGGGCCGTTACTTACCGTTCTGAAGCTGACTATGGCATATATTCCATAATTTGAAGCATCACAGCTCAATATAAAGGACAAATCAAACCTCGGGTGCGCCAGATCTGAATCTGACTTAAGTGCGGCTTTTAACTTATTAAATGAAAGCTGCTGAGCCTCAGGTCATTCAAATTTAGCGTCTTTCTTAGTCAGTTGGGTCAGCGGCCGGCTAATGGCGGCGTAGTCCTTAATAAAGGACCTGTAATACCCGGACAAGCCCAAGAAGGCTCTCACATCTCTGATCGTCTTAGGTCGGTGAGAATTCCAAATGGCGGTAACTTTGCTCTGATCCGAGCAATCGCCATCCTTACTCGAGATGTGACCTAAGTATGACACCTTGGGAGCTGCAAATATGCACTTAAAAATGCCAAACATTAAGTTAGCCTCTTGAATGCGCTCAAATACTAATCTAATCCTCCGAGCATGTCCGGTATAGTAGAACTAAAAGCCAATATGTCATCCAAATAAACCAAGCATTCTACGTCCCGCAAACCCATCAACACGACGTCCATTACATTTGAAAATATAGCTGGAACGCCCGCCAAACCAAATGTCATTTTGTCATACCTAAAACTACCAAATGGTGTCACGAAACCAGTCTTATTTTTGTCTTCTTCCCTAATGGGTAGGTTCCAATATGAATTGTGTCATGCAGCGTGAAGTACTTACTACCTGCCATGAGTGAGAGGTTATTCTTAATGTCTGGAATGGGATAGACAGGAATTGATGTTACTAAATTTAAGCCCTTAAAGTCTGTGCAAAACATGTGCTTGTGTGTGCCATCATCTGATTTCTTCGGTATCAAGTGCTGTCCACGGTGATGCACAAGGAGAAATGACTCCTTTCTTCATCAATTCATCCAACTAATTCTTCATCTCCTCTCGCAACGCATACGGTACACGGTAAGAACTCTTCTTAACAGGCAGGGCGTCCCCTGTCCTAATCTCATGAAACCCCTTGGTTGTGACGGCAGCACTCCCTCTTTGTTATTACAGAACAGGTCCAAACACTCATTCTTAACTGAATTAGTCCCTCTAATTAAATTCACACTGCATGCCGAGGTCTCTCCTGCCTTAATGGTACGGGAGTCGAACCCTGTCACATTGGGTGCGCAGCACAGAATAACCTCCGCAGTCCCTAATTTCACATGCTTCTCAAACTCTAAATGTTGTCGGCTAGTATTCAGTATCTTAAGAACACAAAACCTGTCGGCGTTGTTTGCACTGGCTTGTAATGACAATTCCTTGCTATCTCTACTAACATCGTCAACATTTACTTCTGCATCATCGTTATCTCCATTGGTAACAGTTTTCCTCTCCGTCCTTTCCTCTAGGTCGCCTAAAGCGTTTAACTCTTCTGAGTTTAGACTGGCCTCGCATCTCGAGCCACATACGTCCCCGGCGTTCCTATTCCCACGGGTTCTACCAATACTTCCCGCGGAACATACAAATTATTCCTTCCTCATTTTCCCCACAACTATTCCCCGTGACAATGAGGGAAGGATGACCGGCCTTGAGGGCACCACGTCCCATCTACGGATGTCCGATCCTCCCGAGCTCAACCATGGGATGGGTAATCCCACTGAAGCTTTGAGTTCTGTCGCGTTCGGGGTGATCAGGCCCTTCCCCGAAAATTAACTAATAGCTTGTGTTTGGCGATTAATTAATTCGAACCGCTCTAAATCCTGTCCTGACAATCGGTGACTAGTCCTCCCTAGGACTAGAGTGCTGCTCCGTAAATCGACCCTCGCCTCCATTGTTTTAAGAATATCAACACCTAAAACTCCACTATATTTACATCCAATGGAGCAAATAAAAATTCGTGATTGAAGGTGTTGCTTTTCGCCCGAAATGTGATAAATTGGGTTCCTGTTGTCTTTAACTTATTGCCAGTGATGCCTTTAGCGGAAGTCAGAGTAGGTTGGAATTCGGGACTAATAATCCCCTGTTTTATCACACTTAGGCTGGCCCCTGAATCAACTAATACAAAATGACACTTGCCCTCTATCTCCATTTCTAACAAGAGTTCCAGCCCGGTAGCATCCATGTGTGAAAAGCCTACTACTTGCCTTCTGTTGTTGGCTCGACGTTAGGAACCGGTACGTCGAACCATGGCCATTTGGATAATAAGTTTAATGCGCCAGTTTAGGAAATTCACGTCGAACGTACCCGAATAGTTGAAAGTGAAAACACTGCAAGCCAGAAAACGTGAACACTCTGGTAAATATGGGTATTTTTCTGCTGAATTTTCGAAGTTTTCCCACCAGATTTATTTAAGCGTACCCAATTAGATTGCCCTTCGCGACCGTTACAACCCCCATTGTTATAACTATGCCCTTGGATCTTCCTTCAGTTACGTGAGCTCTGCTGTTGTTGGCAATCTCTGGCATAATGTCCCGGTTCGTTACACCTATAACATTCCATTTCCTTCCTGTTGGAAAACACCTTCCTCGAACCTCCAACCATCTGTTTGTGTTGCTCAACATTCTCCACTGTAACGGCTAACTTTACTGCTTGTTGCATTGTAGTGGGCATTCGAAATTGGACCTGCTGTCCCACTACTTCCTTGAGCCCATGAATATATTCGGCTAAGTGTCTACGCTCTGCCTCCTCACTAATAATCCCCTAAATTTCCTCATCCTGATAATTCTAATTCCTAATTGTACCAATTTCCTACACCGATCACCAAATTCTTCTGCATTCTCGTCTCTCCCTTGGGCAGGCTCCTGCAATCTCGTGTAATATTATTGGTCCGGTAGCTTATCACTGATCCTGTCCACCAATGTCTGCTTCAAATTCTCATAACTGCACCCATCTCTTAGTAGTTCTCCTCGTCCACTTTAAAATTGTAGAGCCAAGACCTTTAATTTCACCTTCACAATCAAAGCCTTATCTTAATTCGTCCACCCACTAACGGTAGCTAAGTTTTCTATTTTTGAAAAAAAATTCTTGCAAAGCTTTCTCTTTCGCATTAACCTCCATTCCTGAAACCCTGTCACAAGCCAAACGTCATTCATCTCTCTGCTGGGTACACTAACAGCCTCGCCTATTCTAAGTGTATTCAGTTGCGCACGCAACTCTTCAATCTGTAGCTGGAGAGACTCAATTTCTGCTACATCAGACATGTCGCAACAGTTTTACCAAGGTAATTAACCAATAAAAGAACGGGGAAGGGGGTGTAAGTATGCGAAATATAATTCGCGTATAAAACTTTTCCACTATTACCGCTAAATAATTTCCCATAAAATATTCCACAATAACAAAATTTGACTCGCTAGTACTATAGAATGTCGTACTAATTCCTAGCACCTGCCTAAAAGAGCCCTTCTAAATTGTTACAGTCAACTAAATCAAACACAAAATGACGTGGTTGTCGCAATACTAGGAATAAGGAGTACTTCGAACTTAATTACACAAATACAAACAAAACACACTTCACCAAAAACACAAAGAACCTAATACTCTATACACTAAAAATTATATGCCTTGCCAATTTCACTATTTTACATCGCTACAGGTTGCCAAGGATTAACTGTTTTACTGTAATCAAAATATAAATTAATCCCTAAAACCAAAAATTTCAAAGGCTTATGTCTGAAAATTCGGTGCGGAATTCAATATCCAACACTGGTTACCGCCAATTTGTTATGGCTCGCCAGGGCTAACACCAAAACATCCCTAGCGGCGCCAGGACACCCCTTGGCAGTGTCTGTAGAATGGGTGTTCCTGAGAAGGGTGGGGGACAGAAAGCGCACCACTGCCAGAACTAACTCACTACGCAACATCTGCCATAGGAAGAAAAGACCAACACATATTAAAATTTACACTTTACTACTAATAATAGAATAGAAATGAATACAAGAAGCAATAAAATAAAGTAACAAAATAAAATGAGTAAAATGAAATACAAAAGAAACAAAGGAGGTTGCACACTTAGAAAATGACCAAAACACAAAGACTAATCCATTCCAGGAGCAGATAATGGTAGCCAGTCATGGATGCTGAATTAAAACAAACAGCAGCCCGTAATCAGTAATCAATAATCGGTAAACCGAAAACTATAAACTGTAAACTATGAACTGAAAACCCGCAACGCACTTACGCTCCCGCCGAGTACGTGTCCAGATAGCGAGCGTCCCACTCGTGGGTCTTGCTCACATCACGACCCCTCGGGAACTCAGCTCGGCCAGAACGCAAGGGAACTGCCAAGGTAAAAACTTTCCAATCCCCAAGGCCTCGCTGACAAAAAAGAGTAAGAACCAGGAGGTGAAAGGACCAAGGTCACGACCACACTGACCCTCCAACGGTTACCACATCACCCACACAACTTACGAATATTTCCATGGGCATAACAATTGGCCACCTGTGAATGGATCCAAACGTGGGCAGCATAGAATGGTTTTTCTGTATAAGTGAATCACTATCAGCTGTATATCACACGTAGAAGCTTAATCTGAGTTGGACCGAGATAAAGTATATACAGATAAAAGTTTTCACTGGAACTGATAAGAAGTACAACTGAGGAAAGGAGTTAAGTCAGTTACGTACAATTGCCAGCAGCAGACGGTAGCGGTTACAGGTACTGGAAAGTACTTAGGCTGTATTATTGCGACCACAGCAGATCAAACTTTACCAACAGAGAGCAGAGTGTCACTGCTTAATCTGTCAAATTATCTGTGACCTATTTGAAGGAGGCCGTGTTAAGTGTTTTAAAAATTTGATGCGCGTTTGAACAGTGAAACGCTCAGATAGAATACCAGTGGACATGACATCGGGTTTCCTTCGGCGGTTACAGGTACCTGTGAAACATCAGTATTAATGTTTGTTCTATAAAGCTGAATTTCTAGAACCATTTTAGGTGTTCACAGTGTCTGTGTTCAGTGAAGTGATGTCATTGTTCTCCAAGAGCATTGTGTGAGAGTGGATGATGGCGAAGGTATGTCATCGGAAACCGCAGGTAAGAGGCGGGATTTGTAAAATGGTCTGTCTGAATTTTCACCGTCGGTGACAGTAACAGCGCATAATGTCTTCAACTGCCGAAGCACCAAATTCGTGGGATTCAAATGCTACGCACGGCATGAATATGTCTGCTTTTATAGTGTGTTCGTTGCCCTGTATAGGTAAAGACCCGTCGGGGGACCGATCCCGTGCCCAAAATGGTTCTACAAACTGTCTTAAAAGGTCCAGAGCTTTAGGGATCAATTTTGAATTGGAACCCTGAAAAAAGACAACCCGTAATCTAGGTTGCTTGCGGAGTCCGATGCTTGAATTATTCGTCTTTCTACCTCGAAGGCGTCGAAGTGTCTCAAGAACAGCCACTTCGACGACTAATTTGTTGTTGCAGAATTTAGAGCGGGGTGTATATATTATATGCTTTGTACGACGTAAAAGGAAGACGGTGCTACAGGATAATCAGTTATGTTGCGCGACTGACATAATTCAATAGTAGGTTGGTCGCGTCATCACCTCAGGTAACAGACAAAAGTACAACAGCATACCGCCCAAACCAGGCCCTTCTTGCGAAGTGATTGCGATTTGATATGGAAACAGGCCAGCCGGATTGTTAGAGCACGGATGGCTTAGGCGACAATTAAGGTAATTAGGTCTACGAGCAGGAGCTGCTGTCTTCAGTTTATTGAGAACAGCGGGTAGCTGGCTATTATTTGAACGAGGTCGCTTTTTAATTAAAACGTTCGAAAATTTACGTTAGTTATGGAATCGTTTGTTTAACGCACTGATGGCGAATTTCATGTAATAAATGTTTGAAAATCAGTTCGCGGGCTCTCATTACCAAGGCCACTGTGTTAATATGGAGTACGGAAATGCAGTGACGTAGCATGGTTTAATTGATCACATTGAATTTCTCTTCATTTATCTAAGTAATTTAGAATTGGTTAAGCACGGAACGTTATTCTTTTAATATATTCATTTTTCTGCTCATTGTACTCTGCTGTCTGGGGCGGTCGCCCCATTCCCACCTACGCCCCTGAGAAAATAATAAGTGTTTTGAGAGCTGTACGAAACACAAACACTGTGGTGAAATGCATAATTTAACTACTATGTTGTGAAGAGTTTGTGGTGTCAGCATTCGTCGAAGTGGGACAGTCAAGTCTTGCGGCCGTCGGTGGCGCTTTTTTTACGTGCCGTTGGCGTCGTAGTTATGAATGTTTCCAAATTCGGCGTATCTCGAAAATATACTCTCACTGCGGGTGACGGGTAGCCAGCCCGTCTCGGTGTCGAGTCCCATGTGAGTTTCGGCCGCAGTCTTTGCCGAGATCGTGGGTCGATCACCGTCGACGAAATTCGAACATTCACAGCCTTATGACTGAAGACTTCCAAGTCCTGAGTCATTTGAAATCCACATCGCCGATTGCGCACTTCTGTTCCGGCCTGAATGCTTCACTTGCCGATGAAGTAGCGGTGGAGTACAGCAGACAGGACATCACCGCACTACTGTATTGCTGTTGGTACTCCTCCTGATTGATGCCATTTGATGTCAAGCATAAAAGTTTCAACAAGTTGTGTGCAAGAAGACTTTCCACTTGTGGCAACTGATTTGTGGGAATTTGAAGAGATATTTGGGAGGTATCACATGACAAGAGGAGAGGTCCATAGGCCGTGTTACGAGACTTGGAAATCGCATCCCTGCACTGCTAAATTCAGCTTCTGCCTGCGTGCGATACTGGTCTCATAGCTCGCGTAAATGGGCGGCCGCCTGTGACCGGCCAGCAATCAGGTGTAAATGCTGGATGCTGAACGTGGCAAGAGCGTTGTATCCGACAGGATGCAACGCAGTACTCTTGTCGGGCCTGTTGGCTGGTATACGTAGGTGTTTCGTATTCTGTCCTTACATGGTAACACGTGATTGCTCAACAATAAACATACTCATACCATACCGGTACATCACGCAGTGCCGCATTATAGCGAATGGCATGTCTTGTTTGTTCAATAGCTTGGGAATTACAGGTGAATAAAGGCTGGTACGCGGTTCTTGAGAGTTCCAAGTCACCAAATGAGTGATGTGGTTCAAGAACTTACTATTGTAGGCAGGTCATATATATTTTTACATGACCCCGTCTCCTATTCAATGGGTACAGAGGTTCTTTCCCTGGTTGTAAAGCGGCCGGGGAGTTGAATTGAACGCACACCTCCGCCTAATGCAGAGTCTAAGAATGTGTGTGGAGCTGTACCTCACTTTCACCTGTTTTCATGGAGTGGACAGGGCGAAGTCTAGCGATACTTTCGATATGTACCCGTTGACACCGCAAGTGGATCTCCTGTACAGAGTGGCACACGAAACAGTAGCCCCACGAGCAGCTGGGATGCCCGGGGACTAACATTCTATAATGACAATAAAATGCCTCTTGCAAATGTAATGTTGTTCTTTTATTGCTAATAAAACTCTTACTGGCATTGACATGAAGACCGGGCTACTGTTTCGTACTCCACTGTGTATGTACTCAGTTCAGTCAGTTATACAAAACACAGTACTACATTCTGTGGTCAAATTGCAACACTTCAATGTCGCAGCAGTTCTGCACACAGTAAATAATGTGAACGCGGGCAGTCCGTACTTTTTTTAAACGTAAACAACCGCAGTATTAATAATGACAGTTGATTTAGTGTTGGGTCGGCTCCAGGTGCTATGTGCAATATTTCGAGTTTTATCTACCTCGCTCCCTTCTTTGTCTTAGTCACTTTTTCTTTACTTCCCTTAAACATTGACGAATGACTACACACGTGCACTGACGACACCAACCGGATCCAGTAACGTAAATCCCTACCGAAAGATGACAGTATTGTAGACAAGAAGTGAGTGATGACAACAGTTAATACAAATTGTAAACATTATGTGTAGTTCGTTCAGTGCATTGTGGATAGGCAATTCACAACACGCAATCAACTAAATGCAGTGTTCTCTAGATGTTCTTAACACTGAGTATTCTTATGTGTTTCAGTCCACAAGTGATCATCATCGGGGAACAAGTATGAATGATATTACATAACACTTATATAGCCATTTTACACGTGAACAGCGTCTCATGCATAATGTGAAAGTGTCAAGAGTCAAATTCAGACAGTTCTTTGTAGAACAGTTGTGTACGTTAAGTGAAATGGGATCACAATGTACATTATCTCAGGGGCAGCTGTACTTAAAGGACAGTTGACACATATTGGTCTTAAGAGTTTCGAATTTCGGACGATTTGGCAGAGAATGGTCGCAGCCTGTTAATAGTAGACCATCATCCATTCTTGTGCCGTATTCTGGATGGATACGGCACGAATCCCGGCTAAGAGACCGGCTTCCAGTCTGTGACTTGTTCACTACTTTTATGCACCACTTCAAATAGCCACAGAGACTATCATGTTCTGTCCGTGCACTGATATATTTCAAATAAAGACGAGTGCAGACATGTTTCTGCCCTCAAAGGGCCATCCTCATGGAGCACGATTGATGCACTTTTGCAGCAGGGTCAACAAACTGAGTTGCCAGATGTAAAATTCAACTTAATGAGCAGCACACTGCTGCTTGATTACAATCAGACGTGGTTGTAATGTAGTAAAGCTGCCATGCGGGGATCCAAGCCAAGTCATCCAGTGCGTAGAGAGTGGCTCTTCATTACCGTCTTTCCTGGCCAGCGGTAATAGCCATTCTGATACAAGAAGGTGCGAGGTCCTGACTGATGTGATATGATAAATAAAACTCTCATATGTTCCGAAACAGACGAGGAACCGAATCTGTGTTCGTCGCCTGGTTTATCACGGCGTTGGCTCAAGGGTCTGTCGATATTTGAATTCGGACGATTTTGCACAAACTTAGTATTACTGACAACGTTTGATACGGTTCGGAGTTTTTTCAGCCCGGTTTTGTCGTCTCATTGGCCTGTACTGCTGCTGCTTTCTTATCTTGCTGCTTCATCGACAATGAAGCTGTAGGGATACACAACGCTTTATTTTTATGTTTTTGAAAATTTTCGTATTTTCAATTCGATATTTCAATTTCTTTATTTATGAGTTTTTAATGGCCATTTGTGCCTTTGTTCGAAATGCCATTTATTGCTCGTACTGGAAAATGTCTTTATTGTTCTGTGCGAACTGTAAACGTTGTTAACGCATGTTATTTCAGAAATTTTGTATATCGTTGCAGCACCGTGCAGCGCTCCATATGAATGAACTCATTTTACCTGTGCCTCTATAGTGGGACTGTTGGTATTGTCACATTGGTGCACTGGCTTTGTGATGTCAGTAGCTGCTTAGCTGTGGATGGGAAAAGATTACAAGGAAGTTTTTCGCGGACGGACGTGAGAACATTAATAAAATTTTTGGTTTCGTTGGGTAAAATTGCTCTAAAGTGTTGCAAGGTGTTGAAGAAAGTTATAGGGACACGTGATCCTTCATACGAAACTGTTTGCTGTTGGGTGAATGCCATTAAGAATAACCGGGAAGAGACAGACAATGCCTCACGCCGTAGGATCCCCAAAATCGGCGACTGGTGATCGTCATATGGAACAAGTTAGATCTGTCCTTGATCGCACTTGCAGTATTTCATGAAGGGCAGTTGCTACGGAAGTTTGAACCTTACCAGCAAATGTTTACCGTAACCTCACCAGCAGCATTGGGAAAAGAAAAGTTTGTGCAGAGCGGAGTACAGAGACCAAAGACCAAAGAGAAAGAACCGCTCGTGTTCTGCAGCTTTGGAGAAACGATCGCATGTTAACGGTTGACCAGTCTTGGATACATTCATTTGACCTGTAGCTCAGAAGAAGGAAAGATGGTGTGCCCGAACGTCACCGAGGAAGAAAATAGCACGACGCATTCAGGATGCTCTGTAAGCCACGCACGTCACGTTCCTCAGCTGAAGTGGAGTTGTGCTTGACCATCCTCTGCCAAATGGTACGACGGTCAGTGGCCAGTATTATACTGTGCACCCTTGCAGAATAAGGTGAGGCGGGCTGTTCGCCGTAAACCTGAAGTGCTTGAGCATGGGGTCATTTTGCTCCACGACAATGCAACACTTTATCGCCATCGTGATGTGCAAAATCTGGTGGAAGTTTGGGGCTGGGAAGTGTTGGGACATGGTCCCAACTCTCAAAATCTCGCCCCACGTATTGATTTCTGGCTGTTTGCACATGTGAAACAGCATCTTCGGGGTACACGATTTGAATCGGAAGACGATATCAACACTGCTGTCACTGCCTCTTTATATCTTCTGAGCAGGGATGAATACATAGCTGAAATTGATCGTTACCGCATAGAATTGAGAGGTGTGTGGACATTGCTGGTGATTTGCATTTAGTGGAAGACATATCCTTTGTGTAAACATTCTGGAGTATTAGTAGTGTTGTTACAATAAAATCATACAAAACTTCTGAAATGACCTACGTAATTACATAAATTTAATGCAAATGAAAGACACTAATGAACTTCCAGGAATAATGTTTGTATGAGTATATATTATGGCCTACAGGCATGCTTCGTACAAAAACACATATGTTATTTCAAGTAACGTAGAATTTTGTGCAAGTAACACTTAATTGTTGTGTTTTGTGATGCGGAACTCTGTTGTAGTGTAGAAACATGTAGAGAGGCGGCTACATTGTGAATTGAATGACGGGTAGAAAGGAATCAGGTAAATACGCGTTTTACGTCACAAAATAAACGTAAGCAATTCGTAGCCGAAAGTTGTGACACAGACTGCCTTTAGTCCTGTAACGACGCGTCATTCAGCATTTTCAAGATCTAAAGTGACGCATTCCGCTTCATCACTGCTAAATTTGGAAGATATTTGCCTATATTTAGACAAGTACGCTCAGGCGGACTGCGTACAGGTGTCCTCTTCGACATGAATGTGCCAGTTCCTATCCTTTCAACCAGCAAGTTCAACCTGACATGCGCAGCCCATTGCAGTGAACTCTGCCTTTGATTAAGTATCGATATTCACAATACTTAATAAATCTCCTTTAACAAGAAGGGAGGTATTACTTAGCTTCGAGTACTTTGTCCGTCCACACAATCGACCATCAGTGCAGGACATAGTGCCCCTAATTACATTCTTTGTGATATACTTTCTGTTACAGGACCTGATAACCACTTAAATGTTCGTGCAAATGCTCTGTTATCATATGAAAATCTCTAGAAACTGAACACTGGGTATCTTTGTGATACTCTTATCTGTACTGTGCTTTGGCGTGTCATTGTCTACATTGTTCAACAGTCTGTAATCACTATGTACCTATGTTTTAATTAGCCGATTAAACTGTGGTTGTATGTGTATGAACAGCCCATTTAACAATCTGGTAGAACCCGAAGTCTGAGCACGAGGAATACCAGAGTCTGCCATTGGACACGATCATGACAAAATTTCATCCATCTGCCAAACTCTCAATATTGCATTACCGCCCCACCTTCTTCTTCTTCTTCTTCTTCTTCTTCTTCTTCTTCTTCTTCTTCTTCTTCTTCTTCTTCTTCTTCTTCTTCT
>Ga0268261_10002768_pt1 | contig 12644 bp, 11 predicted proteins | sample TergutNc150P1_FD_190353 | JGI IMG/M metagenome (GOLD analysis project Ga0268261, IMG submission 190353) | Nasutitermes corniger P1 segment gut microbial community from laboratory colony in Florida, USA - Nc150 P1 (SPAdes) (version 2) | ecosystem: Host-associated > Arthropoda: Insects >... | reverse complement strand
TTTTTTTTTCCCCCCCCCCCCCCCCACTGGAGGTGGGGAAAATGCCTTTGAGCTATCCCACTGATGTGTTCCTCCACATACTTCATCACACTTCATTTGAAATCTACAGGTTACAAAATCTTTTCTGCTGACTGCACATAATGATAATAGATTTATTTTCAATAAACTCATTATCACTGCATGCTACTGAACAACTAGTGCAACAAAAAATGAAGCTTTGTTCCTCTCCCTCAGTGGATGAGTCATGCGATAACTGCTGTTATCCATCCAGTACATGTGGAAATCTCACATACTTTTAAGTCATACTGATGCAACTTCAAAGTGCACGATGAAGGAAAATTTTCTACAGGATTTTCTAGGGGGAAAAAGTGCATCTTATGGTCCAGAATATATATTGTTTTAATTTGTATGGCATATTTATATAACAAATTTTATGTACTGTAAAACATATGCTTTATATGTATGTCACACCATAAATATTAAGACTATGGTCTTATGGGATGTGGCATTGTTGCCTGGTATATGGTTACCACCATTCTGCAGTAACATACTACCATCACATTCCCTACCTGGTTCACTTGAACCCTGAAGATGGGGGCCATATAATCTTCCAAAATGCTGGTATCCTTCCACCAGACTGTCACATTCCAGAAGATACGCAGTCTTAGTTTTCACCACCATCAAAAACCCCAAATCTCAAACAAGTGACAGCTGTCTTTCACTACGACATGTGCAGGTTTGTTACCACTGCCATATGAACTGGAATATTGTGTACCATCAAATGCAATGAGAGGATGATCATGTACTGGCAAAAGCACACATTACAGGAACAATAGATTGTGGCCTTTTTGCTATATATTCTAGCACTTGTTGGGAAGGAGAAGAAAAAACTTCAAAAGACTTTATGTATTATAAGAGTAATTCAGCAAACACAAATATCTTCTTATTATAATAAATATAACTATGTTGACTTAATTATTCTTTGATATATTAAGCTGTAAAAACATAAAAGGACAATGTCTGTTAAAAACGTGAAAGACATTATTCAGAATGGCAAGACAGGTGATGTGGGATGTGGCACTGCATCTGGGGGTGACTTGTGCCCAACATTACTAGACATTGCAATGATTTCATCTTCAAGGGTCTGATGGACACAATGAGCCCTGACAACTAAGCCACCACTGTATTGAAATGATGGACACCTATCACCCAGTGATGCAGCACGACAGCCCAGATGAATGGAGACCCCACCTCACCTGTACCACTCTAAGAGCCTAAACACTTACAAGACGTGTGAATTTTAAATCAAGTACAGCCTCCGGGTTCTAATATACATGACAAAAATGTGCAGAGCAATGCATGGCACAAGATCACAATATTACTGCTGGTATGATATGCAGTGACAGTACTTCAGGTGCTGCTGCCTAAAATCAACACCAATTCCTGACTGTAATTCAAGGAACAACCAACAACTTTAATCTTACCAGTGAATTTCTGAATCTGAACACAAACCACAATGAACTGGTCCACAGACATGTGTTTATGGTTCTGTAAATCGCACCTCGTGATCAGGAATTTGACAAACTCTGGAGAAAATCTGAACCCCATCTGTTGTAGAGCTGCAAACACAGAACACATAATGTATGACACAAATGTGCAAAGCCGACCTGCAAGAAAAGAAGGAAGATTTTGGTGTATAGTTCAGGACATAACAGCTCCAAATGAGCTGTTCACAGACCTGTAAATAAAGTAAGGCAGTGTCACTGCTGGACTAAAATATGTAACTGAAACATCAAGTGCTCAATGAAGACAGTATGGATGAAACTGGGTCTTGGCTGGAATATCCCTCAGAGACATCACTCAAGGCATGTTGCATGGGAAATTAAGGCATCAAAACACAGCATAATTATCACACAACTCATAAGAAATCACTTAAGACAACGGCATTCCACATAATGGAAGTATGTGGACCCACGAAGATAATGACACTAATACATGGGTTGTATTAAGTAGCACGTGGCCACATTTATAAATTATGTATATACTACAAAAATTATGCAATAATTTAAGCTATAATGTATACCATTACTGTGATTCTTCCACTTGTGGGCTGTGAGCCAGTCCACAATAAAGGTTGTAGCCATTTGCCTTGAAAAATTTGCACACCCATATACTAATACATGAGGTTCCATGCACTACAAGGCTCTAGAATTACTGTATGGTGTGGTGTGAACACAGATTGAATAACTACACTGATTTTCTTCAATACCACAACTAATTCTCTAAGATGTATGGAGCAGATCCTCCATAAATGTCCCACATAACCAGCAGATTAAGAACAACAGCATGCATTCCTCCAACATGACACACCTACAGCTCATTCATCAAAACATCTGTGGACACACTGTGGGAGGTGTTCCAGGACAGAACTGTCAGTAATGGTTTGTAGTCAGCACACTCCCTAAACTTAAACACATGTGACTCTCATAAATCAAGAAGTCTGCATATCAAAACCCTGCACTACTGATGAACTGAAGGACAATATCTGAAAGGAAATGTACTGTTTCCCATTAAGTGCAAAAATTAACACTTGTTACAGAGGTGCCATATCAACTGAAGAACATGAAGAAGTAGCAACTGCTACAATCTGGTGTCAAATTTCACTTTATGGGAGGAGTGTCTAACTGGAGAAAGAAAAGAATTCCCATTGCACATCACTAGTTCAAGTTCATTTACTCTTTACTCTTAAATGCAACACTTCAGGTGCATGGAAAAAAATTGTGTGTGCAAAGTATGGAGTAATTTACCACAGGAACAAGGACAGTGTAGTTGGTAGAGAAATTAGGCCATGGGCCAAAGAAACCAAGGAATCATGGTCAATTATTGACAAGCGCAAGGTACTTTCCTCTTCTCCAAAATATGCAGTGTGGCTAAGAAGCCCACACAACCTCTTATTGAAAGGATACAGGAGGGTCTCTCTTGTGGCATTCAGAAGCATGGCCAGGGTATGAAGGTGAGAACTGATGTCCAGTTTGTGCCAAAGTTAAAAATGGGTGGAGCTATACCCCAATCCCTTCATATGTCTTCGTGGCATGTAAAGGGAAGACTTTATTTATCTTTTATCTTAACAGTTTCATTATATAGCAGTGCACACTGTGTATCATAAACAGAACAGTTGTACACAGTGTTCAGCAGCTTGAAGCCAGTGAATAGACTGGGGTAGGTTACATTTACTATAACAGAAAACAGTTACTAACTCATATAATTTAATTTTACATGTCAAAATGTTGTATTCAAATATGTGGTAATGAAATATTGTACAGATATCTAAACTCTGACAATAAGGTTAAATAGAGTATGTTGGTTTGGGCATGTACAGAGAATGGAAGAAAACAGAATTCCCAAAAGGGTATTATATATGAATTTGGGAACAACAAGAATGAGAGGTAGGCCAAGAAATAGATGGCAAGATAAGGTGAAAGAGGATGGAAGAATAGTTGGTGGAGAAGGGTGGCAGGAAAAAGTACATAACAGAGAGGAATGGAAGACGCTCCTGAGAATGGCAAGGAATCATTGCATTCTGCACATGCCAGTGGAATGAATGAATATCTAAACTCTCACATTACAGTGATTATTGTCTAATGCACAGCACACTGACATGCATTCATTAACAACTAAAGTGTTGGATGTTGTGAGTGGGGAGGGATAACACCAACCAAATATCAAAACTTTCATATTAACATTATGAAGCAGAAGAAATGTGGACTAGATCTAACACAAGGCATTGCAGCTAGCCAGATCAAGTGTTTGTTTTTCATATATCATGTCACTCAATCCTGAAAAACAAAGCTTTAGAAACATAAAGAACACAAGGCTCCTAATACAGTCTACAATCCACCCTAAGAAGGAAGTCCCTTCTCCAATCCACCACTCTCATTATCATAATACTGTGATTTTCACCAAAGGTGCCTCCACTTCTGCAACTGACTAATCTGCAGTAAAGTGAGGGGAGACCAGGAAAGTTACAATCAAAACTGTAGGCAACAGCCATGAAGACAGTATTTTTGTAGCTTATGTGAAGGATGGAGTGTGGGTGGTCATAAATATCACCACAGTAAAGGAACATTTTGGACCAAAACCAATTTTGCCCGAAATACTATAATGGCATCTTTTATGGACTGGCAGGTTACTGTCAACTGTCCACAAACTGATGCAAGCTTGTAAACTGTGTGCTGTGTGTTGAAATGAACTGTAATAAATCACTGCATAAATTCATACAGTAAAACTAAAACTGACCTCCTAAGGTAGAAACACAAGCATTAAAATTAGAAACAGTGGTCCATTCAATATGAAAACAAAATCTGACCAACTGGTATCAAAAACAAAGTGACAGCCTTCACAGTGACAAATAAAAATGTTAATTCAGTCTTCTGAGTTGGTAGGCAGTTATCAATGTATTAGAAGAACCTGTTGCCCCCATTTTGAGACTGAAAATGATAGCATCAAGCTCCTCTGAAACATGGGGCCACCAACCACCAGAAGTCACTTTCTGGAAGACTGCAGTTTTAATAACATTTGACTTATCCTTATTCTTATCATCATTATTATTCTTATTATCCAAATGTTCAGTGGTCTGTTTGTTCAGCCTCTCAGCACTATTGATATCCTTTACTTCTACTGTCAAGTTCCTTGTAACCTTGTTTTCCTACACTTTGTCTCTTGTAATGTTTGTTTACATTTTCTTCTTTAATTTTTAGTCTTTCTTTCTCCTTATAACTAGCTTTATTGCTGCCAGGAGGTACAGACATCAAAACAAATTAATATTATTCTCTAAATTTGCTTGTCCTTATTCTTCTATATTTTTCAACTCAAAATGTACCACATTCAGTGTGAGATTAAGCAATTAACTTGCTCAGACAAACAAATTACTAGTAAGGGCTGATGACAAATTCATTAAAAATGGTATGGTATACTGGTAAAAGAACAGAATGTGAAAATTTCAGACCATAAGGTAGGCATATGATGACAAAGGTTCACTGGGAAAACAAGATTAAAGTTCCAATATGACTTCAGGTTCAAATGTGTATGAAATGAAATGCACTTGTTGCAGTTATTTTTATTTTTGTATCACTGTAATAGGTCATTACAGGAAATGGTGTTGTAAGTGATATAGCATCATGTACCTTGGGCAAGTTCATGTTCCTCAATGTGCCCTGATCCATCTCTGTCATACGTTCTGAATGTAGCCAACCACTGGTTGATGTAGTTGTATAGCAACTGGAACTCACTCACGTCTATTGTGCCACTTCGATCTCTGTCAAACATACCTAAACATAACATACAATGCAACATAGTTATGAATCCTTGTGGAGTAAAGACAAAAGAAAGGAGAGAAAATTGAACATTTATAATGCACTGATTAAAAGCAGTTTATTGTATGGTTTCAAAATATGGAGACTCACAGAAAATAATAAGAGATGGGTCGAAGCTACAGAGATGGATGCCCTGAGGAGATTCCTCGAGAATATCAAGAAAAGAAAGAATTAAAAATGTAACTATAAGACAACAAACTGGACTAGAGAAAACAATTATAAAAGATATTGAACAGTACCAGCTTACATGGTATGGCTATGTTCAGAGAATGGCTGAAGGAAGATTACCCAAAACAGCAATGAAGTGGACGCCGAAACAAAAGAGAGCACGAGGAAGACCGAAGAAAAACCGGATGGAAGGTATAAGGAAGGCCATGAATGAAAGAAACCTAAATGAAGGCCAATGGGAAGATAGGAAGCAATGGAGTCTAGGTGTCAGACAACGTAGAAAAGCATTTTGAAACCTATATATATATATATAGTTGTGAATCCTAAACCACAATTTTAACTGCTTTTATATCTTATTTTTTCCTTCAAAATCTCCCCCTTCTTACTGTGTCACATCAGATTTTCCATAGGTAACAATTAATCTACCTGAAACATCATACAACATGCTCCTGCTACATGTTCTGAGTGTAGCAGCTTGAGTTAACATAATTTGAACTGTGTTCAGACAAAATAAACTACTTTCCACTTAAAAAAAAATTCTTAAAATTTAAAACTCAAAGCCGGCATGGCTGCATTATTTTGACTACCTAATTATCTGCAAAAGTCTCACTTCCCCCACACAAGGAAGATACTAACCAATCATAAGCTGGCAAGCTGTATCACTAAAATGCTTTCCTTGGCCACTTATAAGTGCACTCTTAAGTTCCAAGGCTGTAATACGTCCTGATCGATCTGCATCTACTGCATTAAACCACTGCTGCACTTCAGGACTGACACCTGGAGTAACAGCACCACCTGGATATCCTCCCATATGCTGATGCTGTCCTCCAGGGTATCCACCCATTTGCTGAGGTTGTGGTCCTGGATAACCGCCCATCTGCTGCTGCTGACCAGGATAACCTGATCCTGGTCGGCTTCCAGGATAGCCAGAACCTGGCTGTTGCGAACCTGGATATCCCGATCCTGGGTAACCACCTTGTTGAACTCCAGGGTAACCTCCAGTAGGTGGCTGAGCACCAGGATAACCACCCCCAGAATAACTGAGATTCTGCAATGAAAAATGCAGTTCTCCCAAGCAACTTACTTTTCTTGGACTACCACAAAGATGTAATTAGCAAGCTCCTCTGAAATTACCAATCAACACTACGTCAGCCCAAAAATTCTCATCAACAATTCTGTCACATAAGAATGCATTTTTACTCATTAAAATTTCAACACTGCGGACAATCATACGTGTTTTTGTTACGTGTTCCCTCACCACATCGCACGGAAATGTTACCAAAACCCTCTTCATGGAGTACATTAACCTATTAAGTAACCAAAGGGGAATCTTTCTCGTTTTTACCCGCAGGGTGAAACTGTGGTTCATCTCTAGCACACTTTGATATGCGACATCAGCCGTCAACGCAGTAAAGTAAATCTCAGTCTTACATTAGTATCAATGAAATGAAGTTGGAGTTGTAAGGTTAGAATGCTGCGTGCTCGGCAAAGTAACTATGATTAAAGCCAAATTCAGTGACATATCGGGGGTTTGGAATCGACAGTCCTGGTATGCGTTCTACAGAAAACAAGGAATTGGTGTCAGTACAATAATCTAAGGCTTATTAAAATAATGCACCCTGTTCTTCAGTTTAGCGATTGAGACGGTTTCTGTTTGGAACGTATTACAAAAACTACATACTGTAAATGATACGTTCAAATATAATGTGAACTTTATCCCAAGAAACATACCGAATACGACATTTTAATGAACACCTCAGTACAAATACTCAACACACTCTTGTTTACACAACAACACTTCCTACTACTTCACACACGCAATCATTCAGTTACACTCCTATTTCCTAACGTAATCATCACGGAATATTGCGCTAAGCGTATGTCGATGCCTGAAACATTATAAACATGGATGTCCCAGCTGGTAGAGTAAGTCGCGCTACGCGTCGAGGGTTAGGGTAATTCGGTGAACTACTATTGGCATGTTAAGTATGTTAAAGTTGGTAATACGAGGACGAAAATCGAGAGTCGTTTAAGGTAATGCAACGTTAGTAAACACTGAATGTGTGAAGTGCAGTATTGAGAAATAAACGTGTAAATTGCATTTCACGTTGTGAAAACTATGGCGGACGACTTACAAGGAAATCTTCAAAATTATAAGCTACAGTTGCAACAGGTAAATAAGACTCAAACTGTTTGGTTTCTATGGGCACTGTCAGTACTGACTGCTGCAGCTGCTACTTACAAAGTGTTGTATGTAGAATGTTGGCTTGGCATGCGGCCTTTTAAATACTCAAAACAAGTAGAGCTTCTTTATAAGTAATTGTAAAATGCGGGTTATAGGTCGAAGCAGCCCTTACTACGGATCCTACTAATGAAGAGCTTTTAAAATTGAAAGTTGATCTTGAAGAAGTTATAGAACTGACGCGTGATCTAATCAAGACGCAGCTTCTTGATTTAAAATCAGCAGAAGGTGGAGCTGGAAGTTCGAGTGTAGATGAAGACGTAACAGCCAAGCTTTTGGCTGCAGAACAGCCGAAACTAGAGGAGCTTTGTACTAAAAGAGACTGGAAAGTTGGGGATAAATGCCTTGCGATTTGGAGTGACGATGGACAGTAAGTTACTTGCAAATAATTTAAACTCTTGTGATGTTCAGTAATGTAAGAGATCATCCTGTCTTTACGATTACATCTTAAGGTTATGCTTAGAAATAATACTGTAAGACTCCTGACAAGTGTGAGTGTAACTGGTGTCCTCCAGTCTTAATCGGCTTTGCACCTGGCTGCCAGAAGATGTGTTAAATAATCCAGCAGTACTCATCTTCAGTTTCTATAAGTTCTTCACTCTCTGTCTCTTTCTGTGGTCACAACACAGTACTGCAAGTTTCCACCTAACATAAAATATTGCCTTACTGCTCTCCCCTTTATTCATTACTCTTAGATAAATTATTGTGAGTTCTGGTTCTTTTTCTGAACACTGAAACAGCAGTGCATACACACAGTGTCCTTACAGCCACAATTCCTCTTCCCCTAATCTCTTAAGTGAGGTCTTCACTTATTTGGTGGCTGATGTAACTGCACCTGCTGCCTTCTTGTGAAGCTGTCTGCACATGATGACAAAGAAACTGTAGTGAGAGGAACTCTTTTGAAGTCATTTGTGTGTGATGACATAGCAGATCAAACCAGTCCAAACTAAGCTGTGTTGCCAGACATGAAACTAAAGTGGACTGTCCAGACAAGTTTTTCTTGGTCTTCCTGTTTCCTCCCAAGCAAAATATGGTGCAGTAATTGACATTGACTTCACCCATCTTATACCCAATATTTACAATCCGTAGTCACCAAATGAAGTAATCTTGTCATATCATTTAATGCAAAGTGCTGCAGTTGATACATCCTTGTTAAATAATCTGCGACCCACTAGTTCAGTAAAGTTAAGTGACAATGTACATTACATGAAGTATAATATGAAGCTTATATTTATTGCCATGTAGGCATTAAGTCTTTTGAAGGAATAATAAATAAATTTTGTACCTGGTATAGAGTTCTTGCAACAGGGAATATTGAGATTGTGGTCATATGAGATGTGTCATTGTGTAGTCTGGTAGGTGTGTACCATTGTTTCAAGGGAACCTGCTACCACTGCCTTCAGGACAGAAGAGTCACTGTTTTAAGAAATTATACTCTTCTTCCATGGACACTGAGGCAAAAGTTCCCCTGCAATGTTGGTACCTACCTGTCAGATTACACATTATCATGTCCCAGGTGACCATAATCTGTTCAATGTGAGTTGCATAACTTTTGTAACTGTTTGTGCCCTTGATACAAATTATTTGAACTTTTCAGTAGGCTCTATATACAGCTTGGTCATGGAGCAATTTTACCGCTCGTTAAGGTTTAATTTTCTTTCAGATACTACGAGGCAACGATTGAGGACATAACTGAAGATGGTGAGGAAGTGTCTGTGGTGTTTGACAGCTACAAGAATTCAGATGTCACAACTCTGGCACTGCTGAGGGAACTTAAAGGTGGTGTGAAGAGGTCAGCAGAGGATGGTGCTGACAGTAAGTCCAAGTGAGTGCGAGTTCCAGTCTATTCAGGCATGACATAGACCTGTTCCTTGGTTTGACTGCACCTGATAAATGAATCTGTACTTCTAACTCTAGACTTGCTTGCCTAAGGAATGCTGGTACTTAACATGTTAGGTTGCATCCATAAGTACAACCTATTTCTTGGTGGAACTACAGTAAGGAAAGAATATGTGGTTCTAAAGTTCTTACTAAAACTTGCATGTTTTAAAAATAACTTTGTCCTTATCTACCTCCTCCTCATTCAATATTTCCTCTCTTATGAGGTATGTTTGTTGACCAGCAACCAAACCTCTCCAGAGGTTCTTCTTAATTTGTCCCATGGTCTTTCTTGTGTGTGACATATTCCCTAATGAGGACCAAGCTAGTCTCTGGCCTCTCACACACGATAAATACAATATATACACATAATGGGAACCCCATAAATATATATTAGCACATTCCTTATGGTGGACTGGTAAATATTTAAGGTTATTTTATTTCAATGGCATATACTCTTTCATGTAAGATGCCTTTAAATAAGAAACTGCAGAAAAAGAGTCAGTCTGGCACCAGCACCCATCCAACACAATGCCTTCATCTTCCTCTGTCCCACTTCTGATTACAGTTTAACACTATTAAATTCATATACTTTCTGAGCATTAGCGTGGAGTGTGGCACCACACTGGAGACAATACTGGACATCGTAATGGAATGAACAGAGATAAGTTCGACATCCCAACAGACACATTAGACGATACACACACACCGTTATGTTTCTTGTATTTAATATCTTAATTTTACTTAATTCTGGACATTTTAATATATATGTATTTTTAAAAGTTAAAGCAGTGGAATAAGTGACTTTGCATTCTCACCTGATGATTATATGGCCGTACCAGAATGCATGGCAGCCTGAGTATGTAAGGGTGCTGTTGTATTTGGCATATGTAGTGATGTACCTTAAATTACTGTGTAAATTATGCTACATTTGTTGTTGTGTGAATTTAAACTCAAATCTTAATTTTGTATGTCTTTCATTAATATTACAGAAAACAAGTAATATCAAAACAGCGTGAATACCAGAAGAAAAAGAAACAAAAGAAGCTTCAGAGGTACAAGCAAATGGAAGAAGAACGGGAAGGAGAGAAGAACAAATGGCTTGCATTTAATTCCAAGGTATGTATGTTATTTGGCACAGTAATTGTAACTAACTCTATTAGAGGAGAGTTCATTTTGAGAAGCTGGTAGTAACTCAACTAGTTGGGAAATTACCTGTCTCTCTCCATGCAATACGAGGGTGCTGTGAAAAGTTCTCGGCCTAACAATGAAAAAACCAATTTATAATTTCAAAATTATTTTTATTTTTGAACATAATCTCCCTTAAGACTAATACATTTATTCCAGTGATGCTCCAGAGCCATTATCCCGTCCCTGTAATGGTTCTTTGTAAGATCTGCAAAATACCCCTCTGCAGCTGCAATCGCCTCTTGATTTAAAAAAAAACTGCTGACCAGCGAGGAAGAGTTTGAGTTTTTGGAAGAGATAGAAGTCAGAGGGAGCCAAATCTGGGGAATAGGGTGGATGTTCCAACAATTCATGATGCAAATCCCTTAATTTTCCCATTGCCAAAACACTTTTCTTTTGCAAACGGGGTCTTTCCTCACAAATTTTTTTGTCTAGTCTGGTTAAAAGATTTGAATAATATTCCCCAGTTATTGTTTTACCCTTTACAAGATAATCAATAAACAAAATGCCTTCAGCATCCCAAAACACCGATGCCATGACCTTTCCTGCTGATGGAACCGACCTTGTCGTCTTTGGCGCTGAACAACTGGCTTCTGTCCACTGTTTTGACTGCTGTTTGGGTTCTGGTGTGTAATGGTGAATCCAAGTATCATCCATAGTAATAAATCAATGCACAAAATCAGTTTTATTTTTGTTAAAATGCTCCAAGCACTGTTCAGAGATTTTCATGCAAGTGCATTTTTGATCAGCTGTGAGCAAGCACGGCACCCATCTTGCACAAAGCTTTTTCCTATCCAATTCTTCATGCAAAATGTATCCTACACATTCTTTTGAAACGCCTATAGTCTCAGGAATTTCACGCACTTTCATCCGCCAGTCATCCAATACCATATCGTGCACTTGTTCAATGATTTCTGGTGTTGTTGCACTTTTTGGACGTCCTTTACGTGGATAATCTTCAAGGCTGGTATGACCACGTTTAAACTTGGCAGCCCACTTCTTAATTGTTGAAAACGAAGGAGAAGAGTCCCCATAAACTTTTATGAACTTCGAATGAATTTCATTTGGCGTTAAACCTTCTTTTACAAAGAATTTTATAACCGCACGATACTGAATTTTATCCATTTTAAGGGATACAGACAACACTCCTGCTTCAGACGGCTGTATAAAACAAACTACCTAATAGAATGACTTACAATTTCACATGGATGCTTATGACAGATGTACTAACTTAGGAAAAAAAAATCTTGCCATCTGTGATCGAGACAGAGAAATTTTCAGACCACCCACATATGTATTTGTGGGCAGAATAAATCTGATCATACAGAACGAAGTACAGTTTAAATCATTTGTAACATCATCAAAGGGACTGAATAAATCGTGTCATTATTAACAAATGTTGCTGTAAGTGAGGTGTATGGTCTGCAGGTATATTACTTAATGTTAGCACTATGATCTATTTCAAATACAAATCGCATCGAAATGTTAATATAATAAAAATTACTCTTCTATATGTATTGCAATAAGGTTTCCAACGGATGCAACTGTTTATTTTGCGTATTTATTTCCTTTCTTTTTATTTCCTTTATTTTTACCCTACATGTTTCGGGCTCTCATAAGCCCATCATCAGGGGTATCTCAAGCTGTTTTTTATATATACAACCATTTGGTTCCTGTGTTGGACAAGAGATAACAATATTATAGTAATAGTAACACTTTAAATGAGTTAAAATCTTTGGAATTAAAATACATTCTATACATGCATGTTTGTACAATATAAAAGTTTATATGCAATA
>Ga0268261_10002767_pt1 | contig 12644 bp, 8 predicted proteins | sample TergutNc150P1_FD_190353 | JGI IMG/M metagenome (GOLD analysis project Ga0268261, IMG submission 190353) | Nasutitermes corniger P1 segment gut microbial community from laboratory colony in Florida, USA - Nc150 P1 (SPAdes) (version 2) | ecosystem: Host-associated > Arthropoda: Insects > Digestive... | reverse complement strand
TGGGTTCGAATCCCACCGGGGGCATGGATATTTGTCTGTTGTGAGTGTCGTGTGTTGTCAGGTAGAGGTCTCTGCGACGAGCTGATCACTCGTCCAGAGGAGTCCTATCGACTGTGCTGCGTCGTCGTGTGTGATCTAGAAACATCAAGAATGGGTGCTCCATATATATATGACATTAGTCGCCTAAAGTTTAATAATTTAACCCTTATCCTGCTAACGTGGAGAAAATAGTGAGCTCCTAATAATGCCAGCAAATAGCAGATGGGATTTAATTCGGGCTTTTAAGGGTTAATGAACATACAATGTAACAAAGGATATGCATGTACTATGGATGCTGTGAAACCACCTTTCTGAAAGTTTTGCAAGAACAGTACTCTGTGTTAGCATAAAGGAATTTAGAGGACCACATAATACAGAAAAGGTATAGCCAGTTTGTGCAGCATAGAAACAGTTGTGTTTAGACTGAAAAGTACGGTACCTTTAAATTTGTATTCTGTAAGTTCATTTACTGCATACATATATCCGTTACTGCAAGTTAATCATTCTGTGCACATTAAACCCTTGGTGTTCACAGGGGTTCCTGAAACCATGGCTGGTAAAACAGCAGTGTTCGAAGATAAGACCCTGTGAAAAAATGGGGTTCAGGGAACCAAAAGACATAAGCAATGTCATACAAAATTTGGAAAACATTTGTGATGGTGTTTACTGAACTGCTGCCAGTGTTGCTGGCTGAAAGTTGTCACAGTAATCAAATGACAGAGAATGCATGGCAGACAGGGAGGAAGAAGACTTAGTGAAGAAAGAAATGATCTTTGATTGCTCTGCCACTACTACTTCCATCCACAAATGGTTCTAAAAAAAACTGTAAGAAGTACAGTCAAAGCCCATCCCACAATGCAGTAAGACACGTGAAAGGAGTATGCTGTTGTCAATTACACTACATGCCTACCTTACATATGAGCAACTCCAAACGAGCATGGAACCTACATTGCAATGTGCAAAATGTATTGTAACAATTTTTCCACAAATCAGCAAAATAATAATGCACAAAGCTGTAAATGAAGTGGGTCTGCTGGCTGCATTATATAAGAAATTAATAAAATGGAAGTTTCAAGTTCAAGGTGAAGATCTTAATAAGACCCATCTTTTACATCATATGCTAAGTGTATGAATTATGTGCAACTTTATGAAAAATTCATTACAATTTATAATTCAACTCCATGTAAAGCAGGGGTTATACAGAATCACTATGAACCAAAACTAAATTCACTCAACAACTCTCAGACTAATCACCAATCATCATAAATTATAACCACCAACATATCAAATTGCATTTATGAAGAAATTATGAGCTACTAGAATTCAGGGAGTAAGTGCCATCATTCAGAGCAGAATCTTTTGTCTTCCAGTTTGCTATCCAGAAATATAAGGATTAGAATGTAAAGAACTATAATTTTGCACATTGTTTTATAGGGGGGGTTAAAACTGGACTCTCACACTGATGGATGAACACAGGCAGAGGGTGTTCAAGAATAGGGTGATGAAGATATGTGGACCTAAGAGGGATGAGGTAACAGCAGACTGCATTATGAGGAACTTTAGGGTCTGCACTCCTCGCTATATATTAGTTGGGTGATCAAAGAAGAAAATGATGGGCTGGACATGTCATGTAAGAAGGAGAGGTGCATACAGGGTTTGGATGGGGAAAACTGAGGAAAAGAGACCACTTGGAAGACCCAGGCACAGACGGGAGGATAATATTAAATGGATCTCCTAGAAGTTGGATGGGGGGGTGGGTCATGGAATGGACTGATTTGGCTCAGGATAGGGAAAGGTGGCAGGCTGTCATGAAAACAGAAATGAAGCCCCAGGTTCCATAAAATGCAAGGAATTAATTGACTAGCTGAGGACCTGTCATCTACTCGAGGAGGACTCTGCTGCATGGAGTTGGTTAGTACATTCGTTAGTTTTGGAGATCACGTATATTCGCAGCATACCTGTGAGGAGATTGTATAAACACCTCAAATGGACACAAATCACACTTTGAAAATCTCCTGTGACAACAGTAAGATCACACATTCACACAGATAGTTATTATCCATCATGGCAATACCTGTTTTAATCTGGCCATAACTTTTTCAACATGTTCATGCTGTTTCTTCTTCTCCTCTTGAAGTTTCTCCATGAGTGCGGTGTATCTCTCTTGCTCCTTCTTGCCCTTGCTGGCAGCCTGAAAAATAAAACAAAGTCTCTTAGTTTCTCTCAACATCTCTTGACAGCAAGGATGGCCTTTAAGTAAAATGCCCAGTATGTGATTCATCGCAGTAGAGACAATAACCACCCGCCAAGCAGATGTCTTATTTATCTGTACCAGACAACTGGGTAGCACTTTTATAAACTCTCTGATACGGGATGTCATTAAATCTACTTTAATACAGCACAATACTTCTTTGTTTCTGGAGTTTCCTAAGAGGCTTGGGGTTTGCATGGTAGTAACTACTGAAATGCTGTATAAATCTGGAGCAGAAATGAGGACATTCACAGACAAAAAATAAATCAAAACACAGCAAGATGTAACAATTTTCTGAAGTACTTACATTTATTATTATGTGCAAAACCTTTCAGAGTTTCACAAATGACAAACCTAGATGATGATACTGCATATTTTCAGTTTCTAGAATCAGATGTTGTAAAAATATCATGGGCTGTTTAGCAGTCTAAATATATTATTTGTTGCACATTCCAAATAAGGGCTAAGGTAGAGATTAGCAATATCAAGCTAATGTTTTTGCACTTCCTGCAATATATACTATTTTTCACTAATGCCAAAAAATATGTCAATACAGAATTGAATTGAATCTACATATTTTGAAAAGGCCCGCTTCAAAATATCATCCAAAGACTCAGGAAAACCTAAAAAATTAAGGACAGATGGAAAACCACCTGAAATTTGCAGGAGATGCCCAGTAAATGCTAGTCAACAGTACTCCTATACACCAACCTGCTTGGAAAACAAAATTAATGAAGGTACATTGAACAAAAAGATGAATCTTACCATGTCTTTGGAGTCCATCACTTGAAGGGAGAGCTGTTTGATCTTATTAATTTCTCGCTGATAACTATCACTAGGAACGAAGAGATCATACATCGTTAGAGACCAGAATGTCACTAGGAACTGTGGAGAGATATCTTCCCACACCTTGGGAGGATGCAAAGGCCGTACCGAAGCAACAATAGGACTCATAATTTCACTTGCAGCTTCACAGTATTTCTGATGTTTTGCTGTAGGTGATAATTTCTTGCAGTTCGGATCAGCCTTACGAAATGCATCATACTTCAGCTGAAAGTAAATAACAGAAATTATACACAGTTCAATTTGAACAGTAGCAGCCTGTAGTCCACCAGTCCTTCTCAAATTCCATCTAGTATACATAAAACAAATGAATTCAGTAACTACTAGACGTGTGAAAGCAAGTGCTTTACAACCATCTTCACAATTTTGTTATTCAACATGAAAATTGTGTTTACACTTAAACTAATGCAAAATGAAGAAACCAACCACTATGATGGGACAGCTCAGTCAGTTAAGTGACTGACTACAGTCCATAAGACTGGCACCTCCTTCCTGACAATGTCAAGATTTTTCTCTTCTCAATGGTGACAGGCCATGAACTCAGTTTGGCCTACAGTGGCTACTGAAGCCACAGAAATGGAGGCAGTGGCCAGTGTGACAATGACCACTGCCTTTATCTAGTGCTAAGGTCAAGAACACATGCACCTAAAAACATGGTGTTTAGACACAGGGACACCTTTACCTTAAGTGACACATATTTTGGCAACATTAGTCACTATATTTCTAATCTCCCCTATTCAAACAAGCAACACCATATTCTTGAATAATTTTTTGTTGCTCCTCATTGTCATATAAACCTATTTACTTATTTATTATTTATTTGTTAAGATTACAAAATATGCAATGCCGCAGCACATTGCATGTATTCAAGTACACAGCCATTTCTGAACATTTTATTGGTCACAAAAATTTCACCATCCTTTTACCCAATATTCCACTCTTTTCACTCTCTTCTCTCTTACTGTTAACATATCAGAAGGAATATCTCTGAACTATTATTTTCACAGCAGTCAAGAAGTTAATGATGATAGCAATTAAACAGCACTCACATTAATAGCATGTGTGAACATGGGCCGAGCTAAGAAGAAGGCAACATCAGCATGGATATGATAGTCTGCCAGCATGCTGTGGATAGAAGGCAGCTTTGTCATGTACTCTTCCATTGACAATGTAGAACCCAGGAATGTTCCAAACTGCACCAATGTATCCTGACACTGTAGGAAGACAACAAAAAACATCAGAAGGCTAAAGATTAATCTAGTTTGACACTGTCCTATTGTGTATTTCTGAATAAGGTGCTAATTACCTAACCAAACACAACATATAGGTCTAGCACAACAGTCTTTCATTACACACTATGATATATTTCAGCTGTCCAGATCAGCCATCATCAGGTAGATGTCCAATACACAACAAGACACATAAAGGGAGAGAGGCCTCAATTCTGTAATATGGTTGTGTGTTAGTTTTATCCTTATTATACTGTTTTTGGAATAATATTGTTATAATTCATAACACTCTCTTCCTTTGTATTTATATTTGTGTATCTGACATCTACCTGATGATGGCTGATCTGAACAGCTGAAACATGTACTGTATAAAAAAAGACTATTTTACTAGATCTATATGTTGTGTTTGGTCAGATAATCAGCACCTTTCTGAACATTAAATCATTACCAAATTTGCTTAGGCAGTGTTTACCAGCCCCCTAGAACAACGTGTGCCAAAATATTTTTAATTTGGATGCAAAGTTCACAGAATATGGTTACAGCAGCAGGATCTTGGTAGAAATTTATTTTCTCAGAGTACACACTGGCACATCCCAATATCCATTGCTACTGCTGTAAGAGCCTCAAATGTCAGAGTGTTAACATCTGTTTTAGTATGTTTTACTGTCTCAACATTTTGAACAAATCATTACATTTGTTAAATACTTATAGCCCAGTCAGTATAGGGACAAAGCTTTGGGCTAGACAACTAAGGAATCCTTGTTCAATTCCAAGCAGGGGCAATTAGTATTGCTCTTCTACTCAGTCAGCACAATTAGTTTATCTTTCCTCTGAAGAGTCCGGACCATCTCTGAGACCCACCCACGTCCCAATCAAGGAGTTCTTCCTGCTTAAGTAAAATGGTTGAAGAGTACAGCTGAGCACTCACTTCTATCTGGTGCTGTGGTGAAGAATGAGTGGAACTATACGCCATTCCTCACAAATCTTCAGAGCATGCACAGTGACCTTACTTTTATCTGCTTATTACTTACTACATCCTTTCAGAATAACCACTCTTCATATCAATATTTGTCTGTCACTTGTCAATTGGAGGTGGGGCAATGCAAACAGTAAGGTGACTAAGTTAGGGGCTGACAACTGAGGCATCATGATTCTACCGCTGGCAAGGGCAAGAGATTTTTCTCTTCCCCAAAGCAACCAGACTGGCTCTGGGGGACAAACCCAGCCTCCTATTCAATGAGTCCTTGAGGAGAAAGTAGCAGGGTGTGAAGCTAGACACCTGCCAACGTCGAGTGCCACGGTCATGCGTGAAGGTAGCTGTATGACCACTCCAACACATGCCTTCTTGAGGTACAAAGGGAGGGAAAACTGTATTTTACTTTTAATCTTGTCACTTATTATCATTCCTACAATCCTACAAATTGTGTGTCTACCTACATTTCTTTGAACCGTAGTGCATTACAAAAAGTTAAATAAATGAAAAACATAACAGTCTAAAGAACAATGCATGTAGAACAACGAATGTACACAAACTTCACAATAGCATAACTCAACTTTTCTACTCGAAACTAAGTGGTGGGTGAGGTGTTCCAAATATGGCTGTAATCTGGAATAGCAAATGCAAGCATACAATAACAGGAATTAAAAAAATATACTTTATTTACCGCTAAAATATTGCAACAGATATCATTCTCAGTCATCGGCCACAACATTTCATAACCGCATTTTATATGGGAAAATCCCCTGGTTTAGAAAGACACAAAAGGAACATTGATCAAAATGTTAATTTATGATGTGACCTCTACCAACAGGACAGCAGTTCTACAACAATCTTTCCTCCAAATAAAGTGGAAGATATCATTCAGAGACCTTACAAGAAATAACATAAATCACAGCACAATAAACTGGGAGTTTATGAGTCCGTTGGCACAAATTTTCTGACTTTGGTAGTCAGTGTGTTAATTTTTGTGTTTGCAAGCATTAAAGCCACAATTAAGTACAATTTAAAAGTGGTAGTTATGGCTTACCATTTTCTATAGCACAAATATATGGAGCCATATGAACAAAGAAACTCATACAGCAGACATACTGTGCAAAAAAAGGCAGGAGTAGGAATAAGTTGCTACAATGAAATATTATAACGTGACTTTCAAGGCACTTTCTATACCACCTAACACAAACTATTGGTAGAGGAATTTGTGCTCACTTCTGTCTCAACTTTATCTCGTACACTTACTGAAAGGTGTCTCATTAAGTCAACAGGCCCTAAAACACAATTACAGTTTGCATCTCGAGGATCACTGAAGATGCACAATGAACATGGAAACTTTGAATGGAACAAATGACAGAAAAAAATAAATTTCATGCACTGAAAACAGGATGCCAGAAAGCTTTTTGTTCTATATAAACAGGTCAACAATTTTACTTTATTTCAATATCATATCATATGGTATGAAAAAATTTTACTAGAAAACACATGCATCCCTCACTAAACAAGCATCCACTTTGCATATTTTGCTTCTGTAAGACACGTATCTGCATATATGTTTTTCATTAAACTAGCAATTTCACTCTTATAATAATAGGCTAGTGTACCCAACTGCATGAAGGTGAGGCTACCCAGTGTGCTGCACAGTGCATCTGAGCTGTTCTGAGTGTTCACACCATCTTCAGCTACAGATGTCATCAGTGTGGTTTGTATCCACTGACATTATCTGTATACCATGTACACTATGGGTTCAGAAGTGTTGCAAGTAATTCAGGTGTTCACAGAAGCAAAAATACAAGGGCGCCATTAACAGTGGCACAAAATGACATAAAATAGTTACACATGAAAAACACAAAAAGATATTTGTGCTGTGAGAAATTTATCTTCATCAGCCACATACATCATTATTTACAGAAGGTTAATGACTTGCAGAAACATGTGATGGTGGAGTGAAACTAGAACAAAGATTTAGCAAGAACAAATGGCACAGCGCTGGAGAAATATGAGAGGTTATCAACCATCAGGACCAACAGCCATAACAAATAAGAATGCTGGTTTCCTTATTATCCAAGAGAAAATTCCCTCTTAATGAGAAACCTAGCAGTGAACTGTCAGAATCATGTGTGGGATGGTGACTGTCCTTCAGTTTCACAGACATTCTGAAAATGATGCCTTTGTAGCTGTAATAGCAATCAGAAACAAGGATATCACAAGGGGCCAAATGAGGTGAATAAGGAGGGCAGGGGGCCACAACCACGTATATGGCAACTAAAAACTGCTGCACTGACAAAGCAGTGTACACCAGTGGACAGTCACTGCGAATCAACCAGTCCTAGTTCTTCCACTGTTACAAGTGTTTCTGGCTAACTTGCTCCCTCAATTGTTTCTAAAACTTTCCATAGCTGGTTAACCATTTGTCTTGGAGAACAAACTGCTGATGAACAATCCCTTCACAGTCAAAAGCAACAATATGCTCTTGGTGTTCAAACCAACTTGCCTTCTTCAGATGTGCACAGAATGGGCTTTCCTGTTGAAAGGACTGCCATTTGGTTTCTCAGTTATAATGGTAAACCCATATTTTGTCTCCTGCATTTCCAATGTAGTTATCTTACGTCTACAGCAAAAGTTTATGCAAATGTGTTGTTCCTTCAGATCAACCATTAGAAAATCAAAGATCACACTTAACACAAACAATAAATACCTGCTGACAGCCAATGCAGAGGGTTGCAGACAGTAATAATAAAGCACCCTGTGGCAAAAAGGAGCAACATTTGCTGTTCTGTCCTAGTGGCATGTTTGAGAACTTCCAAACATGCCTTTGTACACCCTTGCACAAAATTAATTTCACTGCAAGTAATACTAAAACTTACAAATGTTCCATCACAACATACTTTTTATAATATGGGGTAAAGCCAAATTACAGAGAATGTCATCATACCTGATCATACAATTTCCCCACCAGTTTTAAATGACTCTTCTCTGTCTCCTTGTACACAACACAGTATCTCTGCTGAGCCATCAGGAGACATAAAGCCACAGCCAAATTTTGTTCTGCCAGTGCTTCTTTCAACCTCTGTGATGACTTCTTTGTGTTCCGCACCTGGCTGAAATAACCAGCCTAAAAATGATAACAGATTAGTACTTTTAAGCTGTCAATTTCTGTTCACACATATACTACAACCAAGTAGAATGGATGCCAATGCAAGTTCTATAATTTTTTCTTTAACCCTTATCCTGCTAACGTGGAGAATACAGTGAGCTCCTAATAATGCTAGCAAATGGCAGATGGGATTTAACTCGGCGTTTAAAGGGTTAAATAGGGTGACAGTGACAAACCAAAATTAAAGTCATAAAATGTCAAATTTACTGAGGAAAAAGCTACAACATATACAAGTCCTGCAGTGTGGTGGACACTGTTCTTGTGGGATATGATGCCACATCATTGGGTATTCAGATCCTAACAGTTCAAAGGAAGTATCATTGTTTGAAATGTCAGGAACTGATTAACCACTGATGTGGCAAAGCAGCATCTTCACCTATGACATTTGTTATGCACACATGAGAAATCTACAGATATTGCTTCACACACATTACAGTTATTTGTTTGAAAGGAAGCAGGTTTAATAAAGTTGAATGAAAACTTGCAAAACTGACATCAGATTCAGAGTTTCATGTATTGGACCTACTTGCAAGATGATCACACTTAAAAAATGTAGATATGACTGACATGAAGTTCAAAGCTGACTGGTTCACATCTGTGTGACCTAAATTCCCTACTTTCACTCAAACCAACATACCTCTCCTTTCAAGAGTTCACCACCAGCCATTGCTTCCAGCTGTTCTGGTGTCATTTCCTCTGCTGCTTCAATACCAGCCATCTTTTGCACAATCTCTTTCAAAATCAGCAGATCCAAGCTACAAATAAAAATACAACACAGTAAAACTACATAATAATCATTTAGATAACTGCAATCACATCCAGCATGCCCTTGCAAATAGTAATAATCTCAAAAAACTACTCATGTTCCCAATGTTATTACAGTGAGTATATGGGATATTTTCCTCCCCCTAAAAATACAAGTTTTAAACAAATAACACTGCCACCAATGAGCACGTGTTTCCACACAACCTTGCACATAACTGAGAACTACTGACTTCTCGGACGTTTTGCCATGAACTCTGGGATAAATCTAAAAAACACTTTGGAGAAACTTACTGCCTCTACATTAAAGATGGAAACAACATGTTCCTCCAAAACACTGGTATATTTCTATGAGACTACAAGGTACCACTGCCATGAGCACCTCCAATCTCACATGTAATGTTACTAAAATTTCTCTAGACTTGGGTACAAGACTTAGTTCTGTTGAGCAAGGCTCACTGAGCTTGCTCAGTATCAGTAAATGTTGCAATGTAATTTCTGTTACTAGAGTGCTACCAGTGGATGCACATTGTACTGTGATTGCAATGAAATACATCTTGACTGTCACTATGCAGTGACATGCCACACACCAAGATACAAAAAAATTATTAACATTATAAACATTAAAAGTTGTCAAGAGTCATGCTATTCAATGACATGAATGTGTTGACAGCTCACGGATGAGAAGGAAGTGTATAGTGCTTAAAATGGCAGCAGTCAACTGATCGCCTGACGACATAACATGACCCACTATTAGTGGATGATGGATCAGGCACCTGGCACTGAAAGGGTTAAAGGCTATTTGCTTTCAAGTGGCCACCAATTAAAGGAACACACAAGCAAACATGCCTGGCCAAGAAATGGTTTAAAGCATAACTCCACCAACACTCCAAAAACATTTTGTAAACAGTAAAATGTAGATAAACATACTGCCACCACAAAATGCTTCTGATTAAAGTGATAAGCTTGAAAATTCTCAACGTGTTATGACACCAACAAACTCAGCACTATGACAAAGGAAGACTCCTAATAATGAGGACTTCCTCCTTTACATGTGTGCATGCTAGATAATTACTCAAAACTAACTTTCATAATAAATACTTTCTTGTAACAAATTTCTCTTCTGCTCAGTTCATTCCATAAGCTGTATTTCAGTATTGCTTTCTAGTTGTCTTACCTTTTCTGTGCTTTCAGCTGGTTGGCAACATACTGTAACAGTCCTGTAAGTTCGATGTTGTACTTCTTAAAAATGGCACCACAAAAAGAGGCAAGACTTTGTAGCCATAAAGAAATGGATGTTCCATCATGTTTGAAACGATCACGATCTGCTGATGCTAAGGATTCAATGAGACAGTAGCCCAGTACATCATATGACAAACTTGTCAAGTACTTCAATGAATCCACAACTGGGTTAATGAGGTTGTCATAAATCTGTATCTGAAGAAGAACCTGGAGACATGACAAACAAAACATATTATGTGTATGCTCCAGTTATGTCATTTTGAAAAACTGTCATGTACTTCTGCTTCACCTGGTACTTTTAAAAATGATCAAGTAATGAAAGGCTAGTAGTGTAAAAAAAAAAAATAATAAGCTTTACAGCAAACACTTGCAATATTAAAAATTAAAACTTTATTGGTGAAAATGTAAACAATATTAAATTATTTCACAATATTTACTCCAACAACTGAACAACACTTTTAACTCATCAACTGATGACTGACTGTTACACATCATGCAGCTACAGCAACATATCAAACCGTATCACCTAAACAAAACACACTGGGGAAAATCTAGTGGTAGATTCTAAACCTACATGCTCTCCTTGCCAATACCATAATGTTATCTGGGGGGAGGGAAATAAAAACAAGAACCTCTCTGAGACTGCACTGTGATCTTGGCTCTCACAGGGTTAGGAATTATTTCACAAATATCGCATTAACTCAAATGTAGGATGAGGTTTCTTCTTCAAATTTCGTGCTTAAATATGTGAGGTCATCTTAAATTTGGGTATGAAGTGCTGAACCGGACCATGCCCAACCATATCGCTCTGAACAGGACCATTCTGAGCCAAACCAAGGCCTGCATTGCCAAATCATCATGTGCAGTGGAAAGAGAGAACAGAACATGACCAAAGTTAACTGACAATATTTTTCTTTTTATGCTGTCCATCCTCAACGGTTTTAAAAAAGCGTAATGTTTTGAAAGCAGGCTCTGCTTCAATCTCCGGGCAAAGAAGCACCTAACATGGCGGACCCCTCAGACTGAGCTATTCTCAGTCACTGGTCACCACAGAAACAGTAAACTTACAATATGAACCTGAGAACAGATCTAGTCCAAGGGTATTAACAGGAAAATGGCAATTGAAAAATTACAAAGTAACTACAAGAAAAAAAAAAAACACTGGATCATTTCACAAATTAATAAGACAGGCAATGCACATATATCATAACAGTGAGACATGTTTGTGCAACCATTGCTGCAGTGGAAAATTATTAAGTATTTTATATTCTGATCGTGCATTTGTAGTCTGAGGTATCCAGTTTGCAATGCGCTTGCACCATACTACACTGCAATCTGTGCCCTGCCTGGCTCATATTTTTCCACATTATCTCCCAAATGACACAATCTGAAAAAAGGTTACTGAACATAAAATGTGTGCTTTGATTTTCTCTACAACTTATGTCTGAAACATTTCTCATTATACGAAGAACTGAGCAAGATATGATCAAAAATGTATATTGGTCTGTATGTAAAGTGCCTGTTAATACTGTCTGATTTTAATGAAACCTGAATTTTCTCAACAGGTTTTCTATAAGTACTCAAATAACTTAAGTTCATGAAAATCAGTCCAGTGGCAGCTGAGATGTACCACGCAGAAAGGAGGGCTAACGGACGGACATGACGACGCTAATAGCCACTTTTTGCGATTTTGTGAACACGCCTACAAACCATAAAAACAACCAAGTACTCTGACTGATCAGACCACAGACACAACACGAAAAACCAGAACACATGTTTTTAGAATTGTTAACACACACCATCCTTGGAGATAATTGTGAATTGTCATGGGTTGAATTTTATAAATCAAGAAAAAAAAAAAAAGTACTGTTTAGTCGATGTGGATGATAATGGCAAGGGATAGCATCTTACCAGAAGTGAATGTGAAGGGTTTCAAGAAATGCTCTAACCCTTAGGCGACTAATGTCATATATATATGGAGCACCCATTCTTGATGTTTCTATATCACACACGACGACGCAGCACAGTCGGTAGGACTCCTCTGGACGAGTGATCAGCTCGTCGCAGAGACCTCTACCTGACAACACACGACACTCACAACAGACAAATATCCATGCCCCCGGTGGGATT
>Ga0268261_10002766_pt1 | contig 12645 bp, 9 predicted proteins | sample TergutNc150P1_FD_190353 | JGI IMG/M metagenome (GOLD analysis project Ga0268261, IMG submission 190353) | Nasutitermes corniger P1 segment gut microbial community from laboratory colony in Florida, USA - Nc150 P1 (SPAdes) (version 2) | ecosystem: Host-associated > Arthropoda: Insects > Digestive... | reverse complement strand
CACTGAACCAATGGTTGTGTGAACAGCTGTGTGAACTCTCCTGAGGATGGGCCTGTGGGCCCGAAACATGTAGAGATCCGGCAGTATATAAATAAAATTGAAATAGTGACATCAGTTGGTTTTTATTCCATATATTGTGATCACACAGACGAATAATGTTGCCTGAAAGCTATGGGTATACATAATTGAAGTTCGTGCCTGCACAGAAAGTGGTGGAGACTTCACTTTCAGAACTGATGTTCCTTGCAGGTTACTGAGTTATTTATTGTACATTTTTCCATAATTTACAGACATCTTTTCCAGTGTATTTTGTCAAGAGCTTTGTGATTTTGTTGAGGGTTTATGAGAATTGTTCATGATGGACAATATTACTGTCTACTAGATCTGTTCATAAGAGCCAAGCATTTTCTCTGAAAAAGGGGGTAGGCACTTCTCTTCTTTGTTTTCTATTTGTTCTCCTCCTCCTCACATAATTTCCATTTTATGCAAGTTAACAGACAAAAAGTCCCCAGTCTCTTCTAAATTTCTCTTCTCTTCCTGATGTCTTCCAGTGCCTGGCTGCACCATCTTACTTTCATTCACTGCATTGGTCTGTTTCCTTTAAAATTTAATTTTAATTCCCCCGTCAGTATTTGTCTCCTGTCCATCCTTTATATATATGGCCATACCATTTGTTTTTACTTAAATTCTGGCTTTTCCTCAAAAACATTTGTTTCTGATTTTAATTCATATTGCTTTCCTCTCAGTACATCTCAAAATTTAGTTGGATGTGCATCTGTTCATGAATAAATGTATCCATGTAAAATATATTGTATAAACTGTTTTGCATAGGTTTGGTTTCTCTTTGTTTCATGATATTTCTTTTACAATTCGTTGTACTTTGTTTTCCTGTATTGAGATCTCTATCTAGTTTCCCTTCTGAATTTGTTTCATTGTGCTGTCATTTGGTAGACAATATGCAGGGGTAATGGTAACATAAGTTTTCGTTCTCTCTTCATGTATTTATTAAATTTGATACATTCCATTGCTGAGAAGTTAGGTTTTCAACGGAGTAAAACACTAACCCTTTCAGGATAGTTGTATTACATGTACAGGCTATAGAAGCTTCTGTTCATGGCCAGGTTCCATACTAGTTTAGTTTCTGTTGCAAGACTGCCATTCACATTAAAATATTTCAATAATTTCTCCGCCTGGTGGCATACATGTATGTTACTTTTCCACATGTAAACCTTCAAATGATGTAGTACCCATACATTGTATTTTTCTAACTTGCATGCCAGGTACCATACCATATGTGATAATGTTGTGTGTCTTTAGCCACAATTGCACAGCATTACATATTTCACATTAATGTTGTTTTAATTTCTTTGATAATTTAAAAAGAACCTATAAATGTGAGGTATGTAATGTTTTTAATCATTGTTAGGCAGTATACATGCAAGATATGTAATTCCATACTAGCATGGCTCAGGACAGGCAACATGCATGACATACTGGTATGACACCTGGCCTGTGCTGTCAGAAAATCACAGTGTGCAGCTATGGTATTAGAAGTTTTATACATGGAGGGAGTTGGGAGTTGATTCCTGGCAGGAGTAAGGTAATTGTAACTTGTCCATAACATCCAGGCTGGCTCTGGCCCATTCAGCCTGCTCTTCAGTGTGTACTGGAGGTACTCTCCCTAGGAGTAAAACAGCCAGAGCATGAAGTTGACCGCTCACGTCCATCTCACATCAAGGTCAGCAGGAGTGGAGCAATGAGTTTAATCCCCCTGTATGCCTTCATGGCATGGACAGGGATAACTTTACCTTTCTCACCTTTATGTAGGCACACAACCTGTAATTAAGGGTTAATAATCAAGTCTACAGAATTTTCTTTAACCCTTCATTGATATTGGGCTATAAATTCCAAATGCTGCTCAGCATGGAGGAGTTTTAGATTCATAGGACCCTTAAATGTATTTATGACTGTATGGTACACTGGGCCTGGCTGCATGAGAAGAATTAATGGTCTGTACATTGTACCAAGATCAGCACTGAAGGGTTAATCTCATGTCACATTATACAGTGTTGGTTCAAAAACATGGTGTTGCAGAGAGCGGAAAACATTTCCCACCAAACTATGCCAGGTACAGTAGCTTTCCACTACAGACGTTGTACCTTCTGCTGTATCTTTCAGTCTTTGGGTGATGTGTCATGTATAAAAATGACAGGTGTGAAATGTGCAAGGATTTAGTTTGTTTATTTCTATAGAATGAATTATTTGATCACACATGATACTTGGCATCATTTGTTTATATTTCTGTACATTTTATTGTGAATGACTCATGGTCATTCACTAGTTAATTTGTTGTTAACTTCACATTTCCAGTTATAAGCAATCGTAAGTGTTTTTCTAACACTCGTGTGTGTGGCAGAAACACTTATTTCAAGAAAGTGAAATGTAAAGTCACTTATTTATGTCTGCAGGATCACACCATCAAACATACTAATACCGGCCAGTGCCTCCAGAAACCAGATATCCGAGACACTTCACAACCATTACTTAGAAGTTGTGACCACAGTCTTGGACAGCAGTGGATCATGAAGAGCAAATTTGTGTGGCAGGCCAGTTAGTTGCCTTAACATTTGTATTGACTGTCAGGTTGTGCTGCTGCTCCAATATACCTTCCAGAAAAGTTTTGCTGTGACTAATCATAAGCATATCACATTCAGTTCAAGGGAGATCAGGGTGTTGTATCTTGATCTTATTAGGGCTGTGGTAAATTGTGTTTATGTGGCAGGAGTGGAAATTAGTAAGATACAGCTTTATGTGAGTAATTACATATAAATTATTAAACAAATTAGGGATTGGGGTAAAACAGGTTTCTTTTTTCTTACCTGTTAATTATTTAAATATTTGTTTTTAAATCATACATAATTTCATACATTTTTCATTATACATTTGTGATCAGGCAAGTAGAACAAAATTGTACTTAAGCATATTCTCTTTTCGGTACCATATACGAATAAAATTCATCATGTAATATACTTTTGGTAATATGTACATTTGCTCTTCAGTATGCATTTCTCTCAAAGTTAGTAGAGATACGTGTTTTAATTTATTAACATATAAATTAAGTTAAACCATGTCTTGTGTTAAATCAGTTTTCTGCCAAGTGACTATGTAGAATGAAACTGATCTTTGTAGAGCTGCAAGTGATATTATATAAAGACTTGTACTTTGTCACTGGTAGTACAAATTGAACTTGACTGTAATCTTTAAATTTCATATTGAACAGTGCCACCTAAGTTGGTTTTTCTTAGTCAGCAAATGTAGAACAGTAGCAATGTCTAATAACTATTTTTAAAGAAAACCAACTTGAATGAAACTAAATTTTCATAATTATTCTTGTCATTTTTATTATTATTTATAGCATTAGTACCCATATTAATGAATTATGCATTATGTAATGGTAGGAGGAACAGAAATGTAGCTAGATTGAGCATTGGCAGAAGTGTTCCTTGTTCTTTCCACATGACGTTCCAGTATTGACATTTTGTTTTGCTGACATACTTAGAGTTTAAGCATTTCCATTGCTACAGATATGATGTATAATATATAGTCTTATGCCCAAAATAATTAGTGCATAAAATTTTAGGCAATATTTTTTATAATCATGAAGTACATTTTTATATTAAAACAATTTTTACATTGTTTTAAATTTGTCATGACCTCTACAGTTTTCAAATTCAGTTGTTTTCTTCAAATTAGCTTAAACCATATGTTTTTGCAAAAACTATATGACAGTATTATTTTATTTTTTTCTCCTCCAAGATAACTCAGTTCAGCATTCAGTTAAATAATTGTCAATTTTTTAGACTCGTCCTGTTTCTAAAACAGGCGGCAATGTCACATTCCAGTTATAGATGTTTAAAAATATGTTTTTGACTGATATGGTATTAGGGCCTAATGTTTCATCTATTTTTAAAGCACAGTGTGTGAGTGTGTGTATATATTCATAATGTGTTTGTTTACTGTACATTCCACAATTTGTTGCATAATATGTTATTGCTGTTTGCTGCTTATCTAAAATCTAACAGAAATATACACAAAAATGTTGTTATATCTGACTACGGTTTCCAGTTGCTCCTGTACAATTCACCCGGCAAGAATTTCACCCAGTCCGAGTGTTTGCAATCAGTTGTAGTTATACCCATATCATCTGGTCTTTCTCTTCATCCTTTGACATTTCCAAATTTGTCTGGGTTATCTAGAAAGCATGCAGCTCCCATCTCCATCTTCCCCAAAGATCCAGTCCAGTTTCTTTCCATGGTCTTTGGTCCAACTGTGACATATTTTCCAACTTGTTCCCATCATGGCCTTGGTCTTCCTCTTGGGCATTTCCCTTCTCAACCCTCATGTGTGGTTGTTGCCCAGTGGTCATATTAACTGTCATTGGTTTTTCCTGTTCATGCCATAGGCATATATGGTACTCGATGGAGGCGAATGGTCAAATTCACATGCCGGCCACTTCACCCACAGAAAAGACCCTCAATACCCACTGAATATGAGGCTGAGCTGGCCTCTGAGCCAGTATGGTTATTTTAGAGAAGAGAAACTTCTCTCTACCCCTACTGGGGTTTCAGCAGCACACCACAATGGAGACTATTTCCCTGAAAGTGAAACTGTCAGGGCAAGAATCTTACTGTCTTCTGTATAAAGTTCTAAGGCTGAAAATGCATGGCACTATAGACAATTGCAAAATTTATCTAGAAAACCACTTTTAACAATGACAAGCATTTAGTGTGTTTTACCCAAGATGTGCACAAGGCATGCATGTGGGCCTTAATGCCATGTGTTCGTTAACAGTGACGTAGATGAGAATTCTAGTGGCTTAACAATTGTAAAAACTCTGCCATATCAGGTTTCACAAAAATCCTTTCTGCACTTATCAAATTGTGTCATGGATACATATGAATGGACAGAGAAATTTTGATAGGAAAAATGCAGGGTTCCATATGCATCGAAAAATGATTAAGAGACAGGAGGTTTCTATAGCTTCTTGACAGGCTTATTTTGTCTTCCTTGCCTATTTTTGCTGAATTCTGCACTAGAAATGTGCATTTTCATGTTCAGGTCAGCATTCCCATATTTTGTCCTGTGATTATGCAGCATGAAATTAATTTTGATACACATGACAAGTGGGATAAGCTGACAATCTGTATACTTTTAAATGGATGGTTTGGAATAAGTATAGGGTAGTACATTGGATGGGAAGAACAGCTTGAGGGGGATGTGAAGGAGTTGATCTATGGGGCTTCTCTCTGTAGCCTCAGTATGCTGGGGGGCCTATATAGGCGCTAACAATTCTGGAGAAAACACAGCTAAGACAGGTGGCAGACTGCAACGCGCGCATGACAAACCCCGGCTGTGTTAGTAGACGGAACATGCAGTGCATTTCCTTGACCTCTCAAGCATGAAGACATGCAGTGGTGACCAAAATTACCATTAGACATTACTTGTGAATGGAAGCATGTGATACATAAGGAGTATAAGTAAGGGCATAAAACTATAATTCTGCTCAAATAAAATGAGCAATTCTGACATACAGGTAATAAAGTAACACAGAAGTAAATAGTTAATTTTTTATTTTGTATTTTACAACAAAAAATCATGTTTACTGTTCCTTGACTTCACGGAGACGACGTACGGCAGATCTAACTGACGCTGCTGCTGTTGTGCTGTACACCCATGCACCACCAGCTACTGTACGCTTACACCTCTTGCATGCCCAGATGCCAACACACGTACGCTTCATGGCATCCTGTGAAAGATTGGGAACTGTGATTACCAGTTGTATAACAGGTGGAGACACAGATAATGACCAGTAATTTGCTCACCACATAAAGAACAAAGCATATAAGATCCCTTGAGACATTTGTTGTGTTCAAGAGATCTTTAACACTTCCACATAAGTTTCTGATATTTTATTTAAGACAAATAACAAATAACTTGTACTGCATGTAGGTTGGTTTTGAGATTTGATTGTTTGGCATAATTTATATAGGCTAGGTTATGGATCTGCTACTTTCATCATCAGTATCACCAACATTAGCACCAACAATGTTGCTCAAATGCTTTACATAAACTCGTGGAAAACAATGGTGTTTTCTGTTAAGCATTCTTCCTGTTGGAGGGATCTAGCGATAACTTTGTGTTTCCACGTTGCTTTTATAGTACTTGTGTTTGTCTTAGTAGTATCATTCACAAACACAATCAAGTGTTTTGTGGTCAGGTGGATGTAGCCTTCACCAGAAAGTCTTCTACTGCAAGATGCCCAGTAGGAACTTGCAATGGTTGCATGTGGTTAAAACCGCTCTTTGATAATGCCTACTATAGATATTACCAATTGTTAAAACTGTCTACTATTTCTGGCGTGGCCAACCCGCACAGGCTGGCACTCTGTGGGCTAAAACAATCTATTATACTTTCCCATGCTCTTCATTGTTTCTTTGCACCATACCTTTCCGCAAAATGTGCACGTGTATTTGGAATGCTGAGTTATCTCCATCTTTTTAACCATCTTTCTCAACGACGCACCATAACGGGTCCCATATTTACCGGTGATTCCAACCTTCTTGGTTCTCTTCGCCTTGGAGAAAAAAAAAATATCAATTAGGCCTATCAGCATGAGATACACACGTGTAGACCTAGTAACCAAGAGGTATGCAAATCCAAAATTTTAAGCAGCACATAATAAAATACACCTCGGTTCCGATACCTTCAACTCAGTTACACAATCACTGAGTTGTTTATTTAAACCGTATAAAGTATACTCTTGCAATACGACCCTTACTAAAAAAAAAGGAGGTTATCTTCGGGTCCTGTTAAGAGCCATATCAAAACCCAACCTACAACACTACCGACACAAAATCACACAACAGAGTTATGGCTAGGTAGAGATTAATTTCTGTGCAACTCTCAACGGTTCAAAATTTAAGATGACCGACATTAAACTTACAAAACGTTTCTTACCATGCTTATACCACTACCTACAAACACACGGACAGGAAACAGGAAAAGAATACGCAATATTCCACCTCACAGACAACCCAATTCCAGGTTATCCGTGCTAATGGCCGGCACTTTTTGTTATCTCTGGTTGGTTAACTGGTATTAATCTGTGGTAACAGGCATATATAATCTGTGCAGGCGCCTGAGTCGGGAGGCGCCTTATCCATGGTCGGGAGCGTATGTAATGGAAAGGGTTAGCGGAAAATTGGGTTGCTGTGGAAGTTGAGGTTGTAGGGTGGCAAATAATAGTCACATTCACTTCTTAACTATACTTGCCATTGTTGTGTTTGTTGGACTAATGACTGTCTTTACAAGTCTTTGTCCATGTATTTCTCTAGCATAAGAGAAGTAAGTAGTGCCCTTTAACTGTGCTTTTGTTTATGAAATTAATAACTCTTGGCTATAATTATTTTCTTGTATATAATAAAATGTAAAATGGTAATTGCATGGGACAGTGCATATGTACTCGCTAACCATTACAATGTGTATATTTAGCCTAATCATATAAACTCTGTCGAGTAAAACCAAATTTCAGTTTTGATAGGTGTTGCTGAAAATGAGAAGGCGTGATGGGTATGGATTTCATAATCGGCGCAACAACAGGGATGAAGGAAGGAACTCGAACAGTTACGTTCACGGTGGTAAGCATAACGTTTGAAAAACGAACTTCTGATTTAAGTATTTATGTTCTCTTGTTACTGTTTCCTTATTTTGCTTCGTTTTGTATGCTGGCATGTGCCTTTTATTGACCATGTTTGGTAGGTAATGGCGATTTATCAATTGGAAATTACGGTGATAGTGATAATGTAATTCAAAAAAGTATGTGTTGATAATGTTGATGAGTGTAATGATTTTATGTCTTGGGCCATAAATGTGGCAACTGTGTGCAAGTGATAGGCTTTGTGTTACAGGGTATAAAATCTTTGTAACATGCATCTTGTGCAGGGCCCATGCATATTTTTTAAGCCACCACCATCATAGAATAGGTGACAGTATGGACATTGAAATTTAATTGGTTTTGCTCTGTGATGTAAGGAAATGTAGTTTTGTGTTAATTCCATGTGCATGGCAAGGATTAGCATATTGTAGAAGCACACAGGCTGACTTTGTGCCATATTATGATCATTTTATATTTTTACAATATAGTGACAACTTACTTGTTCCTGTTCTGTTGTGGCATGTTTGAAATACAGTAGTCCCTTGGTCATCTGGTTGACCTGGAAATCCCATGGAAGGGAAAATGTGTTATTTGTAACATACAAAAAATTCTCCTTATAGTGCACATACTGTAACCAACAGTAAGTCATCATTGTTGTCATCATCAACATCATAAACTAAGACTGGCAACCTCTTCCTGCTTTACCCATGTTCTGCACTTCAGCATATACATTTTTCTTTGGGGTCCTCCAGGAAGTCTGGACCATTGACTGGATTACCCAAAGGAAGACTGCATTATTATTGATCCAAAATTGACTGGACCATTTACAGATCCAAACCACCAAGGTCAGGATCACTGAGGCATTACTGTAGTTGCACAGTTCCCTGTATGGCTGTCTGTAGCCACTGTAACAAAGTTGGAAACAAGTTTTTCTCATATTTGGATCTTTCTTCTGCATGTTTGAATATGCTGACATTAAGGTCAGTAAATTTAATTTACTTTGTGGTTTGGTCTGTGGGTTTGGTAAAAACATTTAATTCTGCAGTAAATTTGTTGGGACACAATATTGTATGGGAGGAAGACAAAGACACCAAGTACATGGTCACTGTGTATAAAGCTCTTCTTAAAATCCACAAGTCACTTAGCAAGATGACAACATAACATGATAAAACATGTTACTAAAATATACTGGTTCATCTGAAATGTAATTATAAAATAAATTCACCAAAAGAATATCATTGTAAGTTTTGAGGTTCTGTTGATGGTAACTGTGAAGGTAACCATATGTATATAAATGACAGAATGGCCTTTAAAGCCATGAAAATGGTCTTTTTTATGAACATTTGGGCACACCAGCTTGTATTTTGATGCAAAAACAACAGGCATGAAATACACTGTGTTGTGAATTTATTGAGGGATCCATGCCACATTGTGTGTGCACCCATCTGACAGCACTCTTACATCTTATGTAAAACTAGAGGGGCATTATTTTATCTGAAATCTGTCACTGATCATGTCATGTTAGCATGCTTAACTAGTGAATCTTCAGTGTTTCATGAACAACATGTTTGTGAGATGTATCACATGTCTTTGAGACATTGACAAACATTTCCAGCATTTTCTTGAGATATTTGTTTGATAACCTAATATTAACTGCATTACTTTGAACTAGAACATGTGAACCCCAAATCAAGGTAAATTAGAATAGGAACGATAACTGTACTGTGCTGCCTGCTGTTACACAAAATGGTCTGAGCAAAGTAGTGATGTGAGGTGTCACATAAAATATTGGCCCTTCATCATATCGAACACAAATGCACCATGCTTAGCCTTATTATTACATGGTCCTGTTGATAGAGAGGTAGCACTCCTGTTTTGTATTTGCAAGTTTCCAACTTGAAGTCTATACCTAAAGACTAGTTATTCTCAAATTTTGTTTGTAATCTTCATGAATTTCTGAGTAGATTTTGGTGTAGACATCAAATTAGGCCAGGACTTCTTTATTTCCACATTTTTTCTCATACATTACACACTAACCTTTTGGCACCGGAGTTATACATTTAAATTTTAGCACATCCTCTATGTAAAATGTGAATAATACAGGAACCAAAAAAGGTAGCATTATGAAATAAACGGCATTTTGAAGAGAAAAACAGAGAGTGTGCAGCATGTTTAAAATACTCAGTACTTATATTTGTTAAAAAAATATATATATAAAATGCAACATCTGGAGGGTAGCGGTACGCCCGTCCTATATATAGGACGCACGGTTCTTAAAGGTTAATCAGCCAGGGATTTGATGCTGTACAGTACGAATTATTTACAGCATTGCTAAATAGACCACAGACAGGCATGTATGACTACTGATATGTGTAGGAGATATCCAATTTTAATTTTTACTGGGAAATTGGCTCCTGCTTTGTTCTGTCATTTTATGTAAATGTAAGAACAGTGCCTTTAGACATGATCTCTTCTTCCCATTCATCCAAATCAACCATTCATAATAGTTAAATCTCATTACATATAGGGTATAATGTGTAGAATTCACACATAATTTAATTTTTTTTTACTGTTATGAAGTGGCCTAAATGCTTCAAAGGGTTAAAATTAAATTCTTATCTGTAAAACGTATTTTGTTTGGTGAGGCCATGTGCAGCTGTAACTTATGAAGTTGTCATTAATTCACCACTGAAATCTTCTTATAGGCAGAGACTCTGTCAGCAGCATGGCTGCAGACAGTTACAACAGGAGAGGAGGAAGAGGAAGAGGAAGGCCACCTGGACTTCGAGGAAAAGAGATTGGTGTGTTTACAAACAAGACTAATACACTATAGTCAGAAGGATTTTGGGTTAGGGGTAATACTGAATCACATGTACAGCAAAACTTGCTGGAATTTATGCTCTTGAACTCTGCAGTATAGATGTTCCTTTACTTACCTGGTTTCCAACATAGTTCTACTTTCTTTATGTTAAGAACATGTGTTCTGGGATGAGATGTCATGTAGTTTGGTACATCAGCACTGACATTTTGGAACAGTCTGCTGACACCATCTAATTACTTTATCTGAAAGATGGCAACAGCATGTTTTTTAACCACTAGGTGACAAATCCTCGTTATGCTCAGATCAATAGATGCATTTATTCATGTTGTTGCTACATGTTCTTATCTGTCTGCCAGACTACCCAGTGTCACTTCCCACAAGACCATCGACTTGCTATTCAGTATCATGAGAATCTCACATCTTATAAAGTGTGTGTTAACTTTATGTGTGATTTGTCTGCATACCCTTAAATAAATATATATAAATATAAATAAATAAATATATATATTTACAGTATAGTCTTCTTACTTTTCTTGAGAGATTTCATTTCTAGAAAAGAAAGTACTTTTCTTACCCAAATATTTTTAATCATAGACATGAGAAGAGATTAAATTCAGCAAATCTTTGCTACAGCCCAGCTCAGAATATTTTGTCTTCACGTTTACTATCTACAAATCTGTGTATTAAAATGTACAAAGCTGTAATTTTACTGGTTTGTTTATATGGGTGTGAATCTAGGTTCTTCACTGTAAAAGCAGGATGTGTATAAAGAGTATCTGATGTTACAGTGATGAGTAGAGTTTTTGGATATAAGCAGAAAAGGAGTAATAGGAAGTTGGAGAATATTGTATAATGGGGAGATTCTTAGTTTGTACTGTTTACCTAATATTGTTAGGGTAATTAAATTAGAGGAGGTTGAGAAGCATGTAACACGTAGTGGAGGCAAGAAATGCATGCAAAATTTTTGGTCATAAAAACTCAAGGATTAGATAACTTTAAGACTTGGACAGACGATGAGAAGTCACTGACTTTATTAAACTGGCTCAGCATTGGGTCCGTTTCCTTTTGTGAATAGAGTGACAAATTTTATAGGACCCACAGTGGGAATTTCTTTACCAGCTGAATTACCTCTAACTTTTCAAAGAACATTCTATACCTTCAGTTCCCATTTCTTAATTCACCTTGATACTGGTTTTATAGAAATCTGTTACTACTATAGGACAGATCTGAATAGGTTTCTGTCAGTATTCAGTATCTAAGCCTGCTTAGAGTTTGGAAGTAGAATAGGATAGCATAGAATTAATTTATGTTCCGTAGATACTACATGATAAATTAGTCAAGGATTTGGAGCATGTCATATTGTTAATACATTGCAATATAAAGATAATTATATAATTTCTATAGCTGTAGACATGAAAGAGTATTATATTATAATGATAAGTATGGAGAATGACGTAGCACTGTTAAAGAATATCTATGTAAGTGTGTGCATTTCTTAAGATTTGTCAGTCAAAGTGTTAAATTTAGTTACAAGTTTCCAGAACTGAAGTTGAAAATTGGAGACGGCTGTTAGAGTTTAAGATTTTGTCCTTATAGAATGTGATGTCATGTAATCAGGTAGTTAGATATACACATATGTCAGATACCTGGTGCCTGTGTCTGCATTCCGCCCTAAAAAAGGAGGCAGTACATTCCTCAAAAGAGCTGGTACCTGTCTGTAAGATTACATTCCAGATCATTGTAATCATAACACATTATTCATCCTTGTGAGAACCTTATATCTCTTCTCATGCAAATAGCATACAACATAAGTAAATTAATTAAAATCCAAAGTTGTTTGCAGTAGTAATTACCATTATCATTAGCATAACACAGGTCCCAGGATCGATCCCAGGTCACTGGGGATTTTTTCCAGGGCATCAGACAGTTCCATGTGCCCTGGGGTCAACTCAGCCTCTAAAAATGAGTACCAGAATGTTCCTGGGGGTAAAGACGGCCGGTGCATAAGGGTGACGACCTCACCACCTTCATGTGCCGAGTGTCTAGAAATTCTGGAGCCTTAACCTACCAGAAACCCCAAAGGCCACTAGGCCTGTAGTGGGATTACTTT
>Ga0268261_10002765_pt1 | contig 12649 bp, 7 predicted proteins | sample TergutNc150P1_FD_190353 | JGI IMG/M metagenome (GOLD analysis project Ga0268261, IMG submission 190353) | Nasutitermes corniger P1 segment gut microbial community from laboratory colony in Florida, USA - Nc150 P1 (SPAdes) (version 2) | ecosystem: Host-associated > Arthropoda: Insects > Digestive... | reverse complement strand
AGGCACAGAGTTGCATGAATGACAAATATGATTTTATTACATGAATTATGTAAGTAGTTGCAAATATAAATAACGCAACACTTACAGACTGGTGGAAGAGTCTATGACTTGGAGCCTTTTTTTTTTCAGGGCAGTAATACAAAGGCTGCCAGTGACCAGCGGTCATCAGAATGTGCCATTCACCAACACTTCTTTGTGTTTATATCTAAATGTCATGGCACACAATGATGCATTTATATTACAGGCTCCTTACCAATATTGCTAACAGTATGGACCATATGATGCTTGACTTTTCCAGATCATTGTGGTTGAATTTCCTTTAAGGAATGATGAAAAATATTCCATATTCCAAGAATATGCGGGGGGACCCAAAAATTCTCATAACTGTTAAAAAAAATTTATTTAAAATATTTGTACAAGTTTGAAAATTTAGTCCCCTCCAAAGTACTCCCCCTGTGACTGTATGCAGCAATCCCAGTACTGCTCCCACTGCTGGGAACATTGGCTAAAATCTTCAAAGGAAATGCTGTCTAGGGCCACCAGCAATTATCACTGATTCCCTGCAACATCGGCAAATATCTCCCTTTCAAACCTGATTCATCCCCGGGGATAAAAAAAAAAAGTAGCAAGGAGCGAGTTTGGGCGAGCAGGGTGGGTGGGACACAACCACTATTTTGTCTGTAGCCAAAACAGAGGCAATTTGCTGACGCTGCAGAGGTTCAACAAGAACCGCTGGCGACCCTTGACAGCATTTCCCTTGAAGATTTTAGACGTTTCCAGCAGTGGGAGTGATGCTGGGATCACTGCATCCAGTCACCGGGGGAGGACTCCGAAGGGAACCAAAGTTTGAAACTTGTATGAATATTTTAAATAACTTTTTTTAACAATTTTGGGAGTTTTTGGCTCCCAAATCATACTTTACAAATACAAACACAAAGCAAGCAGAGATGTGGGACAGCTGCATACTAAGTGCAGCAACTACTGTAAACAGTTCAACAAGTAAGGTCTGCAAAGTTATAATGAGACAAGTTTTAATGCCTTTCAGAGATACTTAAAGAATCTCCTTGAATTATAACAGGCACAACTGAAAGGGGAATAAAAATCCAGCTAAATTATGGTAAAACAGGAAACTTAAATCCTGAATGTGCTCTTCATGATCCATTACATGACAACAAATTCAACCTACGATGTACCTCAAATGCAAGAAGAACCACTTCATTCTTGAATTACCTGAACACACAATGATAACATATTCTCTCAACTGCACAAAGAAAGTACAAATGCCCTGAAAATGGAAGCAGTACACGCCTCCAAAACACAGACTACATGGTGTCATACCCCAGATCACAATATGAAAAGTTATTTTAAAAAAACTCACAAAATTTGAACTTCAGCAGGAATCAAGGGAATTGGCTGGAAAACATGACTTCTAACAGCTGATCCACCTATCAATATGTCCTTTTACTGTATAAGAAAATGTATTCAGCAGTGCAAAAAAAAAAAGTATGCCATACATGCATACCAGAAATAAATCCTTTTACAAAGTGAGTTACTTGTTCAACACAGTGCCTCAGAACACCGTGACATTTGAATAAAGAACACTCCTGCCTAAGAGATGTTACAGACTAACTTAAAGTGACCTTGCTGGTTATCGGTCTGGCTGTCTGTGATATTATAAGCCCACGTATCATCAGCTCTTCCACCATAAAGCTAGAAATGAGATGCTCTGTATTATACCTATTAATGTACTGGGCCCTACTGCATACGTAAAACCTACAGCAGCAGTGCAAAATGTTGCACCAAGAAGTAACTTCAGAAGCCATAACACACTATGAAATGGCTTGTTTCTAAAGTCCTCATTGAAGACTGACAGACATGCCAATGGACATTTCCAATAATCATTTTAAATATGGAAAATTCTGCAGGATTTTATAACACAAAATTGTTTTTGCACTGGCACTGGAGATTTTAAATGCCATTCACTCAACTGTTTTAGGTTAGGAAAACAAGCAAACCTACTCTGCATATTGGCATGGCACTCACCTATACTAAATGCAGTACACTGCAGTTTAAAAGTTCTGTGGTATGTACGTCACGTAAGTGCAAGCATTACGAACTGCCCTGCAGGTCAAAGTTTTACCATATGTTAGATGTAAATGCTGTAAACTGAAGTTTAATATGATGGTAAGGTGGCGTGTGGACCACGAAACCAAAGGATTACTGATATGAAAACTGCATTTCCATCTACCCTGCGAGACATACAGCACTACTAGACACAAGATGGGAGCAGTGTATTCTGTGCATACAATAAGCAATTTCAGACTTAAAAGTAGTCAATGTTGTGAAAAGGACACCAAAAACAGTAAATACAACCACAATCTTTCAGCACAAACTTCAAGGGTCTCAAACTCAAATCATACATAAAATAAACGGATAATTTCAAAATTCAAGGCAGGAAGGACATAATTTTAAGCAGTAAAAGATGCTATGTTCTTTAGAATTAAACACTTCTTTAAGAATACCTACATCAATAACCAAACTGAATGATGTTAACATTTTTGCATTTCAGCTCTCTGCTGACATATGGTATGTGTTACAGTCTGCGGATAGCAAACCTTGAGATTTAATGCCATGCCAACAAATATTTTTGAACTCTTTAAATCAACAAAAATTTTCAACACAAAGCCAGGCCACATTCTATAATTAATGTAAGATGAGGATGAGATGCAAACAAAATTAAGAACCCATGGGCCACAGGTTGGAGCCCCTGATATACAGGAGAGTGACAAACAATAGAATTACTGTTTACAGTAACCTTTCAGTAAAGAGTTTCAGAGAATGCAGATTTAATTGTCATTCACTGAGCAGCATTTAGAGAGACGTCTTGTAGAAGATGGAGGGCGTGTAGTAACATACATATTTGTTACAGCCATTTACAGCACATTCTCAAAAACCACTTCTCACACGTTTCATTAAAAATGGTTAGAAATGTGAAGTGTTGTTTCGGGGTAGAAGTGTTACTCTGTTTATTACTTATCCTTGTAGGAAATGGGAATTTCTTACTAACTAAAGTGATATGCTAAATTACGCTGCTCTGAAGACATTTACCACACACTAGTTTCAGTATTTAAGTTATGTCCACAAGTCAGAATATTAATAGTAACAAAGAACGTGAGGACTCAGGTCTTCTGGGATATGATGCTGAGTTGTTCCTGTTGTTTTGGAAGATTAAACATACTTCAGGCAACCTTCATCACTGAGTATGTTAACATGAATATAGGGTAGGAAAACTCCACATATAGTGAAACCCACAGAAACCCTAGCAAAAACTGGCCCCCAGATAAAAGTGTCTAAATTTGGATTTCATACATGCAACATAAACCAGAATGAAAGTAAACAGCACAAAATCTGCATGATTTTAGGTTCTAATGGTGGTATTGCTGAAGGGTGAACTCTTTTGGGATCTGACACTGATTTGTTGGGCAAGTAGTTCCCAGTGTCATGCAGTCCATGACAAAATATAGCTAGTTTTCTTCTTGGATTGCTTAACCATGAAGATAAGCATACTTCACAATGCTGGGAGCTACTTGCTATGGCATGGTACCACATCCCATAATACTTCAATCTTCAGCAACACTGTCTGGCTAGCTACAAGTTCACTTCATGGCCTGCATAAACACATAAAAGAAGTTACTAATATTTATGTTTATACACAGCATGTTTTGAACATCCCACTATCAGAATAATGCCTTGAAACTGATTCAGTGTTATTTTAAACTGCACAATTGCCAGGCCTACATTCCAGATCCAGAAATTTATTATTGATGAATATCTGTTTGCAGAATGTAGAAAATATAATGACCTGCAAAGACAAATTGGAATCATAATGGTCATATTCTGGGTTCCGATACCATATGGCTCTGTAGGTTGACACTGACATTACGGAGGAATAAGTCTGTCTCAATCTTCTGGACTCAAGGAATAGGCAATTTCAAAGAGACTGATGTCCATTACATGGGAACAGGTCAAGGAATGTGGCCAGTCAGAAGTGGAAGGTGAGAAGGGACAGATCTTGATCTGGGCCAAAAGGCAATTTCTTGTTCTCTTTCCACCCTTAACTTTCCCATTTCACAGTTCAAACTGACCCAGACCAACACCTGTCCCCTCCCGACTTCTGGTTCTAGCTGTCCACATTCTGCACAACCTGCACATGTAACAATTCATCTGCTCCCAAAAATTCACATCAGTTTCTTCCTAGCTGAACTCCTTCACAAGCAAAGATAGAGCCAGCACACTCCACAACCTACAAAGCTACACAGCATCATGACTCAGAACAGTGCACACTGAACACTACCCGTAGAAACCATAACTGGCATAACCATGAATATGATTTCTGTGACGATGAGGGACCTGCACATAGGTGCCGAGATCTTACATCTTTACTTTTCAGGGAGGGTGTGGAGCGGCTGGAGCTGGATCCACTCCGACTAGGTGGGCGCTCTGATTTGATGCTGCCTAGGCCACCTTTCTCCCCATTCTCTCGGATGTCCCCAGGATGTTCACCGTTAGGATGTGGAGATGATGGGTCCTGTGCAAAACCACTGCTGTAAGACTTCACACGAAGGCTCTGCACATGTTACCATTATGATCTTTAACAGAACTTCTCATATCTTGATATTGCACATGTATTACAGCAATTGTAATTAGAATAGATAACCAGGATGCTTTTATTGCACAACTGTGTAACCTGTAGTTAAATGCTGTGACATAACAACTGTAAATGTACAGCATCCCTTTTAAAGATCAGAACATTAACATTTCTTTACTAGTTTAATTCATATACTCTCACATCTGAAATGCCCACAAAATGTAATATAAATTGCCTACATTCTTATATACGATGCAGTCTTGTTAGTGCTCAGTTCACTCCATTATAACATGGCTAATGATCCGAACACTTGTCCCTGCATTCCGTCACCCTGAAAACTTTAAATTATGCACTCAGATGGCAACATGTGACTGAATGGTACTAACCAAGTCATTGAAACTGAGTATTTATTCAGAAGCTACCAGTTCCTCAGATGTACCCTGACATATAAGGAACTGGAAGGTTTACTAATGTGTTACTACAACCCTGCCAGTTGTCACTATCCTGAGCCAATTGAATAATATTCACTTCCAAAAAATCCTACTTCTCTAAGACACTTTTTAATATAGTCCTTCTGTCTATGCCTAGGTGTTCCAAGTCATCTGTTCCCTTCTCTGACTTTAAAACTAGAATTTTGTATGAATTTCTCATTTTCTTATTCATATTGCCAGCCTGCCTGCCGCCCATCTATTGACTGCCCACCTGCCCATCTATTGCCTGTCTGTCTGCATGCCTGCCCATCTATTGTCTGTCTGTTTGCCCATCTATTACTCCTTCATCTTATGTCCTTAAAAAACATATGGTGAGTAAAAGTCAAGAAGTTCCTCATTATGCATTACTTACTGTCTGTCTGTCTAGCCTCATGACACCTATTTCCTTTTAAGCCTCAGTAATTATGCTCAGCACCAAGTTCTCAAACACCCTCAATTTTAGTTCTCCCCTACAGATAAGGTAGCAAAATTTACATCAATAAAAAAAAGGTAAAACTAAAAGTTCTAATTTTAAAAATAAATGGGGCATCCACAGAACAAGGCAAATTGAAACAACAACAACAACAACAACAACAACAACAACAACAACAACAACAACAATAATAATAATAATAATAATAATAATAATAATAATAATCCCCACTCATTTCCATTTGTGTTTACAGCTACTGTATTCAAAACATATTTAACCTACATCACTGCAAGCATAATTACAGCCATGAATCACAATTTACAATTAGAGGTAAAGTAAAGTAAAGTAAAAAGAAGACAAATTACAAATACCTCATTGGCTACATCAACAACCAGGTCCTGGTCACTTTTCTCGCCATCACTTTCCTAGGGGCAGAAAGACACAAGAGTTTCAACCACAATGTAACAATTCAGTTTTCTTCAACCACAAAAATTAATACATAACTACCAACTTAAACCGCTAACTCACTGCAATAAACATGAGGTAACCATGTCAATGGTCTGACACTACAGTGAGATTTCTCACTTATTTTAGCCTGGCAAATGGCAGAAATGGTAAGCCAGTGCACACTGGAACAAATGACAGCATGAGTCACAAATACTGCACAGCACTGCTGAAGCAGTCTTCTGTCACTTTCTCAAATAAAATATGGGTGCTGCACTGCCAGAACAGCAATACAGATTATACATTTAGTGGAACTAGACAAATACACCACCAGACATGAACACAAAAAATGTAGTGATGAAGCAGTGTGTAAGCCACATGCTTCTATATGTACAACATGGAGGAGAAGGAGAGGGAGGAGGAGGAGGAGAAGGAGGAGGAGGAGGAGAGGGAGAATGATGAATAACTGAATGAATGAATGGATCCAGCAACTCCATTGGCTTCAAAAGTTGGTTTGGCAAGACTAAAGTTACTAAAATAATGGATTTCTGACTATTATGAAACATCACTAATATACATACCAGGACTTTTTCCATTATCAGTGGACACAATGAGTCAGAGTGTTTCAAAAGAAGCTGTTTTTGACACATTGTGAGTCTTTGTGTCCACTGATAATAGAAAAAGTCCTGGTATATTATATTAGTGATGTTTCTTAATAGTCAGTCACAAATGGGAGAAGTCCTGGTACATATTACTGACTATTAAGAAGTTAAGTCATTTAAAAAATGTGAAATAAATACAAGTCTTCACTGTGTCACACTGAAATCCAGCAAAGAAACTTTAATTTTCTAACTGAATACAAACCAGTTACCAACTGAAGGTTTCAGAAATAGACCTGCAGAAAATTAGATGGTGAAAACATACTAACTACATGTCCTATACACATGCTTTTCTGCTGCATAACTGCTAGTAGAAGCATTCTAGCAATACCAGAAATCATAGGAAAACACTCAGAATTATTCAGATAAAAATCCTTCACATGGACCAGGCACTTGAGTGACATTTACAAGCCTTTACAATCAACTACTGTAGGTGTAAAACTTCCTATGCTGACATTTCAAATTACTGACACTGTACAGTATTACTGCATGCACATAAAGGGCTGCAGAGTTGTCTTCTGTGATTTATTTAACAGAGCACAAAGGGAAATGGGACAGGGAGTTAAAGAAGGTGAAGAGAAGGGGAAAAAACAACCAAACACACTATATTATGCATATAAAGTGAGTGATATGAAGTATTGATTTACATAAATTGATTCTGGATGGACAAGGTTTCAGTTTTGTTGCCCCAAGCAACAGACAGGTCCTACGGCACCCACGGGCAATCCCTTTACTGTATATCATTCTCCCCAATCCCCCAGTCCTTTCCCTTCAACCCTCTCTTCTACTAACACCCTCCGAGCCTCTAACTGGACTGTTAAATGTACTGGGACCTCATTTCCGTAACAAGGTTGTTCGCTTGCTCTGCCCTGCTCTCTCGCTAGCTTGGTCCTCCAGCCATCCATCGGCTGGCCCGCCCGTACACATGCACGTACTGACAGTGTTTGTTTTTTATATAATCCCATCAACCAAGCAAAAGCAGTGCACAGCGCTTCCAAGCAAGAGCAATAACGGAGCAAGGCTCTACTCGAGAGAGGAAATGGAGACTGATCAAATTTTCACAGCAAGAGAAGAGGAAATTGTAAATGGTTCAGTTATCCAGCTACATCAGTAGATGAGCAAGGAACCGAGAATACATCAACTGGACATGAATCCTCCTCCCACACAAGTGAAAACAAGCACTACAAAAAGTCTGGTGTCTGCATAGAGGGACAGGTAGAGGGCAGCGTGCAATCATCTTGTAAGTCAAGAGAGAGACAATAATAAAGCTGGAAAATGCTGTGAATGTGGAAAGCTCAATGGATGGAACAGTGGCACACTTGTTTAAGAGAAAGAGAGAGAGGGAGAAGGAAGGAAGGAAAGCAAGAAAGAAAGAAAGAAAGAAAAGAAAGAAAGAAAGAATAAACAAACAGCAAGCATTTGCACTTTAACTGACAAAGTTTGGTTTACGATGAACGGCCAGCCATTGTCCTGTCAAACTTTATCCTCATTCAGTTTTCAACAGCCTGGAGAAAAAATCACCAAAACCAAAAGGTACATGAAAGGATCTATGACATTTGTGGTGCAAGTGCACATCATATATTTCATTTCATATGCCACCTTCCTGCCCATTATGACTCAAAGGTTTGTACAAATTCTCAAAACCTCTTTTTGTTTCAAAAATAGTTCTATACAATGACTGAACTGTATGCAAGTTACAGTTCTCACAAATGTCACTATCATTAGTGATGGATCTCTTTTCCTCTGTTTTTTTATGTCCAGGATTCACTTCCAAATCATGAAAACTAACAAAATTTCTGGCAAATAAATAAACTGAAGTGTAGCTGGGAGCTTCCAATTTTGAAGACAGACTTTTAAACCACAACTTAGGAGCAAATGGAACAAATATATCAAAAGGACATTTACTTTCTTTAGGAACTCAATACAAACTGTTGCATCAGTGTCATTAAACAGCAACAATCAGGTATCATATTCATACCTGTGACTATTTACATACACAGTTTCATTTCCTCAAGCATTACACCATCACTCAAGTCTTCAGGGATGTGATACTATGCCGACTGTCTAAAGTTACCAAGTTGCATGGGTGCTTGCTGCCTCCATCTTGCATATTTATGCAGTGCAACATCCCTAATGCTCTAACTCTTCATGTGCACTACTGCAAGCACCTCCAGTCTCCCCACCATGCCAATGTGACAAGTTGACATTCAACCTGAGACACTGTGTATCTCTAATTGTGTCCCCAAACACAGCAGCTGTCACAGGACCTTTAGTGCAGAGGAAGCATGAATCCACCATGAATTTTAAGTCAATTTTTCTTCTGCAGTTCAGTTTCCTTTGTTTCATACAGGAGTCCTGAAATGCTAACCTGCAGCTTCCAAGCAGACCCTGCACCTTCAGACACATCACAGAGCTCACCTTTAAATAGTACCAATTTTTCTTCCAATATTATCTTTCAATCCCTGCATAGAAACTGCACTGTTCACAGAAACTCAATCTTCCAATGTCCACCACAAATAATACTTGTAGAGATTCAATTACAGAGATCCAGGAGGCCACAATATTAAGATTATCACGTGTTTGCCAAATGCTTCTTCAACCACCAGGGCAGTCTTTGAAAAGGTCTGTGTGTGTGTGGGCTGTGACACTGTCTTGTAAGAAATAACTACACAATTTTTCTTCTTCTTTTAGTTTTTCAACGAATGGGGCCAGAATTAACCAAAAATAGGGGTTGGATTGATTGTTTCTTTGAAAGACTTTGGCTGGGCTTCACCACCACTTACTGCACACTAGATTCATGTAGAGCAAACTTACAGAACTGCATGGGGATTCCTAGAACACCAAAATGTTACTCTTGCCGCTGACATTACAATTTGATGTAAGTCACGCTTCATCCAAGACAAACACAAGTTCCAAATGAAAAAAAGACACTGGTCACAGATTCTTGAAAGCACCCAAACTGTTGACTTCTTCTTTCCCAGTTCTCTTGTCTGCAGCTCTACAAGTGATGCTGCCATTTGTTTGTTTGTTTGTTTTTTTGCGATTTTGAAACCCCACTATGAACAGCCGTACAGCAGAAGAATTTTCTGGGACTTATCTGAGCACCAATATTTTGTTTTTGTCCAGTACTGAACCTGTCGTTTAAATTTCTCCTCTATGTAGTAATTTTTTTTGTGGCAGTCTTGATGCACGATACTTTTTGTATGACTGGGCGACACTTGTTCCATGACACTCCTGCAAGTTTGCAAATGAATACTCTTTGTTCGGCAGAAAACATTTCTCATACTGTCCACCCACTGTTAGGACTTACATGGTGAATGACCATGTCACGTTCCAACGCTGATAAGGGGAACAGCAAGTGCACTGAGATCCTTACACAAGCTGGTGTTGTATTTTCCTACACTCAGGCATACCAAGAGAGGTACCCTCTGTAAAATACAGGTACAGGCTTAAAGGATACAGCAATTAATAAAAGGAATGGAGAAACCATACATGATAAGGTACAGGAAATAAGGAGTGTGAAAGGAGCAAGTGGGAGGGAGGGAGAAACATGCGACGAGCTGGAGGGTCGAGGATCCATCCCTGGTGGAGGCAAGGGCCAAAACCCGTCAACACCGGCCCTGGGACCCACCCAGCCTCCTTCAATGGGTACTGGGGCAGTCCCCAGGGGTAAAGCAGCTAGGACCTGGGGATTGGGGTTGACCACCCACCCCAATCTAGTGCTGGGGTTAGGAGAGAATAGAGTTGTATCCTACTCCTCTACCTACGTGGCACGTTACAGCAGAAATATGCGTTTTTAATGATAAAGAGTATTTGACTGCGTCAGGCCTACATGGACACACACACACACACACACACACACACACACACACACACACACACACACACACACACAGAAAATAAACAGCACAGTAACATAATAATATTTCACTGAAAGAAAAACAAGCTATAGAAAGAGATAAGAAATAAGAAATAAGAGATAGCAGAACATTTTTTCTGGTACTGAGGTCCGATTTCATAGATTTTGCTAATTGATCATTACAGGATGAGGGGGATGGAAAAACACAAGGGTTGGAGTTGTGAGATTTAGGACTGGTGACAGGGAAGAGGGGAGTCTGATAAAAGGGTAGGAGGAGGGACGTGTGTGAGAGTTGAAACCGGGTGTGGGGGTGGGGTGGGGGGTGTTGTTGGCTCAACGCGCTGGCCTACTTAAGTGCCCTGGTGCAGAGAGAACCATTAAATGATGCACAATACAGTAGAGTTGATAAAGTGACCAATTAAAATGTCAACAGTTTCATTTTCTGATACCTTCCGTGCATGTCACGTGCACGGTGACACTGCCAGTACCTACATAACGTAATGTAAATGGTGGAAGAATGAATATGCCAATGGAGCACTGCAGGAACAATAAATTAACAGGGGGAAACCAAAGTACCCTAAGAAACCCCTGTTTCAAGGTTCTTAGTCTGCACAAATGGAATGCATGTGAGTCAGGCAGAGGAGAAGCCAGCTACTGACAAGAAGAACGAAATTTCGACTTGTTTCAGCTAGTGCATATGTCAAGGTCTCCTCTAAAAAATAATCTTGTGTCACTAACTTTAAAATTTGAAAAAATATCGTTTTGTTCATTTCTGTTCTCTTGGGCTCACACTGTCATGATGTAGAGTATGATAGACATACCTAATGCACTGTTACATCCAGCCACTACATATACAAGAGGGGTTACATCACAGTTGTCACTGGTCACTCTCTTTCAACATACAAAGCAATCCACACAAGATACAGAAGCCAAAGTACATATGGACATCTGCAAAGTGAATTAAGCGCTGGCTTCTCTAAAATCAAACTTCATAGTTGTGACTGGATAAAGGTAAACCATTAACACTTACGATTCTAACGGTCAACTGCTTCATAGTGTCCAACATACTAATGAGTTACACTACTTATTAGTATCATTAAACTAAGCAAAACATTAATTACAAACAATGCAATTTGCAGTAGTGGGCACGGAAACTTCAAAATGGTCATGATGCTCTGAAAGACTGCACACCCCTACTCTGACAACCGTCTATATTTACCCATTTTCTTGACAGAGCTTTGTTACTTCTGTAGTGTATCAGACCTCATCTTACATCACACTAATTTTTCTGCCTGTTTGTGATCATGTACTAACAGCTTCCTTTACAAATAAGTAACAACATGTAACTGTGGGAAATGCTATCAAAATTCAAACCCAAAATCAAATTTTGGCTCTGTCAATTAGTATCACAATTGCATATACAAATGCTCAACCCGCACGACATTCCCAGACAGGTGTGTAGTGTTTTATACAGTTTCAGAGCACAGTTCTGAAAGTTCCAACATCTAGCAACAGGATTCAATTGCAAATAATAACAAGACCGAGAAACACGCTCTAACAGCTCCTGTGACCATCACCCCTCACATTCTTCCAATATTAACAGTGTTCAACAAAGATGGCACTCACATGACCACCCAGCTTGTCTTCTTTCCGCCTTTTGAGGTCAGTGTCTACATCTGGTGACCTGGACCGGTACTTCTCTCTTTCGGCGGGGGACACGGAACTGCGCTGAAACATGAGGAATGGGAGCAAGTACAGTTCATTATGCAGCCACTGTGAAGATGAGAGAAAGCACCAAGACAACAAATCAACAACCAACAGCGATGATGATGACGTCGACGAGGACAACAACGATTAGAACAGCAGCAACAATAACAACAACAGCAGCAACAACAACAACATTGAAATAACTGATGCGAAAGTAGCATCCAATAATATTCTTGTGAATAAGATATTGGGGCAGTTGAACACACTTCTGGGCCCAATACGAAACAAAATTTCAGGGCACTACTTATGCATATTATGGAAATGACAACGCAGACACGGTGATATAAGTATTTACATATAAAACAAGTTTGACACAAAATCGCAAGCTTCACAGCATGCAGGGCCATACTTGGAGAGGGGGGGGGGGGG
>Ga0268261_10002764_pt1 | contig 12649 bp, 9 predicted proteins | sample TergutNc150P1_FD_190353 | JGI IMG/M metagenome (GOLD analysis project Ga0268261, IMG submission 190353) | Nasutitermes corniger P1 segment gut microbial community from laboratory colony in Florida, USA - Nc150 P1 (SPAdes) (version 2) | ecosystem: Host-associated > Arthropoda: Insects > Digestive... | reverse complement strand
GGAAAGGATGGCGAGAAGTAGAAAGAGATCTTCAAGTGCTGGGAATGAGAAGATGGAGAGAGTTGGTGATAGATAGGGGAAAATGGAAAGGTATTGTTCGACAGGCCAAAGCCCACAGCGGGCTGTTGCGCCAACTGAAGAAGGAGAAGAAGAATATATTTCACATTCGGGTATGTGACACTTTTACAGTGGCTTCCGAATATCACACCACCGCCTCCAAGACAGACGCTGAAAGAGCAATTCTCGAATGCCAGCTGGAAAGCAATAATTTCAGAAGTTTTCACCTGAAACCCTCAATATGGCAGTCCAAATTCACAGTGTTAAGAACATGAAACAGAAAGACAAGGGGCCTAACACAGTACAAATTAAAATGGTTTAGAAATGTCCAGGGAACATTTTGGGGTAATTAATGTAGAAGCAGAAATGACAAGGCTAAGCAAGGATTCGCAACTACCGAAGGGCTCCGAACGGACAAAGAACAAACACCAGGTCTGGAAAAGTTCGGCAATTTTCGTCACGTCCAGGATGCTGAAATGTGATTCTAGGAATTCGGGAAACCGCAATGGGAACTGTTTAAGGAAACATTTTGCAAAGGCCTATAAAATATGGTGAGAGATGGAAAGGAAGAATGCGTTTTGAGTAACTAAATACTGGTTTACGGCAGGGTAAACCCTCAACGAACGCGTTTTTTTACTATATGCAGTTGAAAATAAGTGTGGCAAAATTCTCTGAACGCTGAAAATTTAAATATGCGCCCACAAAAGCTGGCAATTATTCAACCGGCGGGAAGCTGGCATCATCTATCTAAGCACTGTGTGTACGTTTTTGTCCAACAATGTATGTATTTAAAGCGGTCAAAAGGGTGCACGGGAGTCTGCGTTTAGGGTTCTGTAGGATTCTCACAATAAACAAGCCCAGAACTGGTGGTTTCTTGTAACAAAGTGTCTTCTTTGAGGTACGAAATGAATTTTATGCGCCTACTGATTTTACTGCATCTGCCAGTTTGTACTTAACAATTCCAGAATGGTTGGATGGATTTTCGTAAAATTTAACGCCAGGGAATTTTACTGTATTAAAGCAATGCAGAACAGCAACTTCTTTCAGTGTCCTATTATACGTTCATAAGGTCCGCGTAAATTATTTTAATCTCTGGTTGTAGGCTAACGACACACCACGTAGTTCAATGTCTACTCCCAGTTCAGTTCTCAACATCCCAGCATACAGGAAAAACCAACATAGGGTAAGTCCAATTTAACCTCTGGTCACATTTCGTTGACCTTACATATTTTATATTAATTCAATGGATGATTACACCTACCAGACTAGCCAGATTGTATATGCGGCCACCAAACAAACAACTTACACGTGTTATAATTATTAATGTTTTACAGACTGTACTTTATCATTTAACAATGATCACCTGAACATTTTAATCTACTAATTTTATTGAGTTGTAATTTTAATAATTTTGTAACTTCAGCAAAGAACCAGGTTAAGACTCTGTGAAGATGATGTAGATGCACTGAAACATGCAGGAGTGCTTACGATATATAAAATATTATCAATGTATATGTTGTGCATTTGTTGGTATGGATAATAAACGGGCCATGTAAAGTTTGCCTTGTGCAGAATTCAGCAACACATCATGAAGGCATATAGGGAAACAAAGGTACAGGTTCACACATTTTTTCCTGGGTACCAGATGGATGTCAGTGGTAAGTTTCCCACCCTCCTACTGCATACGAGAGTCAGCCCTGGAGCCAGTCTTTGTTGATCTGATATGTTTTCTACTGACAGTAAGATGATAAACTTCCACACAAACCAACTGGCTGTCTGTCACCTAAATTAAACAAAAACATATAGTAGTCTGTAAAGATTAAACTGGGTTATTTTTTGTCATATGATACATCATCAACCATGAGGAGCATTTTTACGACTAGCAGGATGAGGTAACATCTGACATAATGCCTCAATGTTTTGACTTCAAGCAGTAGGAAACATAAAACACCGGAAGGCCTCAGGAACTATTACAAAGACACCTGCATTCTAAGGTTTTGATCTTCTGTGATGTTACATGGCACAGACTGCTGGTTCGACAAATGGACTCTTGAAGACAGGGCTGATATGTTGTCTTGAAATGTCAGTAACCAACTACCAACTTATGCTGCGTAAGATCCCAGCAGAGCAACAAAGCTAAAGCAACAAGCTAAAGCCTGAAATCTCACGTATCTGCATTCTCTTTACATGAAGACCATGCAAACAATCAACAATTCCACGTACCTCAAACATAATCACAGAAACAGAAAATAATCTGTAACAACAAGATCAAATATTCACCAAAAACCTTAACCATCTGATGTGGGAATTAAATGCCCATAGTGGATGGCAGAAGACCAGGCTTCAAATCGGGGATGCACGACAGTAGATATATTTATGTGACGTTTGGTATTTCGAGCATCACAATGTTCGTTATATATAATTTTAGTCAAATACTGGTAGGTAAATGTGCATGCACACTCAAGTCATACAATGGGGTGACAGAAATATTACTCTTCCTGTGAAGGCAAATAGTGTCAGACAAAAGGTGAAGAACACTTGAATAGTACCGGGATATTATTTTACCTGACAACTGTAACTAGTCACTTCCCAGTGGCTCACTAACCTACAAGACTCTGAGGTGCAATGAATGATTGTCAGACAGACCTGCTGTAATCTGAATTCCAGAATCTAAAATAAATGCTGGGTGTCTATGGGACAAAAAATGTGTCACCAAACATGTATATTATAGATTAATTTTGCTGCTTCCTGCCAAATCCTGAGTAACACCACAGCAACCAACACATGGATTGTAAGGAAGGCCCGAACTGTAATTGAAGTGTTGCGGTATGGTTACACAGCAAGTTAATGGTTAAAAAAAGACAAACATATGCTGTACACTTCACGGCAACTACTACAATTATGCCCAAACTCTGTTCAAACCACTACAACATAACACAATCTGAATTACATCAAATATGAAATTATATGTCCAACAAGTAAAAATGTATGTCAGGAAAAAGATGCACAGAATTTGCCAGTGTATCTACTGTAACGGCATAATTAACAATGTGGGAATGAAAAAGGTTTCATCTTCACCAGCACAGGGCTGTCGTGTTGCTATGGTGTTCCAAGTAGTGGAGCTGAATTCTAACAACCTCAAAGTTAATGTATGGTCACCAGCCAAACAGTACCTGCATCTTTGAATTATTTAAATTTAAACCCACTGTCAAATACCTTCACCCAAGACATATGGTGTCACTTTGTCCTAACAGCCAAACGTTTTACTGTTATGTGCTGCTATGCTGCTGTTGTCAACAGATGGCAACATTATGATCTGTGTGCGTCTTTGACTAGCACAAGCGTTTGAGTAATAGTGATGAATACCAAAAGGGGTCCAAAGTAAGACAACAAAGTAGCACTGGATATGCAGCTGCACTGACATGGAAGTGCCATAACAAAGTATTGAATAATTAAAATCTGCCTGTCAATAGTAGGTACCTGGAGAAGAAGACTAGAAGTCCCCTGCTCCCAGGAAGTAAAGATTATATTATCACCATAATTCAAATATATGCCCCCTTCTGCACTAATATGAGTGACTCAACAAATTAAATTACAAACGGTAAACCACCAGCACCTCACATTACTATTGCATCTTTCACCTAGGCGATGTATTTTCATGAAAACAGTAATGTTCATCCTTGGCACTTCTCGCATTTACACATTACTTACTGGATTGATAAAAACAGATTAAAAACCATCAAGAAACACAACTTTATAAAAATAATAAGTTAATCAGCTACATGTTTCAACCCTCTAGGAGTCACCTTCAGGCTGATATTTGAAACATATTAGGAAGTACACAATCATATATGAAAGGGATATCTCGCTTCTTACAGGTTTTTGTTACAAGTCTAATCTTTACACAGAACTGATTTCAGATTTAAATTGAAGATTACAATTACATCACTAAAATTAAAATTTAAAATAAATTAGTGAAAGCAGTTATTAAAATCTTCAGTTTTTGAAAATCAGCACTTTTTGGTAGTGGAATTTTGCTGGTAGATGTCATGTGGTTTAATTTTGGGTGTTTCAACATAAGGATTTTTTGGTCACTCTACAGAATACGTCCCGTTCCCACAGTAGCTCCTGGCATATGCCATGCACTACAATGAGAACACTTTGAACACAAACCTTATTGCAAAACCACTCAACTTTTTCACACTACCACCAAGGTTAGGCTCTCAGATTTTATGTTATTCACACAACTCAAGTAAATAAAAATTATTCCACGAAGGATCAGCTTTAAGTCAGGATGCTCAAATCCCAGGTAACTGAACTTTGTATGGCAGTGCGTAACATTTGTGCGCCCTCAACAAAGAACTTGCTTCATGTCACTCTTCTGGAGCCTAGAATTTTGAAGTGGCACCTGTATTTTTAAAAATCGGTGGAACCCTGCTTTATGTTCCTTTTTAATCACAAAAACCCACAATGCATGAAAAAGTGACAGACATTTAATCCAAAAAGGTTAGGTTTCAGGCTTCCTCTCAGTAACAAAAACTTAATTTGTTATTTTCAACATACATTTAATCATTTGTTGCCAGAATTAAATTCCAACTGAAATCTGCAAACCCCTGGATTTAAATTACATACTTTAGTTTTTTATACGAACTCTTACACAAAAAACAGTAAAAGCAAAAGAAAAAATCCCAACAGGGCTGTACAATAATGGCCATAAATTGGCTGATTCAAATTCTGCATCAGTACGGATATAAACCCAACACCCCGAGACACAGTATGTCTCTTTCGGCACCAAACAGTTAAAAACACAAACTGTATTCTGACAACAGTGCCCTTTCACAGTACCTTTAAGTTAAGGCACTGAACTTTAATTTTACCCAGAGAAACTGACATCAAATAAAAAGTATACTGCACCAACATTAGGCTTTCAGGTTTCGTGAGAGAAATTTAAGTAAAACACAAACACATACTACACCAAGAATGGGTTTTGTGGTTTCATTTCAGTGATGTACACAAGATATATGGGTGGCGGGGGTCAACAATCACACACACAAAGAATATAATCTGCAAAGAACATATACTGAGATTCGTTTTGGTGACAAGTCAGCCCACACTTGTCAACATACTTTTCAAAATGTACTATTTCAGCAAAGATGGCCTTTCTTATTAAGACCAAACAATTAGGCTCTTAAGTTTGATTTGCTGACAGATGTTGTTTGATTTGTTCAGCAGTCTCCACCATGTTGCATGTCAGTGTATGAATTGATATAGCAGAACAACATATTACTGAACATATTACACGTTTGTAGGATGGGGCACAGAGACATTAAATAAGTTTACTATATACCTGGTCCTCCTGGACACCTTCCTTACTTGACTTGGTAACTGTCATGGATATTAGTCACTGTCTATATTGGCAACTATCATTACCTATCATTGCCATTACATCCAACAGAAATAAATTATTTTAATACGTTCAGTCATAAATGTTGCTTCTGTTATTCAAATTAGCTTCTGAGGCATTCATGAATATGCAATTGTAAACAAGTTCCACATGATGGAAATAAAGAAACACTCCCGTTAGGCATTAATTTTAATTATATCATGAGAAAATTCTGTTCCTAAGTCTTACTTACTCCATGGAGCAGAGTCCTTGAGAAGCTAACAGGTTTTCAGTTAGTCAAGAAATTCCCCACATTTTATGGAAGCCAAAGGTTCATTACCGCAGTCACAAGTGCCTGCCAACTGTCCCTATCCTGAGCCAGCTTGATCAAGTCCATACCCCCACATCCTACTTCCTGAAGTTCCACCTTAATATTATCCTCCCACCCATGCCTTGGTCTCCCAAGTGGTCTCTTTCCTTCAGGTTTCCCCACCAAAACCCTGTATACACTTCTCCCCTGCCCCATAAGCGCCACATGCCCTGCCCATCTCATTCTTCTCGATTTTATCACCTGAACAATATTGGGTAAGTAGTACAGATATTTAAGCTCCTCATTATGTAGTTCACTCCCCGTCACCTCGTCCCTCTTAGGCCCAAATATTCTCCTCAACACCCTATTCTCAAACACCCTCAGCCTATGTCCCTCCCTCAATGTGAGTGACCAAGTTTCACACCCATACAAAACAACAGGCCAAATTATAAAGACAAAAGACTCTGCATTAAATAATAGCAAGCATTCACTGACTTCAATTTGATCTTAATTTCCTCCTGAATAGAATTTTGATTTGTTAAGGTTGTTCCCAAATATTTGAACTCTTCCACCCTTTCAAAGGAACTATTATCAATCTTTATATTGTGACTTCATCCTGCAATCTGATCTTAGTTTTATCAGCATTTACTTCTAGTACAATCTCCTTACTAGCAACTACCGAAGCTTCTGCATATTCCTTTGGAGTATGAACGCTTTCTCCCAACACATCATCATCAGCATAAACCAGAATCTGATGTGTACCATTTAATTTTAAGCCATCCTGGTTTACCTGAACCCTCTTAATGGCACACTTTAAAGCAAAATTGAAAAGCAGTGGTGATAGAGCATCTCCTTGTTTCAAACCATTCCTAATAGGAAACACGTCACAACAGATTTTTGCCTACCCAGACTCTGTCATACGTTTCAGACACACTTTTATTAGCCTTACCAGTTTCATGGGGATTCCAAACTCAATGAGAATATTATATAAGACCTCCCTCCTAACTGAATCATAAGCTTTCCTGAACTCAATAACGAGGTGATGCACTGCTTCACTGTATTCCCATTTTTTCTCAAGTATTTGACAAACGCACAATAGATAAACAGTAGTTGACCTGTTGCATCGAAATCCACATTGATGATCTCCAATAATTTCCTCTGCATCTTGAGTTAACCTTGACAGCAGATGTTGGATAAAATTTTGTACATAGTTGGCAAAAGTGATATGCCCCTATAATTACAACAATCTGTTTCATCATCCTTCTTATAGAAGTACAATGTTTGACTCCTTCCACTCCTCAGGCAATTTCTCCTTATTCCTAACAGAAATAATAAGATTATGGATCTCAGAGCAAATTGTCCTACCGCCTGCCTTAATCAATTCTGCTGGGATTTAATCAATACCTGGTAATTTGTGACTTTTTAGCTTTTCAATAGCCGACTCAAACTCAATGGCACTTGGCTCAGGCAGGCACTAGTGGTTCTGCTGTGTGTAATTCTGTCTGCCCAACCCCATGTATATTCAGTGAGAGAAATGGATCCTCCACTTAGCCAAAATACTGTGGGAATATGCAACCAAATGACCCTTCTCATCCTTTACTATATTAGTTCTAGGCTGCTAACCCTTCTTAAAGTCACTGATGCCCCTATACAAGTACCTATTATTTTTTATCTTACTGTTATTTTCAAGTTCCTCAACTTTAGCTTTCAGATATGCCTTCTTTTTGTTCCTGAAAAATCTGCTAGCTTCACATCTTAGTGTTCAGATTATCTACATTGCTTCGACTTGGATCCTGTACCCATTGCATTGTAGCCTGCTTCCTTTGATCTAATAAACCTAAACATTCTTCTTTAAACCATGGTTTATGCTGCTTCAATTCATGCAGACCTAGACTCACTTTAGCTGAGATTTTGATATTCTCTTTAATGTTCTCCCAAGCCCTACTTATGTCCTCGCCATCAGTTAAGTTCTCCAAAGCTGCAAACCTGTTGGAATTCTCATCCTGATACTGTTTACTAACCTCCAGCTCATTTAGTCTCCTAAAATTAAATCTTTCCCCATCACACTTCCGTGCTGCTTGTATACTTACTGCCAATCTTTCCCTAACTTTTGCAACCACCAGACAGTGATCAGTATCACAGTCAGCTCCCCTGAAACTTCATACATCTAGTACACTTAAATGCCATCTCCTGTCTATCAATATGTGATCATTCTGGTTGTGAGTGTACACATCAGGGGAGGTCCAGGTGTACTTATGAATGTTTCGGTTTGGGAACATCGTGCTCTATACAACCAGATTTTCTTATGTGGCAAATTTACTATTCTAACACCATTATCATTACTATCCTGAAGTAGATTCTCATTCCCAATTGTCAGTTTGAAAATATTCTCTCCCCCCCACCTTTGCATTAAAATCTCCTAATAGAATTTTCATATGGTACTTAAGAAAATTATCAAAAACCTTCTCTAATTCCTCATACAGACTGTCTTTTGAATCATCATTTTCCTTCTCACTTGGTGCATGCATATTCAGAACAATGATATTACACCAGCGACCTCTCAGAACTATATATGACACCCTATCGCTAACAAACTCTACTCTCTTAACCGCTGATAATATTCGGTTGTGTACAAAAATCCTGTTCATGATGATTGAAGTATCCTTTTCCATAGAAAAAATTATAATCCCCTGCTCTTACTGTGCCCTCTTTATCCCACCTAACCTCCTGCACACCCACTAAATATAATTTATATCTACCTAATTCCCTGGCTGCTGCTGTAAGTGCTGTTCCTGAGTCTACATACATTATTCATCAAAGGATGTGGGGCTCCCTGGCAAAGATCTCACAGCTTCAGACATTTCCAAATATCAGCACCAAATTCAAACAGGCAACTGCACACTCCAGCAGTGTTGCAGTGTTACACCCCGAAAAAAGGATGAGTGAACGGCCCCCAGAGACACCACTAACAACACAGGAAATGAACATGCACTCTACTCACTATTACAGTTACTGTTTTGGGGCTCAAACTCACCTGAAGGATCCTCTGCGGTAGGGGCTATCATAATCTATACGTCTTCTCTTCACATCTCGTGAGTCCGAACGTGAACGAGATCTGGAACGGGAATGGTTTCTCCTTGTGCGAGGCATCTGAAAAAAAGTAGAACTCTTTCACTTTCCTCTTTGTGGATATTGCACCGAATACAGCACACGAACCATGCCTTCGAACAGAATATGAACACCATCTTCAACACAGTAACACAACACATACAATAAAACCTTGTTAGTGTGGTTAAATTCTAATAAACGGAACGCCAGTTACACACCACTCAAGAAATTATCTTACCGCCCACTGAGGCAACACAGACCTGACCAAACACATCGTTACGCTAATATTTATAAATAACTGCATTTGCCATTCACCTTAGGCTTATCTGAAATGGGCGAATATACTCTGGAAGACACAACAAATAAATCGTGTTGGCCTTGGTAATGATACGAAGGCCTAGAAGAAAATGAGAGACGCCATTTTGAATACCCTCAGTGGCTTGTTCAGGAAGTAGCCACGAAATCCACAAATTTTCAAACATATCAGCCTATTCATATAACATAAACATATTTACCACCATGCAAACGCTTACTTACATTCCTTATTCTTATATACTTCAGTTTACGCCAAATAAAGTCGACTACGAAATATACACAAGACCTGTAAGTAAAAGCCTTCCTTACTTTGCTACGTAACGACCACAGCATTGGATCGATGGCGATTGGTTGCTCGCGTACCGCTCGCGTCATTGCGTGTCCGAAACGACATGGCGGCGCAGCAACAGTATGAAAAATTTAGACATACGAAAATTGTATTGACATAAAGGGCAAGTCAGATTGCTTCGTATCAAAATTATCGCTCATTCAATAGTATAATGCGATTAAAGTTGTCTCACATTAATTAAATTCTTACGTTTAGTAGTTTAACATTCAATTTTTGGGTATACCTGAATGACTGCGGGACTGACGAAATTAACAGAAAAAATTAGTCAGGATGGCTGTTTAACGGGCTGCCATTTGAACTCAGAACCTGCTGAATACAAAGCAGGGGTTCCAAGCACACTACTGCGGTACCCGTTTTTCAAATTGGATTATGGCTGAAAATATCCAAGAGTAAAAAGTCTCTGCAAATTTGTAGGGCAGATCTCCTGTACCACATTTAATTAAGACCTGATTAACGCTCTCTGGTATAAATCATGCAGCAGACGCGGCCCATCGTTGATGCCTTCACTTACGACACTGTCAAATTAATTACAGAAACACCCGTCTGACGGAAGCTAAGCGTTCTTGTACGCTTGTGTGACGTGCTTTTGGGGGAGCAGCCGGGCTAATGTAGGCGGTATAGTGACTAGGATACTCCACGCACAGACGAAAAATCGTGCTTCGATAGGCAGCAGGAGCGAAAGACTTTTCTAACCTCCGAAGCGTCCAGACCGACTATGGGGCCGACCCAGCCTCCCGTTCAATAGATACTCGGACATTTACACCGGGGATAAAGCGGCCGGATGATGAAGTGTACCATTCACCATAATCTAGTGTAGACGACTTCACTGGGTGCATGGGGGCTTCATCTACTATAACTTTACTTTTGGGTTCTTATAATAAAAGCCAACGAGATGCACTATTTCTCAAATTTATTTTTGATAAAGAACTCTACATGTTTCGGACAGATCTATTGTCCATCATCAGGAGTCTCAACACTGCATACACAGCAATAGGTATTTGTCATTTGACCTCGCTTGCAGACAGTCAACATAACTAGCATGACAAATACCTATTGCTGTGTATACAGTGTTGAGACTCCTGATGATGGACAGTAGATCTGTCCGAAACATGTTGAGTTCTTTATCAAAAATAAATCTGAGAAACAGTGCATCTCATTGGCTTGTATTATAGGAATATATCACGACGCAAGGTCCTCTGAATGTCAAATTTACTTCTGGGTTTTCGAAGGAATAGCGTTACCGGGAGGAGTGTGTTCGGCTATCCTGTGACACAAATATGAACATAATAGCTCTTATCAGTAATGACTGATTGTCATGGGTAGCACGCCATTCCAGATCACACCTTCTTGTTTCGTTGTTAAGTTCATGATAAACTATTATGGCGTGATATGGAATTAGTGCATGTTTTAGGATAATGGAATGTAACATCTCAATGAAAGCAATGAGTATTTTGAAATATTAACCGTACACCAGGATATTACACTTACACGCAGACATGTCATAACCACATCTGAAATTCAGTATAGACCCCATCGACAAACATAGCTCCGTCTGCAAAGCTTCTCACTTGTACCGAGGAGGTGACCGATTCAAATTTGGACCGACCAACTAGTTATTCTAAAGAGTTCCATAGTTTTCCTCTCTCCCAGGTATATCAAAAAAAAACTTTCACAACCTTTCCTTTCGTGTCATCTGGCTATTCGATACTAATAATAGGGTAGTTAAATAAACTACACACGAACAAGTATATGAAATATATTAAATATATCTTGGCTCGGCAGGCTATGGTCAAAATGCTTACAAATAGAAAAAATCACGTTTTCTCTTCGAAAGGAATGTTGCAGAAGAAAGATATAATTTTTTGGAGTAAACTACAACCAAATTACAATAGCCTAAAAGAAATAAAACTAAATTTTTTCGCAGTCGGACTCAAATATCGCTTGAAACATAACTGGCCACGTGCTTCTTTTGTGTGCTCTGATAATAGGGCCCTTTAGAGATATTAATTCCAAGCAATTTCTTTTAATAGAAAACTGCGAAACCTCTGCAATACAGGAAGCCCGAACCTGAAACGGATTTTAGAACCAAAGATGAAATGTCTGATCTCAGTATTCTAAATTGGGGAGGGATTGTCGTCCTTTTGCAAAATCTGCTTCGCCATTCATATTCAATAGTTGCTTATGTATAATTTTCAGTAGCATAAAATAAGAGAATATTAAGTACCACTCGCAATACGATACAATGGGTGGACAATTGTCAGGAAATATTTTACGAAGATCTTGTGAAACCTATTGACATCTCACTAAAATGCAGTTATTGTTTTCACTTATTTTGCAAGTACAAGATACTGTAGCAGTTCACATCATTATTTTACACTCTTCTGAGACTTATCAAATCCAATTCACTCTTTATCTCCAAATAATTTGTAATTTTTCCTATCCCCTTAATAAATGCTTCTTCTACGTGAGTGTTTTTACATTCCATAAACTCTGGCAAAGAAACAGAGAGATGTAGGTGCCTTTGTAATGTAATTCTCGTCTATGCACCTAGAAAGAAATAAGGTAGATTGTCCTACCTAAAAAAACCATTATCGGCTGTCTAAACTTTGTAAAACATTCGCCGAATATTTTCAACAAATGTAACTTGTCAGGCCTAGTGGTTACTACATGTAACACCAGCTTTAATATTAAAAAATTCCATCTTCTACCCACGCAGTGCATTCGTTTTTCGCATGGATCTCAAAACAAGGAACTATTACGTCCTTATGCATTAAGGTATGGTTTTCTGTAACCGAGAAGTGGTGTATTTACTGCGCAGTACGAACTTAGTCTTGAAATATAATTGAGGTTAAAGAGTTGAATGGGTTTGCAAAAATTATAAGTCCTTAAGCGAATATATCCTTAAACTGTTCTGATTATTATATGAGGTTCTGTGCTTGTCAGATTCTGAAAAGTTCGTTCAATTCATCTCAAATTCGGGGAACTGGAACTGAAATATTTCACAGTTAACCTTTAGGCTACTAATGTCATATATATATGGAGCACCCATTCTTGATGTTTCTAGGTCACACACAACGACGCAGCACAGTCGGTAGGACTCCTCTGGACGAGTGATCAGCTCGTCGCA
>Ga0268261_10002762_pt1 | contig 12651 bp, 1 predicted proteins | sample TergutNc150P1_FD_190353 | JGI IMG/M metagenome (GOLD analysis project Ga0268261, IMG submission 190353) | Nasutitermes corniger P1 segment gut microbial community from laboratory colony in Florida, USA - Nc150 P1 (SPAdes) (version 2) | ecosystem: Host-associated > Arthropoda: Insects > Digestive... | reverse complement strand
ATTAACGCTTGTCACTGGGTCATTATGTTGTGATAACAACCATCTAATCTTGTCTGTTACTCGATAACTTATTTTCACAAGTATCCTTGTTACACATGCGGTATCTTATTTTGCACTTGCACTTCACGTTACATTTAGTTTCTTCCACACACTCTTTACTTATATCTTGTGTCTCAAGCATAAACACAAAGAAATTATCAACTCACGCTTTAAGTATAACTAACTTATATAAAATCTCAATAGTATATTAGCTATAAGTGAGTATTCCAAAGCTTAATTAGCTTAAGTACCAATGTTATTCTACTCACGATAAGTAAGTTACAAACACTCTCATATTTTCCTTTCTGTGTATACTTAAATTCAGTCTCCCTTCCTATCCTTCTCTCATTTGTCCTAAGATTGACAGCATTTTATTTAAATCTTCCTTTCCTAACCTGTTTACTTCGACACATGATGATTCTACAAAATTTACCCACATACAATTACATTACAAATGGTTCTATATTTATGTGAATCTGAGAAGTACTAGAAGAGTTATATATATCTTTCATTTTCATAGTCGCGTTATTACTTGTAATGAAATAAATCTATCAATACATCATTAATCCTATAATCTCATCAACTCTAATTCTCTTCTCTGTCTTCTTTACATCTGCTTCTCTTCTCTTTTCACATTTTCTCACACTTCTATTTCTTCTCTACATGCATCAGAATCCACTAGAAATCAATTTTGCCCATACGCTAAATAAATAATTGTTTCCACCTGTTATAGAGTCTCTAAATTAATAAGGCGAAACTCTTAGAGTCTCTAAAGGAATAGGCCAGGACAGTTAGCTTCTCTATTTAATAAGGCGAAATGCTTAGAGTCTCTAAAGGAGTAGGACAGGACAGTTAGAGTCTCTAAATTAATAAGGCGAAACACCTTGAGTCTCTAAAGGAATAGGCCAGGAATGTTAGAGTCTCTAAATTAATAAGGCGAAACTCTTAGAGACTCTAAAGGATTAGGCCAAGAGATTTAGAGTCTCTAAGTTAATAAGGCGAAACACTTAGTCTCTAAAGGAATAGGCCAGGACAGTTAGAGTCTCTAAATTAATAACGCGAAACTCTTAGAGTCTCTAAAGGAATAGTCCAGGAAAATTAGAGTCTATAAATGAATAATAAGAAAGACTCAGTCTCTAAAGGAATAGTGCAGGAGAGTTAGGGTCCCTAAATTAATAAGGCGAAACTCTTAGAGTCTCTAAAGGAATAGGCCAGTACAGTTAGAGTCACTATATTCATAAGGCGAAAATCTTAGAGTCACTAAAGGAAAAGGCCAGGACAGTTAGAGTCCCTAAATTAATAAGGCGAAAATCTTAGATTCTCTAAAGGAATAGGCCAAGACAGTTAGCATCTCTAAATTAATAAGGCGAAATCCTTATAGTCTCTAAAAGAATAGGCGAGGAGAGTTAGAGTTTCTAAATTAATAAGGCGAAAAACTTAGAGTCTCTAAAGGAATAGGCCAGGACAGTTAGAGTCTCTAAATTAATAAAGCGAAACTCTTAGAGTCTCTAAAGAAATATGCCAGGAGAATTAGAGTCTCTAAATTAATAAGGCGAAACTCTTAGTGTCTCTAAAGGAATAGGCCAGTAGTGTTAGAGTCTCTAAATTAATAAGGCGAAAATCTTAGAGTCTCTAAAGGAATACGCCACGACAGTTAGAGTCTCTAATTTATAAGGCGAAACTGTTAGGTTCTCTAAAGGAATAGGCCAGGACAGTTAGAGTCTCTAAACTAATAAGGCGGAAAACTTAGAGTCTCTAAAGAAATAGGCCAGGACTGTTAGAGTCTCCAAATTAATAAGGCGAAACTCTAAGAGTCTCTAAAGTTTTAGGCCAGGACTGTTAGAGTCTCTAAATTAATAAAGCGAAACTCTTAGAGTCTCTAAAAAGAATAGGCCAGGACAGTAAGATTCTCTAAATTAATAAGGCGAAACTCTTAGATTTTCTAAAGTAATAGGCCATGACAGTTAGAGTCTCTAAATTTAAAAGGCGAAACTCTTAGAGCCTCTAAAGTAATAGGCCAGGAGTTTTAGAGTCTCTAATTTAATAAGTCGAAAGTCTTAGACTCTCTAAAGGAATAGGCTAGGAAAGTTAGTGTCTCTAAATTAATAAGGCGAAACACTTAGAGTCTCTAAAGGAATAGACCAGGACAATTAGAGTCTCTAATTTAATAATTCGAAACACTTAGATTCTCTAAAGCAATAGGCCATGGCAGTTAGAGTCTCTAAATTAATAAGGCGAAACTCTTAGAGTCTCTAAAGGAATAGGCCAGGACAGTTAGTGTCTCTAAATTAATCAGGCGAAACTCTTAGAGTCTCTAAAGGAATACGCCAGGAAAGTTAGAGACTCTAAATTAATAAGGCGAAAGTCTCAGTCCCTAAAGGAATAGTGCAGAAAAGTTAGGGTCTCTAAATGAATAAGGCGAAAGCCTCAGTCTCTAAAGGAATAGTGAAGGACAGTTAGGGTCTCTAAATTAATAAGACCAAACTCTTAGAGTCTCTAAAATAATAGGCCAGGACAATTAGAGTCTCTATATTAATAAGGCGAATTCCTTAGATTCTCTAAAGGAATAGGCCAGGACAGTTACAGTCTCTAAATTAATAAGGCGGAACCCTTACAGTCTCTAAAGATATAGGCCAGAACAGTTAGAGTCTCTAAATTAATAAGGCGAAACTCTTAGTGGTAACTAAAGAATAGGCCAGGACAGTTAGAGTTTCTAAATTAATAAGGCGAAACATTTAGAGTCTCTAAAGGAATAGGCCAAGAAAGTTAGAGTCTCTAAATTAATAAAGTGAAACCATTAGAGTCTCTAAAGAAATAGGCCAGGAGAGTTAGAGACTCTAAATTAATAAGGCGAAATAATTAGAGTCTCTAAAGGAATAGGCCAGGAACGTTAGAGTCTCTAAATTAATAAGGCGAAACTCTTAGAGTCTATAAAGGAATAGGTCAGGAAATTAGAGTCTATAAATGAATAAGAAGAAAGCCTCAGTCTCTAAAGGAATAATGCAGGAGAGTTAGGGTCTCTAAATGAATAAGGCGAAAATCTTAGAGTCTCTAAAGAATTAGGCCAGTACAGTTAGAGTCTCTATATTAATAAGGCGAAAATCGTAGAGTCTCTAAAGGAATAGTCCAAGACAGGTAGCATCCCTAAATTAATATGGCGAAATTCTTAGAGTCTCTAAAAGAATATGCGAGGACAGTTAGAGTTTCTAAATTAATAAGGCGAAACACTTAGAGTCTCTAAAGGAATAGGCCAGGAGTGTTTGAGTCTCTAAATTAATAAAGCGAAAATCTTAGAGTCTCTAAAGAAATATGCCAGGAGAGTTAGAGCCTCTAAATTAATAAGGGGAAACTCTTAGAGTCTCTAAAGGAATAGGCCAGGAGAGTTAGTGTCTCTAAATTAATAAGGCGAAAATCTTAGAGTCTCTAAAGGAATACGCCAGGACAGTTAGAGTCTCTAAATTAATAAGGCGAAACTGTTAGGGTCTCTAAAGGAAAAGGCCAAGACAGCTAGAGTCTCTAAATTAATAGGGCGAAATTCTTAGAGTCCCTAAAGAAATAGTCCAGGAAATTTAGAGTCTCTTAATTAATAAGGCGAAACTCTTAGAGTCTCTAAAGTTATAAGCCAGGAGAGTTAGAGTATCTAAATTAATAAAGCGAAACTCTTAGAGTCTGTAAAGGAATAGGCCAGGACAGTTAGATTCTCTAAATTAATAAGGCGAGACGCTTAGAGTTTCTAAAGGAATAGGCCATGACATTTAGAGTCTCTAAATTAAAAAGGCGAAACTCTTAGAGTCTTTAAAGGAATAGGCCAGGAGTTTTAGAGTCTCTAATTTAATAAGTCGAAAGTATTAGACTCTCTAAAGGAATAGGCTAGGAAAGTTAGTGTCTCTAAATTAATAAGGCGAAACACTTAGAGTCTCTAAAAGAATAAACCAGGACAATTAGAGTCTCTAATTTAATAATTCGAAACACTTAGAGACTCTAAAGGAATAGGCCATGGTAGTCTCTAAATTAATAAGGCGAAACACTTAGAGTCTCTAAAGGAATAGGCCAGGACAGTTAGTGTCTCTAAATTAATCAGGCGAAACACTTAGAGTCTCTAAAGGAATACGCCAAGACTGTTAGAGACTCTAAAATAATAAGGCGAAAGTCTCAGTCTCTAAAGGAATAGTGCAGGACATTTAGGGTCTCTAAATGAATAAGGCGAAAGCCACAGTCTCTAAAGGAATAGTGCAAGAGGGTTAGGGTCTCTAAATTAAAAAGGCCAAATTCTTAGAGTCTCTAAAGTAATAGGCCAGGACAATTAGGATCTCTATATTAATAAGGCGAATCTCTTAGAGTCTCTAAAGGAATAGGCCAGGACAGTTAGAGTCTCAAAATTAATAAGGCGAAACTCTTACAGTCTCTAAAGTTATAGGCCAGAACAGTTAGAGTCCCTAAATTAATAAGGCGAAACACTTAGTGTCTCTTAAAGAATAGGCCAGGACAATTAGAGTTTCTAAATTAATAAGGCGAAACACTTAGAGTCTCTAAAGAATAGGCCAGGAAATTTAGAGTCTCTAAATTAATAAAGTGAAACTCTTAGAGTCTCTAAAGAAATAGGCCAGGAGAGGTAGAGTCTCTAAATTAATAAGGCGAAATTCTTAGAGTCTCTAAAGGATTAGGCCAGGAAAGTTAGTGTCTCTAAATTAATAAGGCGAAAATCTTTGGGTCTCTAAAGGAATACGCCAGGACAGTTAGAGTCTCTAAATTAATAAGACGAAAATGTTGGAGTCTCTAAAGGAATAGGCCAGGACAGTTAGGGTCTCTAAATTAATAAGGCGAACCTCTTAGAGTCTCTAAAGAAATAGGCCAAGGCAGTTAGAGTCTCTAAATTAATAAGGCGAAAAACTTAGAGTCTCTAAAATAATAGGGCAGAACAGTTGGATTCTCTAAATTAATAAGGCGAAACTCTTAGGGTCTCTAAAGTTATAGGCCAGGACAGTAATAGTCTCTAAATTAATAATGCGAAACTCTTAGAGTCTCTAAAGTAATAGTCCAGGAATGTTAGATTCTCTAAATTAATAAGGCGAGATTCTTTGAGTTTCTAAAGGTATAGGCCAGGACAGTTAGTGTCTCTAAATTAATAAGGCGAAACTCTTAGGGTCTCTAAAGGAATAGGCCAGTACCGTTAGACTCTCTAAATTAATAAGGCGAAACTCTTAGAGTCTCTAAAGTAATAAACCAGAATATTTAGTGTCTCTAAATTAATAAGGCGAAACTCTTAGAGTCTCGAAAGGAATAGAAGAGGACAATTAGAGTCGCTAAATTAATAAAGCGAAACTCTTAGTGTCTCTAAAGGAATAGGCCAGGACAGTTAGTGTCTCTAAATTAATAAGGCGAACATCTTAGATTCTTTAAAGGAATAAGACAGGACAGTTAGAGTTTCCAAATTAAGGCGAAAAACTTAGAGTCTCTGAAGGAATAGGCCAGGACAGTTAGAGACTCTAATTAATAAGGCGAAAGCCTCAGTCTCTAAAGGAATAGTGCAGGACAGTTAGGGGTCCTACATTAATAAGGCGATACACTTATAGTCTCTAAAGGAATAGGCCAGGACAGTTAGAGTCTCTAAATTAATAAGGCGATACTCTTAGAGTCTCTAAAGAAATAGGCCAGTACATTTAGAGTCTCTAAATTAATAAGGCGAAACACTTAGAGTCTCTAAAGTAATAGGCCAGGACAGTTAGGGTCTGTAAATTAATCAGGCGAAACTCTAAGAGTCTCTAAAGGAATAGGCCAGGACTGTTAGAGTCTCTAAATTAATAAGGCGAAATTCTGAGAGTCTCTAAAGTAATAGGCCAGGACCGTTAGTGTCTCTAAATTAATAAGGCGAAAATCTTAGAGTCTCTATAGGAATAGGCCAGGAGAGATGGAGTCTGTAAATTAATAAGGCGAAACTTTTAGATTCTCTAAAGGAATAGGCCAGAATAGATAGAGTCTCCAAATTAAAAAGGCGGAACGCTTAGAGTCTCTAAAGGAATAGGCCAGGACAGTTAGAATCTCTAAATTTATATGGTGAAACTCTTAGAGTCTCTAAATGTATAGGCCTGGAAAGTTAGAATCTCTAAATTCATAAGGCGAAAATCTTAGAGTCTCTAAATGAATAGGCCAGGACAGTTAGGTTCTCTAAATTAATAAGGCGAAACTCTTAGAGTCTCTAAAGTAATAGGCCTGGAGAGTTAGGGTCTCTAATTTAATAAGGCGAAACTCTTAAGTCTCTAAAGGAAGAGGCCAGGACTTTTAAGGTCTCCAAATTAATAAGGCGAAACACTTAGAGTCTCTAAAGGAATAGGCCAGGACAGTTAGAGTCTCTAAATTAATAAGGAGAAACTCTCAGAGTCTCTAAAGGAATAGGCCAGGATAATTAGAGTCTCTAAATGAATAAGGAGAAAGCCTCACTCTCTAAAGGAATAGTGCAGGAGTGTTAGAGTCTCTAAATTAATAAGGCGAAACTTTTAGAGTCTCTAAAGAAATAGGCCAGGACAGTTAGATTCTCCAAATTAATAAGGCGAAAAATCTAGAGTCTCTAAAGGAATACGCCAGGACAGTTAGGGTATCTAATTAATAAGGCGAAACTCTTAGAGTCTCTAAAGGAATAGGCCAGGACAGTTAGGGTCTCTAAATTTAAGGCGAAAATTTTAGAGTCTCTAAAGAAATAGGCCAGGACAGTTAGAGTCCCTAAATTAATAAGGCTTAACTATTAGAGTCTCTAAAGGGATAGGCCAGGACGGTTAGTGTCTCTAAATTAATAAGGCGGAACTCTTAGATTCTCTAAAGGAATAGACCAAGGCAGTTAGAGTCTCTAAATTAGTAAGGCCAAACCATTTCATTCTCTAAAGATTAACCCAGGATGGTTAGAGTCTCTAAAGTAATTATGCGACTCCCTTAGATTCTCTAAAGTAATAGGCCAGTACAGTTGGTTTCTCTAATTAATTAGGCAAAACGATTAGAGTCTCTAAATTAATAGGCCAGGGTATTTGGCGTCTCTATATTAATAAGGCGAAACTCTTAGGGTCTCTAAAGGAACAGGGTAGGAGAGTTAGAGGCTCTAAATTAATAAGGCGAAACTATTAGAATCTCTAAAGAAAGAGGCCAGGAAAATTAGTGTCTCATAATTAATAAGACGAAATTATTAGAGTGTCTAAAGGAATAGGACAGGGCATTTAGAGCCTCTAATTTAATAAGGCGAAAATCTTAGAGTCTCTAAAGGAATAGGCCAGGACTGTTACAGTCTCTAAATTAATAAGGCGAAAGACTCAGTCTCTAAACGAATTGTTCAAGGGAGTTAGGTGCTCTAAATTAATACGGCGAAACACTTAGAGTCTCTAAAGTAATAGGCCAGGACAGTTAGAGTCTCAAATTTAATAAGGCTAAAATCTTAGAGTCTCTAACGGAATAGGCCAGGACTGTTTGGGAATCTAAATTAATAAGGCGAAAGTCTTAGAGTCTCTAAAGGAATAGGCCAGGATTGTTAGAGTCTCTAAATTAATAAGGCGAAACTCTTAGAGTCTCTATAGGTATAGGCCAGTAGAGTTAGAGTCTCTAAATTAATAAGGCGATAATCTTAGAGTCTCTAAATGTATAGGCCAAGACAGTTAGAGTCTCTAAATTAATAGGGCGAAATACTTAGATTCTCTAAATGAATAGGCCAGGACATTTAGTGTCTCTAAATGAATAAGCCGAAAGTCTCAATCTCCAAAGTAATAGTGCAGGAGCTTTAGGGTCTCTAAATTAATAAGGCGAAACTCTTAGGGTTTCTAAAGGAATAGGCCAGCAGAGTTAGGGTCTCTAAATTAATAAGGTGAAACTCTTAGAGTCTCTAAAGGAATAGGCCAGGAGAGTTAGTGTCTCTAAATTAATAAGGCGAAAATCGTAGAGTCCTAAAGGAATAGGCCAGGACAGTTAGAGTCTCTATAATAATAAGGCGAAACTCTTAGAGTCTCTAAAGAAATAGGCCAGGGCAGTTAGAGTCTCTAATTTAATAAGGCGAAAAACTTAGCGTCTCGAAAGGAATAGGCCAGGGCAGTTAGAGTCTCTAAATTAATAAGGCGAAAGTCTTAGAGTCTCTAAAGGAATAGGCCAAGAGAGTTAGAGTCTCTAAATTAATAAGGCGAATCTCTTAGAGTCTCTAAAGGAATAGGCCAGGACAGTTAGAGTCTCCAAATTAATAAGGCGAAAATCTTAGAGTCTCTAAAGGAATACGCCAGGACAGTAAGTGTCTCTAAATTAATAAGGCGAAAAACTTAGATTCTCTAAAGGAATAGGCGAAGAGTGTTAGAGATTCTAAATTAATAAGGCGAAAAACTTTCAGTCTCTAAAGATTAGGCCAGGACGGTTAGAGCCTCTAAATTAATAAGCCGAAACTATTACAGTCTCTAAAGTAATAGACCAGGAGAGTTAGTGTCTCTAAATTAATAAGGTGGAAGTCTTGGATTCTCTAAAAGATTAGGCCAAGACAGTTAGAGTCTCTAAATTAATAAGGCGAAACACTTTCAGTCTCTAAAGTTTAGGCCAAGACTGTTAGAGTCTCTAAATTAATAAGGCGAAACACTTAGAGTCTCTAAAGGAATAGGCCAGGACTGTTAGATTCAATAATTAATAAGGCGAAACGCCTAGAGACTGTAAAGGAATAGGTCAGGAGAATTAGTGTCTCTAAATTAATAAGGCGAAACACTTACAGTCTCTAAAGGAATAGTCCAGGACTGTCAGAGTGTCTAAATTAATAAGGCGAAACTCTTAGAGTCTCTAAAGGAATAGGCCAGGAGAGTTACATACTCTAAATTAATAAGGCGAAACCCTTAGAGTTTCTAAAGGAATAGGCCAAGACAGTTAGAGTCTCTAAATTAATAAGGCGAAACTTTTAGAGTCTCTAAAGGAATAGGCCAGGACAACTAGAGTCTCCAAATGAATAAGTCGAAAGCCTCAGTCTCTAAAGAAATAATGCAGGAGAGTTAGGGTCCTTAAATTAATAATGCGAAATTCTTAGAGACTCTAAAGGAATAGGCCAGGACAGTTAGAGTCTCTATATTAAAAAGGCGAAAATCTTAGGGTCTCTAAAGAATAGGCCAGGAGTGTTAGAGTCTCTAATTTAATAAGGCGAAACACTTAGAGTCTCTAAAGGGATAGGCAAAGACAGTTAGAGTCTCTAAATTAATATTCGAAATTCTTTGAGTCTCTAAGAGAATAGGCCAGGACAGTTACGTTTTCTAAATTAATAAGGCGAAACACTTAGAATCTCTAAAGGAATAGGCCAGGACAGTTAGAGTCTCTAAATTAATAAAGCGAAACTTTCAGAGTCTCTAAAGAAATAGGCCATGAGAGTTAGAGTCTCTAAATTAATAAGGCGAAACTCTTAGAGTCTCTAAAGGAACAGGCCAAGACAGTTAGAATCTCTAATTTAATAAGGCGAAAATGTTAGAGTCTCTAAAAGTATACGCCAGGACAGTTAGAGTCTCTAAAATAATAAGGCGAATCTTTTAGTCTCCAAAGGAATAGGCCAGGAAAGTTAGAGTCTCTATATTATTAAGGCGAAACTCTTAGAGTCTCTAATGAAATAGGCCAGGAGAGTTAGAGTCTCTAAATTAATAAGGCGAAACCCTTAGTGTCTCTAAAAGAATAGGCCAGGTCAGTCAAATTCTCTAAATTAATAAGGCGAAACTCTTAGAGTCTCTAAAGATATATGTCTGGACTGTTAGCGTCTCTAAATTAATAAAGCCAAACCCTTAGAGTCTCTAAAGGAATAGGCCAGGACAGTTAGTTTCTCTAAATTAATAAGGCGAAAACCTTAGAGTTTCTAAAGTATTAGGCTAGGACAGTTAGAATCTCTAAATTAATAAGGCGAAAATCTTAGAGTCTCTAAAGGTATAGGCCAGGAAAGTTAGATTCTCTAAATTAATAAGGCGAAAGCCTTAGACTCTCTAAAGGAATAGGCCAGGACAGTTATTGTCTCAATATTAATAAGGCGAAACTCTTAGAGTCTCTAAAGGTATAAGCCAGAATAATTAGAATCTCTAAATTAATAAGGCGAAATATTTAGTCTCTAAAGTATAGGCCAGGACATTTAGGGTCTCTAAGTTAATAAGCCGAAACTCTTACGGTCTCTAAAGGAATAGGCCAGGACAGTTAGGGTCTCTAAATTAATAAGGCGAAAATCTTAGAGTCTCTAAAGGAATAGGCCAGGACAGTTAGAGTCTCTAAATTAATAAGGCGAAATTCTCAGTCTCTAAAGGAATAGTGCAGGACAGATAGGGTCTCTAAATGAATAAGGCGAAAGCCTCAGTCTCTAAAGGAATAGTGCAGGACTGTTAGGGTCTCTAAATTAATAAGGCGAAAATCTTAGATTCTCTAAAGGAATAGGCCAGGACAGTTAGAGGCTCTAAATTAATAAGGCGAAAGTCTTAGAGTCTCTAAAGGAATAGTCCAGGACAGTTAGAGTCTCAAAATTAATAAGGCGAAACTCTTAGAGTCTCTAAGGGTATAGGCCAGGACAGTTAGAGTCTCTAAAATAATAAAGCGAAACTCTTAGAGTCTCTAAAATTATAGGCCAGGACATTTAGTCTCTAAATTAATAAGGCGAAATACTTAGAGTCTCTAAAGTAATAGGCCAGGACATGTAGAGTTTCTAAATTTATAAAGCGAAACTCTTAGAGTCTCTAAAGATATAGGCCAAGAGAGTTAGAGTCTCTAAATTAATAAGGCGAAATTCTTAGGGTCTCTAAAGGAATAGGCTAGGACAGTTAGGGTCTCTAAATTAATAAGGCGAAAATCTTAGAGCCTCTAAAGAAATACGCCAGGAGAGTTAGAGTCTCTAAATTAATAAGGAGAAGCTCTTAGAGTCTCTAAAGCAATAGGCCAGGACATTTAGAGTCTCTAAATTAATAAGGCGAAACTCTTAGAGTCTCTAAAGTAATAGGCCAGGACAGTTAGGTTCTCTAAATTAATAAGGCGAAACTCTTAGGGTCTCTAAAGTTATAGGCCAGGACACTTAGGTTCTCTAAATGAATAAAACCAAACACTTAGAGTCTCTAAAGGAATAGCCCAGGACAGTTAGAATCTCTAAATTAATAAGTCGAGCCTATTTGAGTTCCTAAATTATAGGCCAGGGAAGTTAGAGTCTCTAAATTAATAAGGCGAAACTCTTAGAGTCTCTAAAGGAATTGACCAGGACAGTTAGATTTTCTAAATTAAAAAGGCGAAACTCTTAGAGTCTCTAAAGGAATAGGCCAGAACATTTAGTGTTCTAAATTAATAAGGCGAAACTCTTAGAGTTTCTAAAGGAATAGGACAGGACAATTAGATTCTCTAAATTAATAAGGCGAAACTCTTAGTGTCTCTAAAGGAATAGGCCAGGACAGTTAGTGCCTCTATATTAATAAGGCGAATCTCTTAGAGTCTCTAAAGGAATAGGCCAGGACAGTTAGGGTCTCTAAATTAATAAGGCGAAACTCTTAGATCTCTAAAGGAATAGGCCTGGACAGTTAGAGACTCTAAATTAATAAGGCGAAAGGCTCAGTCTCTAAAGGAATAGTGCAGGACAATTAGGTGTTCTAAATTAATAAGGCGAAACTCTTAGAGTCTCTAAAGGAATAGGCCAGGACAGTTATAGTCTCTAAATTAATAAGGCGAAACTCTTAGAGTCTCTAAAGGAATGGGCCAGGACAGTTAGGGTCTCTAAATGAATAAGGCGAAAGTCGCAGTCTCTAAAGTAATAGGCCAGGGGGGTTAGATTCTCTAAATTAATAAGGCGAATCTCTTAGGGACTCTAAAGTTATAGGCCAGGACAGTTAGAGTCTCTAAATTAATAAAGCGAAACTCTTAGAGTCTCTAATTGTATAGGCCAGGGCAGTTAGATTCTCTAAATTAATAAGGCGAGACTCTGAGTTTCTTAAGAATAGGCCAGGAAAGTTAGAGTCTCTAAATTAATAAGGCGAAACTCTTAGAGTCTCTAAAGGAGTAGGCCAGGAGAGTTAGAGTCTCTAAATTAACCTTTATCCGACGGCGCGCCATATATAGTGCAGACTTGGAAGGCTCGCCATACGAACGCACCCTATGTGTTGTGCTGCGGGCATTTAAATCGTTGCGCATGTGTGGCAATAAACGTTTATAATTCATGAACCGAATGTTATTAAATAATGAAATAATCTGCACTATTTTGCGAATACATCAGAGATTTTTCAGTTCAGCCAAATATTCTGTAGATATTTTTAATGCCTACATGCAGGAAGTTAATTTAAAGTTTTATAATTTTCAGTTTATTTTACTTACGTTTCAGTTTCGGCCCCGATGTATAAACAGATAATTTCCGCTTCAAGATTTGTGGAGTTGTGCCCTGGCGTGTTGATGTCAGAAAAATCATCGTACTTCACACACACGTCACCTCCTAAACACTTCACTAACAACTTTTTTCTTCTCGCCACTCGCAGTTCACACGCAACATTTTAGCTGCTTCCCTATCACGAACAAGACTGACCAAACTTTTTTGAGTGCTGTTCCACTCTACCGACTTGTGCCATCATTTTCAGTATATCTTTCACGAGGAACAATCGAGAGTCTCTACATGATATTTTCTTAGTC
>Ga0268261_10002761_pt1 | contig 12652 bp, 10 predicted proteins | sample TergutNc150P1_FD_190353 | JGI IMG/M metagenome (GOLD analysis project Ga0268261, IMG submission 190353) | Nasutitermes corniger P1 segment gut microbial community from laboratory colony in Florida, USA - Nc150 P1 (SPAdes) (version 2) | ecosystem: Host-associated > Arthropoda: Insects >... | reverse complement strand
GGGGGGGGATAATATTAAGATGGATCTTAAGGAAGTAGGATGTGGGATATGGACTGGATTGAGCTGGCACAGGATAGGGACAGGTGGCGGGCACTTGTGAATGTGGTAATGAACCTTCGGGTTCCATATAATGCGAGGAATTTATTGACTAGCTGAAAACCAGTTAGTTTCTCAAGAAGGACTCTGCTCCATGGAGTGAGTAAGTAATACTTGATCACACTGTGCTTATTTAAGTGTTTATTTATTTATTTATTTATTAATTTATTACTAATTTAACGTTCCATAGATCCACAAAAACAATTGCAAGTTTAGGATATAGAACATGTCCAGAGTATACCATAGGATACATAAACTACATTAGTCTTTGGAATCAAACTGATTCCAAGTCATACATAAGTGTTTTTGGATACAGTCGAGGAGCAAAACTCTGTATAACCAGATACATCGGACAGCCATAGTTGCAAAACTGACAGTCACAAACATAGCTACAAACAGAGGAACTTGTCAGATATGAATGTCAAACATTTAGTGAGTGAAACACAGAACACAGATCACACATTTGACTAACATTATTATAATAATGGTTGAGAAGTGAAAACATTTTCAGCTTGTAAAGAGATTGTGTTGAAAGTATTCTTCTAGGGAATAAAAAGAATGTATGTGTAGGAATCGTTTTAAACAATTTTCAAATTTCTTGACGTTATTAGATATATCTTTAATGTATGGGGGGGAGATTATTAAAGATTCTAATACCCATATAGTGTACGCCCCTTTGATGTACAGTAAGATTAGTAATAGGATGATAAAGGTTATTTAGTTGTCTTGTACTTTTAGTATGGTTCTCTGTATTCAGTATAAAAAAATGTTTGTTTTTAACTACAAAAAGCATTAGCAAAAGGATGTACTGTGACGTAAGAGGTAAAATTTCTAATTTTTTAAACAGACTCCTGCATGAGACTCCATTTCTGTAGCCCATCATGATTCTGACCATTCTTTTCTGCATTTTAAATATTTTTGTGCTATGGGGTGAGTTACCCCAAAAAGGTAGGCCATAAGGTATAATTGCATTGAAATGGGAATAGTAGACAGTTTTCAGAGTATTAATTGGCATAATTGGTTTGATATTCCTCATTACGTAGCATGCTGAACTCAGTTTTGGGATAATATATTCAATATGACAACTCCAGTTTATAGAATCTTGTAAATATATGCCCAAAAGTGTAATATCAGTTACAGGTGTTATTCAATTATTATCACACACAATGTTTATATCGAATGTGGGTTTATTTTTGGTTTTAAATCGGATGTAGTGAGTTTTCGACGTTTATAGAAAGGGAATTTACTTTAAACCGTTTATTTACACTGTCAAATGCTTCGACCATATTAGTTTGGAAATCTTTTGGATTGGGACTTTTTACTATTATACTTGTGTCATCAGCGAATAATACAGGTATATTATTATCATTTATGGTTTTAGGCAAATCGTTAACGTATATAAGAAACAATAGTGGGCCTAAGACCGAACCTTGGGGAACCCCATCAGTTATTTTTTTCCATGCAGAAAAACTTGTTTGATTCGATCCTTCATCTGTAATTTGAACTCTCGTATACCTGTTTTGAAGATAGGATGCAAACCATGATCTGGCTATGCCATTTACACCATAAAATTGTAATTTTGACAGTAAAATATCATGATTTAAACAGTCAAAAGCTTTTTTGAGATCGAAAAAGATACCACCTACTATAAGTTTGCTGTTTAGAGCATTCAGAGTTTTATTAATTAACTTATATATGGCTTTGTTTTTAGTGGAATCAGATCTGAACCCAAACTGTTCTTGTGCCAAAATACTATGCTTATTCAAATGGTCCTGAAGCTGTTTGTACACAACTTTTTCTAGTACTTTTGAAAAAGAACTTAACATAGATATAGGTCTATAATTAAGAGGTTTAGTTTTATCACCTTTTTTAAATAAGGGTTTAACTACTGCATATTTCAAGTGGTCTGGGAATGTTCCTGAAGATATAGATCTGTTACATATATGGGTTAAAGGTGAGGTAATAAAGGGGGAACTTATTCACTGTTCTATGATATAGCCTTGAGGGAAACTTTGATACCATGCAAGATTTGATGTTCTGACAGTGATGACTGTGAAGATTGCTTGTGGGAGGTGATACTGTGTAATTTATAGGTATTGGCTTTTGGAGAAACCTGGTGCCTGCATCTTCAACTCTGTAAGATGGGGGCACCAGCATTGTTAATGGAGCTGGCTAGCATAATATGTGGCAGGATCATCATTTTGCAATCACATTGACTGAATACGAATGCTCTGAATTTCAAACATTCTGTAACAGCAGCCATGTCTGTACGGAAGTACTAAACGTAGTAGAGACAAGTGCCGGTGATCCTTATTAACATTGCCCCAAACGACATTGTTCAGTGTAACACTGACAGATTTTAATGACTAAAAGTTTTATGTCCATTGCCCAAGATTCAAATAAATGTTCTTGTGTTGGGTATTTCAGTAAATTCTCATGTCTTAATTATGGTGGAAAAATGCTACATTCCAAATTGTTGTGCTGAGTATTATGATTTTCAGGAATGTAATCCCTATGTTAAATGAGGGTTACTGTGTATGTGTGTATATATTAACATATTTATTGTCAAAGGTGGACACTGGAATACCACCTCAGACACCTTACGCTGCCATTTATTGCAGCCATCTTTTGCCTCCTTGCAACTGACTTACAGATATAATGACAGAAAATTGAGCAATATTTGTGAGTAATGAACTGTGTGGTGTTTTGAACAGGGTAAGGAAACTTAATGAGTTGTGACCTGTGGTGTGGACTTCATAGGGTATTGTTAGAATTTTGGTGAGTTTTGATTTGATTGAGCAAAAAATAGAACAATTTATGAACATGACATAGATAATTTATGTGACAAGGATATCATCATATGAACATAATATGATAAAACACCAATATGAGATCCAGTTTTGTGCAGCTGATTATAGTTATCATATGAGAATATGTTATTGTACAGACCGGAAGTACAGTAACAGATTTGTGGAATAAAAAAATTACATAATGTTAATGCACAGAACTTTTAAGCTTCTAGTTGGGAAAAAAATTTGCAGGGTAGAAACCTTGAGGGAAGAAAGAGTCTTTCATTGCTTTAAATAATGGTTAAATATTTTAACCCTGTGTTATTCATACCATGTCTGTTCTTATATTTAGTGCATCAGCCAACAAATGCACTTAATAGGATACAATTTTTGACAAATATTAATCTCCTACATTTTTATTGTTGCACCATGCATGTTGTTATAATTACTGCTTTTATTCCAACTCATGCACATAAACACACTTTAAAACACTAATTCACATTAATATTTAAAACACTTAAAAAAAGCATTTTAAAAACATTTTAATGAGGTTGCCCCTACATGTTTCAGTCCATATTTACAACCATCTTCAGGGGGCTCGTGAGCCCCCTGAAGATGGTCGTAAATATGGACCGAAACATGTAGGGGCAACTTCATTAAAATGTTTTTAAAATGCTTTTTTTAAGTGTTTTAAATATTAATGTGAATTAGTGTTTTAAAGTGTGTTTATGCGCATGAGTTGGAATAAAAGCAGTAATTAATCTCCTACATGTTTTGACATGGGTGCCACCTTCAGCCAGGGAGTCATTCAGTTCATAGATCCAACACGCTAATCTCGGTGTGCATAGCCCTCATTGGGATGATTAAAATATTAAAATACATAAAATTGATATGCATGAAGTTACAATGTTGTGATACTAGAACTATGTGATAACCATTACAGGTACCAGTTGCCAGCTGTTTGTATTCTGTATGCAGCAGTATGTATACAGACATCTGTCTCATTCTTTGATCTGAAGGACTCCCTGAAAATGGCTTCCCAGTGCCAAAACATGTAGAAGATTAATATTTGTCATAAATTGTATTTTATTAAGTGTATTTGTTGGTTGACATATTAATTAAATATTTTAATGTTAGATGAAATAGAATAGCATCATGTAACTTGATTGTTGCCAAGTACACATCTGCCATGTGGCTACTGCAGTTAGCAGTTAGTACGTGGAGGTTGTGTTTATGTGTGCAGTTTATATTGGGTACTTCGGAACTTGGTTCAAATTTGTCCATGTTGTCTATCATAAAAGACAGTGATGGCAGTGCGTATTTACTGCCAGGGGGAATTATTAAATTTCTTAACTAATGCCATACAAAAGTACTTTCCTATAACTGCCGTTAATCTGATTACTTTCTTATGGGTAGTGAATAATTTTTTTTTATGTATGTTGAATTTTCCCAAAAGGGATGTCCAGAAAAGATAAAGTGAAATGGAAATATGCCAAATTAACTAATCTTAAAGTATGTGTTGATGCAAGTTGTGCAACTGTGAGTGTTGCAGTTTCAGTTGTAACTGGTGCTTTAATTGTTTTGTCACCACAGCCTGTACTTTAAGTGGTACTTCTTCGTTGTTAGTAGCATTCATGGGAAGTTTGTTTTGTGGAATTTCAGTGTTTCTTTGCTGTAAACCATGATTGTTTGCAGATATTTATATTATTCATCCTTTTGTGTTACTGTATATAAACTAATAAACTATGAGATGCACACAACTTACATTTAACCATAGCTACATTTTTTGTCTTTTACAACAAACCCATAGCAGGCTGTTCAGAAAGATGGAGGTTTCAATATCCAGTGTGCATAACTTAAAAATCAAGTGTAGGATTTCAGCTTGTGACAAATTTATATTCATAATACATTTTTAGAACTGTGTTGTGTCACAGATCATGATGGAACATTTGTGACAAGAAGGGTGGCTTAATGTGTAGCTGTACATCATGCTCAAAATGTTAAAACCAATCTGTTAAAATAATAGACAGTGGTTTGGAATTTCAATACCAAAGTTTTAAATTGCAGGGTTATGTTTAGCAGACTTGGGAATCTGTCTGCCAAACAACTCTGTGACTTATTCAGCTGATACACACCAGAAAAATAACCAGTCACACTTGTTATAAATGTTACATCAAGGTTCATGATGTGATGTAGTTTTTACACTGTATTATAAATTTATGACAAGATGAGATCTTACTGTTGGTTGTTACGTTATGCACACTGCATACAGGAGCGTTTGTCTTTTGTACAGCCTGCTGATGGCTTGTTGTAAAAGCCAAAACATGTACCTGTGCTTAAGTAGAAGTTTTCTTCCACTTATGATTTATTTATTTATGTATTTTTTTTTATTTATTTTTTTAAGGGTGTCTGCATAAGAGTTTGTGTGAAGGAATGAAATCCTGTAGTTTAAAGGCAGGGCTTTGCAGATTTTACTTAGATTTTAATTCCGGCACCAAAAAGTTAAGGAATTAAGGGTGTTGAGAATAGGGTGCTTAGGAGGTTGCAGTGACACAGAGCTGGAGAAATCTGCATGATGCAGTGCTCATGATTTGGGCTTTGTATTAGGTACTGTTTACTGTTGTTAGATCAAGAGAATGAAATTTGGGGGGCATGTGGCATGTGTGAGAAATACGATGAATGCTTGCAAAATTTTGATAGGAAAACCGGAAGGGAAAAAATACTTTGATCACGTAGGCTTTGATAGGAAGGTAGTATAAATGAGAGGTGAAGGGAATGGTAAATCAGTTTGCACAGCTCACTTTATTGAATAATTTGGGTAGTGGTTCTGGCTTACTGATAAGCCATCATTGGGTGTAATAAAAATTTATATAGAGTATTGCCTGCAGAGTTCAGTGTCTTTAGAAACAGGTGGCCTGATGGTGTCCTATAGGTAAGTTGAAACATTTAGTCAGATCATTTGGGAAGTGAGTTGCAGAGTTTGATGTACCTTTCAGTTTGCCTCTTACAGTTCACACACAATGGGATGTCTGCAACCAAGATGATGTGTAAACTGGGTCTGAAATATATAGGGGGGCAGAAGGGAGGGAGGGTGAAGATTGCTTCCATGGTGGCTCAGAATATTGACCTACGATTGGTTCTTTTGTACACAGTAATGACCCTTCAGGATCCATAGGAAGGAGAGAATTTTGTAACTAGCCGAACTACCACTGGCTTTTCATTCTGTTCAGTGGAGTTGTGGGACCAAGCTAAGTGCGCAGCATGGCAGTACAGATGGGCAAGAAGGCACTGTACACCCACACAGTATGCACCAAAAATCAGTTTAAGTTTACACGTCACAGCAGTTGCTGTTTACATTAGACGTTTCCCAATGAAGTCGATGCAGAAATGATCATGAGACCTTGGTGTGCCATGGTCAGCAATGCAAGACCACATGAAGAAGGACTTGAAAGTGAGGTCTATCGCCCGAGTTTCATGAATATACTGTGGATGTATTGGGGCTGTGACACAGGCTGTATCTCGCTCAAACATTCTTTTCAGTGATGACTGTGCCAACTGTTGGCAGTGCACTTGACAGGAATGTGGTGTTCTGGTCACGGGAGAATCCCTGTTGCACACAGGAGCTGGAACATAACCCACCGCATGTGATGACTTGTGCGGGTGTGACATCAGATCATGTGATGGGACCTTACTTTTTCAATGAACTCGTGAACACAGCATCTAATTTGGCAGTGTTGGAGACATGGCTCGAACCTCAGCTCGGAGAAGGGGTCTCATAGATGACGTGGCTGCAGTGCAGTGGGACGCACATATTTTGCTGTCTCTGTGCACAGCGTTTTGAATGAATGTTTTGCAAGCCACTGGATTGACCAAGGTTTAACTACATTTCTGGCACCATTAGCATGACCACCACATAGTCCTGACCTTACCACCCAGGCAGTTCCTTGTGGAGTAGTGTCAAGGGCAGAGTTGCTGCGCATCGCTACACCACCAATGAAGATTTTTGCAGTGCTGTGGAAGATGCCTTTCGCACCATTACTCCACAAATGATCCAGCATCAAGGTGCACATAAGGGTCCCCTGGACATGGAACCAAGAAGTGCATAGGTGATTTAAATTAATTTTCAGTGATTATGATTGTACATTGCATGGTGTGCAGTTACTTCTTGCCCACCTTGTAGTACCAGGAAGGCTCATCTGCGTGTCAGTACTGACACTTTTAATTAATCTGAAGATTCAGAGATGACTGGGCACTGCCATTCATGCACAGTTTGTTTAGTTATTTTAAAAGTTATTACTCTTGTCTGTACATTTGTGCAAATTTATGGAAGCTAAGAGGTAAAGTTGCTCCTGCACATGCCATGAAGGCATCCCAATATATGGATTCAACCATATTGTTTCAGGATCTAGAAGGGTATGGAAACAGCTATACAGGACTGGCTCGACTATACAGGCTCATATACATTGCAGATCACTGCCCTGTGTTACGGATAGAGGCTCTCAAGATGGCTATAAATTATGTTATGTGCACGTACAATGTGGCGCTGTACCAACAGTTACACAAGAAACTGCAGGAGGCAGTTGGGTAAGTGTGCTGCTGTCATCAGCAACTGCAGCTGAATAATGCTGTGTCATGCAAATTGCCCTGAAACTTGTTGATAACTGAGTTAATGTGCGTTACATTTGATTTTGTGTTTTATTTTGTTTCATTTTCTTGAGGTGCTTTGTGTTGGTGTCGAACATACAGGGGATGGATAGAATAAAGGAAACAGTTGTGAAATATACACATTTCATTATTAATACGCAGTTTAATATGTCTGACATGTTGTTGCTTTTTGTGCAAATGTATGGAAGCTAAAAGGTACAGTTGCTCCTGCACATGCCATGAAGGCATCCTAGAATATGGATTTAATCATATTGTTTCAGGATCTAGAAGGATATGGAAATAGCTATACAGGACTGGCTCGACTATACTGTTGCTTTGTTTTGCTGTATTCTGACATGTTGTTGTTTTGTGTTGCTGTATTTTGACATGTTGTTGCTTTGTGTACAGGAGAACTGTATTTTGACTTACGAATGGAATGTAAAACATGGATAATTAGTAATTCTTAACAAAATAACTCTTATGCCAAGTGGATTGACGTTTGGTACAGGGGTGAAATAATTGCAGGGAATACAATATTTCTTTCATTTGTCATTTATTGTGGTTGGAATATTCCCCGTTTCAGGGTGAAATTCTGTTTTCTTATCAATAGATGAAGAAGTGTGTGGGGACATATGACTACAATACACTCTTCACCTGTTGCTTCTGAGTGTTTTGGTGAAGTTACAATACAGAACTGTTGAAGGATGTACAGTAGTGTTCATGCTTGGGATTTTGATCTCTCATAACTACCAACCTCACTACTCTTCTTTAATCCTTGTGTGATGGGGTTTGATGAATCAGAATGAGACTTTGTTTCTGGCAACTCATCCTCCTCTCACACCCCTGCCATTGCACAGATCACTCTCAGCTCATTCAAGCTTCATCTTTCGTTATGTGAGGGTAATTGCTTTAATAATTCATGTAATGAGACTCTTGAATGATTTAAAGTATGTTACGCTTCCAGAATTATTTGCGTTTTCATGAAAATAAACTTTCATGCTTGTATTACCACATTTCTTGTGACCAGATAGCATTTTACATTGAAAATTGGTTCTGATGTTTGTGATTTCGTTGGTCCCAATTAGCTGTGAGCATTTGGACCTTACTGCATGTGTATGTCTTTCAAACAAAATTAATGTTATTTCAGAGTTCCCAGCTTGCCTGATGTAGCAGGGGGTGGTGGTGGTGGTGCTGGTGGTGGTAGCAACGGTGGTGTTCAGTCCACATCACAGGACATCCCCACCCTCGACTTGCTGTGGGTTGAGTCCAAATCTAAGAAGGCAGCACTGAAGGTATATCACGTTTATGTATTAATTTCTAATCATGTGAAGTACAAGTACTTTGTGGCATGTAGTTTGTGACTGTCTGACTGGGCTGTGGTGTGTCTAGATCAGGGTGGACAGTTGACATTTGGTTTTGTTCCTGGGCTGGATGAGTGTACTTTAGAGTAACTGTATGTTTAACAGACTGTAGGAAAAATTGTGTAGCTACAAACTCCTGAAGTGGCTACCAGTTAGGCATACTGACAGAACGTACTGGCTTTTGTTGTACCAAAAACATAATAATTAAAATATTATTGTGTGTTTGTGGAACACCCATTTAATGTGTGTGTTAAGTTTTTTTATCGTCGTCATGTTGGAATTAAATCCTGAAATACTGACCTTAAATCTTGGGACACTGTATAATGGGGTGTCTTGATAAGTGCTAAATTTAGAATGCATTTTGTTTGCCAAGCTGTCAGTTACAGCAGCACCATTTGCTTGAGTCATAAATGAAATTTGTTTATGTAGCCTATCTGCTATCCTTTGGTGATTCCTCAGGTCTGTTATGTGGGGTCCTTATGTGGGCAGGTTGGCTCAGTGGACTGTTTTCATATAATAAATGAGCAAACAAGGCGTGTGAACTGGTAATTGCAAGATAAAGTAATGATCCTGCATTGTGCATGTGTTCTGTGTTGAGTAGTGATGGCTTTGTCTGTCTGTTGAAGCTGGAGAAACTGGACACAGATCTAAAAAACTACAAGTCAAATTCAATCAAAGAGAGTATCCGGCGGGGCCACGATGATTTGGGTGACCATTACCTCGACTGTGGCGATCTGTCCAATGCCCTAAAATGTTATTCACGGGCACGTGACTATTGTACTAGTGGCAAGCATGTAGTTAACATGTGCCTTAATGTAATCAAGGTATGTTAGTTATGTTGTTACAGGTTTGTTACTTTTTTTGTAACCTTCAAATGTTATGTTACTGTGGAGTTGGCCTCCATATTGAAAGCTTGCCATGATGCTGGGGTTTAAATTCCAGCTGCTACCAAGGACAAAGGAGTAGTAAATACAAAATATTGTAAAGTGCACTGCACCGGCACTGTCTGGTGCACAGAGGCTGATATTGAAGGGTTAATTTGTGGTAACAGTCTGTCAATTGTGAAGGGGAGTTTGAGTGTTGTTATTCCTTAGGGCTTGTGACCATAGTCTGATTCAGGGGTAACAGTATTCGTGTAGGGGTAACAGGGGTAACAGTATTAGTGCAGTACTTGAGCATGTGGGACATTCACATGCTATTTTTTTGTTATTTGTACCGTGCATGTATCATCCAATATGTGCCTTCCATGATGCACCATTTGTGACATGTCAGCTCCCACATGTTTGGCACAGGGTGCCATTCTCAAGGAGTCAGTATAACATGCCAATCTGGGTTCTGCTGCTCATACCATCCTGGGTTTTGCTCCTTGTAGGAATTCTGTAAGGAGGAGCAGAATGTAGTTTGGCATGTTGGCTGATTACTTCCTGTGGAAGGCACCTCAGTGCCAAAGCAAAGTAGGAGATGATATATGTCATAAATGGTGTATCACACAGTGCATATGTTGAGTGTTATGTTGATTCACATGTTATATTGCAGTAAAGTGAAGATGTGTGATTGAAGTTAATGAAACATATTTTACTTAATGTGTGCCTGACGCACAGATGAACTCAGTATGTAGTTTCACTTTCAGTTAAAAGTATTTTAAACTGACAGCTGATGTAAATAGGAGAGGTTTAATAACCAAATATATTTAAATTTTTTAAAATATGGGTTTCCTAGAGCCAATACATTTTTCAATGTGGCAAAATGTGGATATTTAAAACACCACTAACAAATAGCAGTTTCATGTATGCCGAAATTAAAAGCAGTTAGATTAACAGAGTGCCTGCTGCCATCAGTGCAGAATCATTTGTTATGTTCACTGTCTAACAAAGTTAAAGTACACAGAACTGCACGTTTGCCTGTTATTTTGTACAGATGTGAAACAGTAAGGGAACAACAGAGGCTGAGGGTAATGGAAAATCAAGGGAGGCTGAGGGTGTTGGAGAACAACAGAGGCTGAGGGTGTTTGAAAACAACAGAGGTTGAGGGTGTTTGAAAACAACCGAGGCTGAGGGTAATGGAGAATCAAGGGAGGCTGAGGGTGTTTGAAACCAACAGAAGCTGATGGTGTTTGAAAACAACAGAGGCTGAGGGTTCTGGAGAACATGGTGCTGAGGAAGGTGTTTGGGCCTAAGAGGAAGGAAGTAACAGGAGACTGATGAACATGATTAATGAGAAGCTCCTTGACGTATACTCATCACCAGATATTGTTAGGCTTATCCATTCCCTGAGGAGGGGATGGGTGGGTTGCGTGGCACATATGGGGAAATGAGAAATGTATACAGGGTTTTTGTGGGGAAATTTGAAGGAAAGAGTCCACTTGGAAGACCCTCAGCTTAGCTGTGAAGAGAATATTAAGTGGATTATGAAGAAATAAGCTGGAAAGATGTCTTAGTTTGTTGGACTCACGATAGGGACCAATGGCAGGTTTCTGTGAACGTGGTGATGAATTCAAACCATCTGACCAAACACATTTGATACAGAATTTCCTTTCTTTCATGTTTTGGCACTCCTGGGGTGCCATCATCAGGGAATCTTTGTTTAAACACAAGCAGTGCCTAGTTTTGGTTTTGTCCATTGTCATTCCAGAGGCAGTCAGCAACCAGAATGTATTTGTACATATGTACTGACACATGTTAGGGGGTCAGCAATAATGACAAACAGTGGCAGAACAGTGAGTGTAAGTTGGGGCCCAGGGAAGTTGGGCATTGTGAAAATATTCTGAAGGTGACATGAGCTGGTGCCCGATATATTTGAGCTTAATCCTGCGCATTGCCGTATCATTTGTTGACAGATTACGTCTGTTGTAAACATATTGTGTAGTCCATGAACTGTGCTCTGTGTTAGGTACAGGCTGGTCATTGCTGCTGCCTGAAGTATCTACTGTGTTGTCAAATGGTAACATGTTCATGGTTTTGAGGACCAGCAGCTATGTTGCTATGTTCTGGGATGTGATGCTGTGTTGTTGGGTAGTCAGTGGGTCTTCTTGGACCTAATGCTCTGGAAACAGAGGTGATTCAAACCTTTGAAACATCAGTAACTAAGCATTAAATGACACTTTGTCACCAGAAGACTTGAGTTCTTGGTAAGGTATTCATTTACTGTTGTACAATAAATATCTTGTATAGGTCACTTTTTGGCAGCCATCTACATTACCCTTGATGGCAACGTGCTTAAACTAGCATTCAGCAAATTCATTGATTCCAGAACTCTTAGGATAGAGTGGGGGTACTGTTCCCCCAAGGTGATGGTACCGAACTACCATACCACATGGCGTCACATCATGAATAACTGAGATTGATTTTTAGTGTTATGAGAACCTCAGATATTACAGAATTGTCATTTTCTTACAGGTTAGTGTGTACCTGCAGAACTGGTCACATGTCTTGAGTTACGTCAGTAAAGCAGAAGCAACTCCAGATTTTTCTGAGGTATGAGTTATGTAATATAAGACAGACTATTGCAAGTGGCTGGTGTTCAGTGGGGCTCTGCCAGTCCCTCTCTAGCAGGGACTGTACACTAACTGGGATTTTACATGGTTTTGATTTGTATTGTCGTACAGTTGCAGTATCAGGCCACAGCTGTTAGGTATACTCTATTGGCAGTGCCATGTGGTTGCAATATGAAGCCACAGCTGTTAGGTATACTCTATTGGCAGTGCCATGTGGTTGCAATATCAAGCCACAGCTGTTAGGTATACTCTATTGGCAGTGCCATGTG
>Ga0268261_10002760_pt1 | contig 12659 bp, 18 predicted proteins | sample TergutNc150P1_FD_190353 | JGI IMG/M metagenome (GOLD analysis project Ga0268261, IMG submission 190353) | Nasutitermes corniger P1 segment gut microbial community from laboratory colony in Florida, USA - Nc150 P1 (SPAdes) (version 2) | ecosystem: Host-associated > Arthropoda: Insects >... | reverse complement strand
AGCCTGCTAGTGTGTGCCCATCTTTGTGTGAGGGTCTGCGTTAACTATGAGCGTGCCAGTCTGCACGATCGAGCGCGGTAGGAGATCCGAAGCATAGACCCCGAGAAAAGAATTAATGTCCTGTAGGGCGTACTGAATCTGGACGGTGTTCATTATGAGAAGTCTGTCGAAACGTTGCGAGCCAGATCAATGCGTACAGAATTGTCACTCTAGATACAGTAGACAAGTAATGGCCTCTGGTACAGCCTTGGCAATTTTAGATCGATCCTGATATCGCCGCTTGTAGGGGCGAGGCGTGCCCTTCCGATGCTGCCAGATCTGGCGTAAGACCGTACAATATCATGAAGAAACCGTTTATATACATGTCGTGAGTTATCTGGAGTCCCGAGTTCGAGTGGTGAATGCCGGTGCCTTCTAACAGTGTCGCGTAACCTCTGACGGACGTATTCTCGTGATCCATGTTCAGAGACAGGCTCTCGCTAGGAATCTGTCTACCGTTCACGTACATGGTGAAGTTGGTCAGATCGTAATGGCGGAGATTATACGGGTTCGAATCTCTCGAACCGAGGAAGTCCGTGTTCTTTACCACGGTAAATAACAGACTTTTCGGGAGGATACCCAACACGGCGTTATTAATAGATATCGCTTGAGGGACGCCGGCAAACGTGAAAGTCTTGGGTTCGACTCTCGTCAAGTTATATCTGGCTAGGAATCCCTTGCTTACAGCCTCATTATGGGCGACGGAGATTTTCGGGCTGGGCCTGATGCGTCGCAAGATCAGTTCGGCGTCAGGAAATTTAAAAGTCCCTCTCGTTTTTGTATCTGTACGCGAGTTCATAAGGTAAAAATCTTCCTTGGCCTTGGTCAACCTTTTCTGCATGCGGACGCCCGACAGCAGAAATTGCGAGACGTTGCAGATGTCGGCGTGTAGACGATCGTATAACTCTATTACTTTGCTCTGTTTTTGCCGCTCCCATCTCTTGACAGAGCCTTTGTTCTTGATGCTGGTGGATGTCGGATCACCGGCCAAGACGTCACCTTCGTCCAGATACCAGTACGCATTTGTAAGATGCGAATTGGCAGCGTCGGAACCATAGGTCAGGAGGGATTCCAGATGTGAAAGGTAGGAGTACAGTTCAGAGGCTGGCGTGATGTTCACTCCGTTAAGGGAGATATTACATTGACTGAACAGAGAATGGAGGAAATTGTTGGTTCCCGCCGTAAAATCTGTCTCGTCGAGATCTTTCTCGTCAGCGCCGAGTAATCTGCCTTTAACAAAGAGTTTAATGTCCAGATCGATGTATGTCTCAGTATCGCCGGGTATAAAAAATTCGAGATCATTCTGATCTACCGTCGCGATCGGCTTATAGTGGACATCTGTCCCTAGCATCGCCGTCTGTACCGGCTTATGCGCGAAAATATCGAACTCGCTACTTATAAACTCGACTTCTCCAGACATGATCAGGTAGTGACTGATGCGAATCACGAGAATGTCTCTTTTAATAGTCTTTAAGGAGGCCTTGCGTTTAGAAGAAGAACAAGATTTACGTTTCGGAATTCTAGCTCTCTTTGCCTTGTGCTTGCGGGAAGATGCCCTCTTTCTCTTACGTCCACCGCCGCCGCCGCGCAATATTTTAATAATATTCTGCGTCGTTTCCGTCACGTGTTTCGATAGGATGTCACTTGTGTGTCCAGGATTCGCGGCTATTTCGGTCATAATATTTTTGCCGGTGCGCAACGCTTCGCGTCCGAGGAACTTGGCACTGCTCCACGGTACGGGTCGCACGTAACTCCACAGCCCGCGGATAAAACTGCCTATACCATGTCCGCGCTGTACGAATGGTGGGACGGAATAGATGGGGCCTATGCCAGAGATACCACGCCCTCCTCCACCACCCCAGCTTGGCGTATATAATACTATCCTAACGGCGTCATACTTGGAAAATTAGGGGTGGGGTATCGAAGACTTAATTATATATCAATGTGTAATGACTCGCCGAAAATGCAGGACAGCCTTGAAGGGGGTCTTGCTATCTTTAAGGCGATACGCTCCCCCGACAGATTTAGTATCTCGATACCTATGTCCCGAAACGTTTTCTTTTCCACGGGTAGATAATACACGTTCTCGTATAAAAACTCGCCGCCATATTTGGCCCGCGGGATGTCGAGCGTTCTCAGACATCTGAATACTGCGGGGCCTATTAATTGTGGTGTTATCAGATCACAATACACCAGAGCGTGCGAATTATCTAACGCATCAGCCAGAGGCGCTACTTTGTATACCTGTTCTGTCGCTGGGTAGGAGAGTTCGCATAATCCCATCTCCCATATTTCGGACGGTTCGAGTTTTACAGGCTGCGCCAATTGTATCGTGAATGCGGCGATCTTATTGTCTCGGTATATTTCTTGAGAGGCGTTACTATACAGCGTGATGTAGAAATGATCGCGATCCATTTTTTTACACAGACTGTATATCGCTGGCAGGAACCCAAGAATCGAAATGTGCGCTATAACCTTTTCAGCGGAATAGGTAATGTAGAATGCTGCGTCTGATCCTCTTGTCCAGTGTTTTATCTATCTTATAAGTGATTTGTTTCGTGATGCGAACGGGAACAAATTCTTCGCTGTAAAACTGGCCTTCGATCTCTTGGCCACGCAAGTCCTCGAGTTCGAACACGGGACGGAGGGTTCTATGCACGACCTTACGTACTTTGAATATCTCTGTGGTGTAATTTTTTCTCCGCCTTTCGCCAATTTCATCTTCCCTTGCTGATGCGTACGTGTTGGCCCACCCGAAATTTTAGCTTGCTTAAATGCCGCGCTCTATCCGTCTTTCCCCTCATCATATTCCAGATCGTTAAGACGTCGGTCTCGCGCACGTCGGAGGGTGCCATACCTGTGGTCCAATGAACTGTAGCATTGTACCCCTTGACAAACTTGGTCAGCACGTCTATATATCTATACGTGTTCTTATAGGTGAAATATCTGGACAGTTTATCGCACAGCGTTCTGTTCACGCGCTTCACGACCGCACATTTGACGTCGGGATTTCTACAGACTTGAAACTCGATCCCCTCACGTTTTAGCAGCGTCTGAAATTGGGTATTCAAAAACTCTTTTCCCTTATCTGTACGCACCCACACGGGCCGTCTGCGTATAGGTTTCGTGTATTTGGGGTCCCGTAATATAAATTCGAGTGCTGATTCTACCTTTTTCCCGTCTTTGTACATAAAGGTATGCTATGCAGATATTTTGAAAGCAGACCAATTACCTGCAGTAGATACCTATAATTATTATTATATTTCCTCAAGGTGGACAGATCCAAAATATCGATTTCCCAAACGTCGTCGATATTATTGACTGTGTGCGGATTTCTGGGGAAGCGTTTTCTGAGGGGACGATGCAGCGTATATGCATCTTGCGTCCCTAGCCACGCCTTTATCTGACTTGGCGTTTTCTTCTTCTTTGTTTTTTACTGGGAGGAGCGTGTCTAGCTGCCTGTTGAAGGTTTTGTAAGCTGGAAAACGCTGACGGTGCTGCAGCATCGGAATACGGTCTCCGCAACATGACTATCTAATACGTTATCCACTCGCGGCGTAATGCGGATTCAACACCACTTTGATGTGTGGTGCCTGGGAAAAGTCTCGAAATAGCCTCCTTTTACTTGAGACCTTTGGAAGTGCGGATGTTAGCATGGGGCTCATAACCTTCCAAATGCGCATTCGTCATCTCCAAAATTGTCTTATATTGTTTTAGATCGTCGGTGGTAATCGATTTTTATCCACCCTCTTACGCGTCAGCAGCTCCCAAAGACCGTCGGGAACTGTACGTTCTTGAGATGGATATTACCGTCCCCATCCACACCGACTCGCGAATCGTCGATAACGAACCCGTCAGCGTCTCTTCGGATCCCATACTCTGTATCGAGACCTCGCCTCTTAGATTAATACAAATATGGGGACACGTACGGACTAGCCAATGCCCCCGCAGTCATCGGACCGTAATCTAGCACGTGGAGTTCGACTCGTTGGTCATCGGTGCTTACATCGTCATCATCGTCATCAACGTGTCTTTCAATTGCGGGCTGTGGAATAAACGACTCATAAACGATTTCACTAGACGTAGATGAAATAGGCGTCGTCTTATATGCTATACGTCGTTTCGCGGGGATTGCTGGAGGAGGTTCGGATTTTATGTATAGTTTTGAGGGACCATGTTCTGTCTGCGTACCCGAATGAGACGCATCACGCGGCGAGGAGGAGGAGGAGGGGGAGGTCTGTAGTACTTGCTTTAAGAAATCAACTACAGTCTTTATCTGACTCTTTCTTTCGACATCCGCCTCGTAAAGTTTGGCACGTACTTTAAACCACTTATCATAGTCACGTCTCGCCGCGGAGCGTTTTGCAACCCGCCTATCGTGTGCACGTTTTGGCGTACATTGCTTCTTCAGCTTCTTCCTCTGTACAGACCTTCGTCTACTGCTTTTACGTTTCTCTCTTGCCTCCGAGACTTTCCGATCCGTGTCGGGAGGCGGAGGGGTTGGGGTGTTACTGTTATTGTTCGTGACGGTATTTAGGTAATCTGGCGATACGAGGTACATTTTACGTAACATGTTGTTCTGTTCTACGAGTCACGCTGCCTGAATATTAGACTGGCGATAGTTGGCAACACAGCGCCTAGGAGAGGGACCAAGAAACCGCCTCGCTGAACAATGGCCTTCTTCTTGGAAGTTAGTGAAACGTGCCTATCGGCTAGCACGCGTAGGTGTACTCTATGTTTTCACAATTTTCTCTTCTGGCACGGTGTCAATTTGACGTTACCTCGCAAGAGGTTCAAGGAGCACTCGCTCAAAGTTTTCACAAGTTCACTCTTACACTTTGCGTGTATAGCTTTATGCAGTTTAGGATCCGTCGTCTTTAATACTTGCAGAGTGTGGTAATTCGATCTTATCCGCTTCATCACTCGTCTTCGTTGGCATGTAGATTATAGGCGGATATTCGTCCGGGAAGACGTTGTTTCGATACCTCAAACGGTCGTCTGTGTCTTGGGCGAAATCTAATATGAAGTAACCGTGCGCTCTCTCGGTAGCATACAGATAAGACTTGTATAAACTATCGCTGTCTTCGGGATGCACTTGTCGCGCCAAGTATTGAAATTGACTCTTGTCTCTAACGTTCTTTAAGGCGACTGAATATTTAGCGTTTAGCAATATGTCTCGATAGAAACGTCCCTGATGAAACGGACTCTGAGTTACAAGAATAACCCAAATATTTCAATAATGACTGCCTTTCGTGAACAGATCACATACGTCTTTCGAATACACCTCGTTCAACAGGTCGTCGAGAATTATGGGACAAGGTCTACCATGGTCATTGCCAAAATTCTGGGGCACGCCCTTGTGATAACTAACATTCTTATGTATAGCGGCCAACTTTTGTCGGGGAAGGGCAGACTTCTCGCTGTAACACCATATGATTCCACCGCTAAATTTATGTTCCGTACACAGAGAATCGAGACGTTGCACAAGACGCAAGGTAAACGATGATTTTCCAGATCCCGACGGACCACTCACAATGCAGGAAAAAGGATGTTTGAACTTGATATCGTCAGCCATGTGAATACCCTATTTTGACATTCACCTTGCGTTTATATACCAGAACGGAAGTGACGTATTGTCATTGAGACGTTTTCGCTTTAAAAACAACACTCGGGTTCAGTGATCAAATCTACTCCTCCATCAACCTTCTTGCGTTTGATCTTATTCTTTGTTTGCACGATGACTGTCTCGTCGTCCCTCTTACTCAAGATCATTTCTTTTATCTTTGCAAAATTTATCAATTGCGAGGCGTTATTGTTAAGTCTTATACCCCTAACTTTACAAACGGTCTTGCCCTCGCCAGTCGCCGAATCATACGTCTTGTACGCGCAATTTTGTTGACCGGCACAGACCACTTCCACGATTATTTCACCCTTTTTTAATTTGGACTGCATCTGCCCTAAATTGTCACCCGTCTTTATTAGAGTGGGTTCCCTTCCAGACCCTGGCTGTATAAATATCACAGAGTCCGTATCTGTGTAGAAGGCCTTTTCTTGCAGCTTGTCTAGAAAACCATACAGATGAATCCTCGCTCCGGCGGTGACATAAGCTCCTATGACCTCATTCGTATGACGTTAGCTCGGCACTCGCTCGTCAGCGGAATACTGCCAAGATATCCAGACTACGTCATCGCTGGCAAACAACATGTTTTGCACTTCGACACCTGGCGTTACCAAGAATCTGTACAGTTCTGCTGGCTCTGAGATTAACTTCGTCTGCGTCCTGTTACTTCTCTCCGTCAATTTACCCCACATGGAGTTGTGACATAGTTTGGCTATACCTCGTTTTGCAGCGTTATAACGGACGGAGTCTGTCGACCCGAACGCTTTCGTCCTGATGGAATTGGTCAATGTATTGGACCTCATCTTTCTCGGTTCGAACCCTGCTCGGGTAACCGCTAGCCTCCGCTTTTAATTTCAAAAAAGTGTTGATCTATTATACGAAGAGTCCGCCTTCACCCGTTTCAAGATCGTAACACATTACACTGTATTCGTAGACTTCCAAAACTTCCAAAATCTTATATCCTTTGGCGACAGCCAATCGCACCCCATCTATGACCCAAGTGTCTTCCAGGCCTCTCTCGGCATCACTGACATGTTGGCATTCGCTCTTAGCGTTGTGTTCTAGAACACACGTGCGGCACAGGCAGAATAATAGTTTCTTGTCCCATCCGTATGGTAGGACAGGGTGGTAGAGTTCCTTGGGTTGCACGATCTTACATTACATTAGACCTTTCATCTTTAGACAGTCGTCTATGTCTACGCATGCTTCCCCTACGTGAATGATCGGATGACCGACAGGGAACTTGAAGTATTTTAAGATGTACAGTTAGAGACTCATTATATCGCAGTACTGTACAGACTTCACATCCTCTCTGATCTTATAGTGAAGACGCATGGCCTCGGTGCAACCCCTATACAGAGCATCTCGAGTGTTCATCGGCTCGTGTCTGACGATGGGATGTGTCCGCAGATCGTCGGCTCTTTCAAATTCACATTCCCATTGTATTTTGACATTATAACCAACACTCTTCAACCGCTCGATCCGAGCCAGCGTTTGTTCGTACCGTTCGGCCAGCGTCTCTCCGCTCGCCAACGTCTTCACGTCTCGGAACGGCTGACACTTGCAGCCGTGAAAGTAACATCCCAGGAATTCCTATATTGTTCAATTCTCGGCGCAGTAACCGTCCACGCTATAATGTGGCATTTCTGGAGGTCTATATTCGCGCCCGTTTCTCGCGTGCTGTATGTGGCATCCGTCTTTTCGTTCCATATACAGGAGCCACATCAGCGCTTTCTTGCTGTATCTCCGATTGGCGCTATAACCTCCAGGAGGAATTAATCCTATCGTCTCAGGTTTCAATTTTTTTTGCGCAGCACCTTGTTGCACGCAGACGCGATTGTCAGTGCCTCGAGGAACGCCTCGATATATCCTATTTCTAGGAATTCTTGTCTGAAAACACGACATGCCTGACGTAGTACGGTGACATCATCTTGGCAGTATTGTTCTAACACGTGCCGGTTGTTGAAGACCTTGACTTTCTGCTCATTACACCAGGCCATGAATTTCCTCCTCTCGCCCTCCGAAATCTCGTCAGCACCGTAATACTTGATGTCTGGTATCGGCCCTACATAGTCTAGATTTGCCTGCGTGTTGAAGTAATGGGGATACCACGACTTGGACGCCGCCAACCCAAATGCCTCGGGCAGCTTACGCAAAGGCATGGGCATGTAGGATACTGAATCCAAAAATTGGATGTGATGGATCTTCATACTGACAATCTTTAACCCGTTTAATTTTAATTCGGGGTCCACTTGAGTAAATAGCCCTATTCAATATGAATTGCGATTCGAAGGCTTTGGTATTGTGTGCTATCGCGACAACTTTCTTACACGAAGGGCGTGGTTCGCATAGGTACGATAGCAAATCGCCTACGGGGTCTTCGAAAAACGAATGCCGTCTCTTACCGCACTGCGCGCAATCCTGCTTATAGTCGTCTTGCATCTCGCAGGCCGTACAGAATTGCTGAAGGCAGATAAGTACAGGCAGTTTTGCCGTTTCGTTAATTTTCGTGTCCTGCGTGTTCTCGAAATCATAGAATACGAATAATACGTCATCGGCGCAGTGCAATTCGTTCTTTAGGGGTTGCATATAGCAGAGGTGATTTATTTCCATGTTCTTATTACAATTCGCGCAGTACGGTTTGAAACATTCGTGATTTTTCTCGTCACGAATACGTTACTCACGGGGCAATTTCGCACCTTTTCGCATACTCTCTTGCCTCCAAGCTGGTTTGTTTTATGTTTTTCGAAACGTGCGACTTCTAAAGTTTCTGTTGCAGGACTCGCAAGGGACTCGTTCTTCAGAGTACATATATGGAGGATTCGACTTGCAGTCGCTACACGTTTCTCCGCACTTATGTGTCACGCCAAGTTCGCATCCTTTATTACAGCCTCTGCACACATATTGTCGTGTCTTGCGCCCGTAATATTGTTTATGACATGATAATGTCTCTTTACATCGTCATATAACAGGTTAATTCTTTTTTCGGATTCCACCTGGCCATCGAAATATGTTCTCGCAATTCAATCCTCCGAAAACGACGATCCTATACTCTTTGAAATTTTTCTGGAATATCATTAGCTCGGGCACTCCCCCACCGCGCGAGAGGCCTATACCTGTCCTCTCGAGTAGGCGATTGATTACGGAACGTATCTTACATCCGTGACGATACGAATTGTAATTTGGATCGCCGTCTACTTTTGCTCTTGCTATGACTAGAGCATGAGCCAAATAGTTTTCTCTTTGACTCGTACGATACTTCTTTTCAAATGAACCATGATGTCGAGCGGTCTACCCTTTGTCGCGATTGCGCCGCCACCATGACCTATTGGCATCCTTACAGAATGGACCGTCATCACTAATTTATCTAGAGCATTAAATCTAGCATTCGACTGGGCCACCTTCTCGAACACCGTCCAGATCACATCTCCCGTTATCTGATCCTTTCTTCTGAAGCTGATCCCTACAGCTCTGTCCTTCACGTTAACTTCGTTACTGATTGTAATTACGACCATATCGCTATCCTCGAGCTCTCGTAACGCGTACACGAACAATTCTGTCACACTGTCTAAGAAATGGGAATAGGGTTCGGATCCTCCTCCTCTCCCTCAGGTGGAAGTAAGAGACGCACAGTAATCTGCGTTCCCTGAACATTAAAACGCCTGTACAGTCTGGTCTGTTCCTCCTCGACCGTGAATCTCTGAGGCTGACTATCGTCTTGTGCCATATTCACTCTGAAATCAGCGTGCGCGAATGATAGGATCGGAACGCGTTTCACACATACGCATATATTTGTATATACTATGATTAAAAAGTAAATTACTAACCTGTAAAGTGTACGTAGAGATGACGTGACCTGATGCGGTTAGGTCGATATCGGCTGTAAAGTGCAAGGAGTGATGACGTGACCTGATGCGGTTATGACGATATCGGCTTCCTCTCCCGCTATTTATATCCGCGGTATTTATGTCTTTGTTGCGCGTAACGCCTATATTACAAGTTAGTCGTGACCAAATACGGACTTCCTGGAACTCTATGTACGTGACCAAATAGGATTATGCTGATACAGGCTTCCAGGAACTCTATGTACGTGACCAAATACGATTATGCTGATACAGGCTTCCAGGAACTCTATGTACGTGACCAAATACGAGTATGCTGATGCAGGCTTCCTAGATCTCTATGTAGGTCTTTATTGCTCGTAAGTCCTAAACTACGCGTTATCACATGACCGTCGGGCTATAAAAGGCCTTGCAGAATACTGCAACGCGCAGGCGACAATTGAGAGTGAAGAGAGTGAGATTAAGACTTCCTGCACACAGTACGAGACACAGCAAAAAGATTTTTTCGAGGTAAGCATTTTTCTTTACGGCGGTCTCCTACCAGCTGCTCGCGCGCGCACAGTTATTTGGAGCTTACACGCGGGTGTTTCGATTTTTCAGATGGATCTAACCACAAAATTTAAGATGGTCACGTCTTTCCAAGAGACTAAGATCACCTCTTTGAAGATTGGCACGCCGTATCCTATCAAGCGAGCGGAAAGGTTCCAGACAAAATATGGCGAGGCGATATTAACAAGTCTACGAGCAGAATCCTCGCACACATTTGTGAAAGTGTTCTTACCCTGACGATACGGGTCTCTATTCAGTGATGACGATGTGCGTTCCATCAATGATAAAACAATATTACTAAGCCTTAAATACCTAGGCATGAACACCGCTTCAAATTCTTACATCTTGGAGTTAGAATAGTGTGTGTGTGTGTGTAAAAACATAATTGATTGTACCGATATTATAGCTAGGATCTTTTTATTTCAGGTAATCGTGTGTACTCAGCGAGAAAATATAATAATGGTCCGCTGTATCTTGGATCGAATAGACTTCCTGGCCACTGTATTAAACACATACATAAAACTCTTGATCGGTGGAGGGGGAGACGAATGTCATTATTGGAGATGGTCGGGAGCGAATTGGAGAAGCTGTGGGGGAATCTCTGGCGAATCCTACTTGCCAGAGTTGTCTGATAAATATTATAACGATGATGGAGTTAGTGTTGCTGATATACAAGGTCCCCCAGCCACCTATCCAGATTTAGCATATCTGTTGTCGTGTGTAATAAAATGGCATATTATAAGACATTGTGCTTTGGATTCAAGTCAAGGTCTGTGACTATTATCTTTTCACATTTACAGGTTTGAGATCTAGGTGCCCCGGTAGTGCGGGAGTTGGCAAGGTTAGAGTGAATGTTGACAAGAATAAACTTCCTACACCTAAGAGAAATTAATTTCTTTGGATACTTGTACGGTATGGACATATTTGAAACTGTAGAGAGGGAGATAGGTCCTTATTTAATATAGCCTTCATATATATTAAAGTATTTGTTTTGTGAAGTATTGAATAATACTAATCGTGTGATATTAAGCGCATTTTTCTAAGGCAATGGAGTGTCATTATTATAACCATAGAATTAATCAGGTCTTGTGTGCCCGATTTTGGTGATTTTTCAGATGGATTTTCAATACAGAATTGGTTCAAAGTGTGGGATATGTGTTATACAGCAAGGTTTAAAAAGAGATATAATTTGCTGTTGAATGAAGTAAGGGATTTGAATGGCTGTAAAAGGAAAGTTCATTTGGAAAGAAGGGTTCCTGGTTTATTGCAAAAAAGTTTTGATGGATTGAATGAGAAGTGTATTGAGACAATCAAATCTGTATTTCGGAGGTGGCCGAACCTTAACCCTGAGATACCCATAGCTCTCCACACCAATGACGAAAAAATTTTTCAAACAGAATGTACTCAAGAATGTTTGGGAAATGTATCGTGTCAAGGTGTTCATAATGTTCACAACCATGTTCCAGATTTGAATTTCCAGTTACATGGTGTATTTAATGTTCCATATAATCAGATAGAGTAGTATGCAGTGTTATATGCCTTTCATGTATTAATCCTCATCTGACGATCCGTTAGAATGGAGATAGAGTAATACACCAAAACGAATAAAGAGCAAATGTATTTCTTTCACATGCATTTATTTCAAAAACCTCTCCTCACATTCCTATTTCCTTTTATGAATACTGTTCCAATGTATTTTCCAAGAACTGCAGTAGCGGCCATCTTGGAACAATACCCAAGCCTTCCTACAGGCAATTAACACGTACCACCTGCCCAAACGTGCCGATATGACAGTGTCAGCCATCATGGCTTCTGCACGAGCTTGCTAACTACTGATGATTCACCTACACCCGACCGTCAGTCACCAGCGGACCTCCGAAGGCTACGCAGCAGCAGCAGCAGCAGCAACTCTTCCCCTTCGCCATCATTCATCTACCAAACTATACGGCAGCAAAACGTCAAAGTACCCTTTACTAATCCATACGGCGGCATGACGTCACTCCTCACATCCTCTACCATGTCCCTATACCCAAGATGGCCGCAACCTTACGCGCCATCTTCTTTTACCAACCTACAAGCCATCACATATATTATTATAAAGCATCCACCATCTTACATCTACCAATCCATACGACGGCATATGTATTAAATGTACCACCGTAGACATTGCTAGATTTAAAATGGCAGATGCTTTTTAATAATGTATATGCGATATTATTAAAAACCCTCTTAAATCTACCAATCCATACGGTGGCATATATATGTACCACCGTAAACATTGCTAGATTCAAACTGGCGGATGCTTATTAATAATGTTATTAAAAACCACCTCCAACCCACCATCTTAAAACTACCAATCCATACGACGGCACATATATTATATGTACCACCGTACACATTGCTAGATTTAAAATTGCGGATGCTTTTTAATAACATATACGCGATATTATTAAATACCATCTCCAATCAACCACCTTAAAACTACAAATCCTTAGGGCGACACTTATATTATTAAAAACCATCCTTACGGCGGCACATATATTATTAAAAACCATCCTCTACCCACTACCAATCCTTACGGCAACACTTACATTATTAAATACCATCTA